>Ga0210051_1000977_pt1 | contig 28309 bp, 9 predicted proteins | sample CryGey092014_all_FD_185464 | JGI IMG/M metagenome (GOLD analysis project Ga0210051, IMG submission 185464) | Groundwater microbial communities from aquifer - Crystal Geyser CG23_combo_of_CG06-09_8/20/14_all (SPAdes) (version 2) | ecosystem: Environmental > Aquatic > Deep subsurface > Groundwater ...
TTATTTATGATGCAGTGCCCGCCGCTACGGCTTTGGCTACTATGGTAGACACAGCTCCTGGTGTTCTAACTTGGATGGCTGGTGATGCATTCGCTGCAACTGCTCTTGTTCTTGATATTGCAGATTTCTACTTTCTCAACCATAATGACCTAACTGGAGATCCGCTTCCTGTTGCTGTTGCTACCAGATTCTATACTGGAGACAATGCAGAACTTCGCGAAGTCAACTTTGCTCATCAGCTTGCCTCTTTCTGCCACAATGCCTCTACCAACTGGAAGCCAATGATTGGTTTTATATCAACCAAGGCTCCTACGGCTTATGATCGCTATACGGTTTCAGATTGGGCTGGAAGCTTACCTGAATATACAGACTCGGGCGAGTATGTCTATATTGATGCTCCGGCTGATAACGGGTATGGCCTGCTTGGCAATAAGTTTATGGCGGGCAAATCCATTACCTCTAATGGTTATCGTTCTCACTTAGTAACGGATGGAGACAGCACTGACGGTTATGCCTATGGTGGTTTTATTCTGACCAAGGGTGAGTCCCTTCCTAACGCTATTCCTTATGGCATCAATTCTAATGATGAGGAAATAGATATCAACGGTGAACCAATTGATATCGGTAAATTCTTATTCATTACTTATGACTATGCAATTCTAAGCAATGCTTATAACGGCGGGACTCGTTATCGTGGTTCTATCGAAGCATATCTTGCTGGAAAATTTGCTGTAACTGATGTTCGTCGTGAACCTATTGGTGCAAACGGTCAGGTTACTGGTCTAAGCCGCCCCTGTCATATTCGTTATCCTCAGATCAATGATCTTTCAGGACTTCGGATGATTGGCCTTCGTAGAGAAGAAGGAGTTGGCTATATTCTGGTTTCTGCACATACCGCCGCTCATCCAGACTCTGACTACACTAAACTCTCCACAATCCGTTGTGTGGCGCGCACCCTAAATAATGTTCGTACCCTTTGTAAACGATATCTTGGTGAAGCCTTCACCTCAAGTGTAATCGCTTCTTTGAACCAGAGTATCGAAAGTTATCTGCGTTCTGACCGCCAAGAAGGTTATAATAACGGCGCTGTCCACTCACTTTCCTACACTAATACTGATAGAATCCTCGGCCGGCTAACTGTCTATGTCAAGATGGTACCTCCTGGTTCTATTGAATCTGTAACCGTATCTGTCTCGCTGGCGGCAGATGAGACCGAACTCTAAGGAGTAAATAATGCCTGAATCTTCAATTCAGATGTCCAGAACTTACACAAGCTTTTCTGGCGTTGATATTAAGGCAGTTGTCAATGGCGTCCCCATTGGGCAACTCCAGGCCGTCTCATATGCTATTCAGCGTGAGAAGGCCCCAATTTATGTTATGGGTCGAGTAGAGCCTTTAAGCTTTTCCCGTGGCAAACGTGGTATCGCTGGAACTTTGATCTCCCTAATGCTTGATCAGCATATGCTTTTCGGTAAGCCTTGGAACACCTTCGGTAGTTTCATTGCTGACAAGGACGAATACTTTGCTGATCCTGCAACTCTTACAGACGTTTCTCCAGGCGCTAAAGGCGGATTGGAAGATCTGCAACAAGTAGATGGCTCGTCCCACTATAATGCTTCAAATGTCTCCGATAGCTATGTGCTTCATCGCCCTTGGTATGTGGATCAGCTGCCTCCATTTGATGTAGCCATTGTTGCAGTCAATGAGTATGGTAAGGCTGCTCAAATGCGTATTTACGGTATTGAGATTCTGAACGAAGGTTCTGGCTTCTCTATTGATGATATTGTTATTGAGAATCAAATGACGTATGTTGGGAGATCCATCTACCCCTGGAGTCGTATGGGGTCATATAATATGAACTCTGGTCAATTTACCTCAGTTTAACCTCGCTTTTCATTAATGCCCCCGAAAGGGGGCATTAATTTTGTTTTGAGATTGATGATACCGAACGCTTTACGATATATTCCCATTATCTCACTTAATCTGGTTTGTAATGAATCTAAAGGAGAATAATAGAAGATGCCTCAAGCATTGTTTAACTATTCTTCTATGGAGGATCCTAAATTTCTGCTCTGTTGGGATTTAAAGAATTTGCGCCCGTTTCCTGAGATTGAGAATATGAAGAAGTTTTCTGTTTATCTTGGGTAATTATGGAGATACGATATAGAACATTGGAGATAATCTTGGATTCCTCCTTATATGATGTTATAATACCTTTATCATTCCCCCTGGAGAGATAAATGGGCAATAATAGATATTCTTATTCTGGAGCAGATGTTAAGTGTTGGGCCTTTTTCCCCGGAGGTATAACTCCAGACTCTTCTCAGATAATTGGGCCTGGGACACAACCTCTTACAAGCAAGACTGAGGAAACAACTGATGAATATCTTTTGGCTGGAGGAGACTCTACTTATAAACTGTCTAATGAAGAGATTAGCAGGCTATATAAACCTCAGGTTAAACCCGTTGAATTAGATGCGCTACATACTATTTCAATTTCTATAAGTGAGCCACGGGGTCCAGCCAGAGCATTAGGTTTTAGAAATATTAAAGGATTTGCCCGCTCTGTCCGTACGATTGCTGGTTCTCTTATTATGACAGTTATTGAAGATCATCCTTTGCGACAATTAATGGAACAGCAGGGTTTGCATGATCCTGTTTGGTCTGAGGATTTGTATACTTGGGGTCGAGGCTCATTACATGATCCAAGCAATAAACTAATCAAGATTCCGACAATGCTTCCACCTTTTAATATAATATCTATTTATATGTCTGAAATACCAATCGCTGGCAGTCAGCAGTTTCTCAGTCCAGTCCTCGATCCCGAAACTAAGTCTGAAATTCCAGTAGCCGGCGGCGGCACAGACCCCAATGTCAGTGCTATGTCTGTTTATGCCGGATGGCTATTAGAAGAAGTGGAGCTGATCGGTGAGGGGATGACAACTTCTGTAAATGATATGGTTACCGAGGTTATGTATCAGTTCGTTGCACAGAATTATCGAGAGTTTAGTGCAAACATTTCTAGTGCCGGTGACATTGATCCTCTTAAATTAGACCAAATTTTATGTTCTGTTTCAGATGAAGAAACACTTGCAGCTTCACAGATGGCTGAATGTCTGAGACAAGAGGAAGAACTTATAAAAGAGCTTCCTACTAAAGCTCAATTTTATTCTAGAACTACTAGACCAATTCCAATGTATTAGGTTAGAAAATGCCTGGATATAGTTATCATTGCGGCGCAAATATCTCTCTGAAAATTAATGACTTTCCAGTGACTGAAGCCGCTGGAATCTCTTATAATGTTATTGACTCTACTATCCCACTATATGGTTACTCATCAAGATATTTTGATGCTGTCGCCCCTGGGCAGATTCTTGTTCAAGGATCTTTAGTCATTAACTTTGTTCATCATAACTATTTGTTTGAATGTATTGCTTGGGGTTTGGCCGGTGTTAAAAGTTCTTCTACAGCTCGAAGCCTGGAATCTGCAGGCTTCTCATCTTATGCTCCTGATGAACGAGAGGAAGTAATGAAATATGTTGGGACAGGAGAGATTCCCTCTCAAGATACTCTACGTTATTGGGATGACCAATGGGATATGGCTCCGACACTAAGAGCTGACACGGCTTATGAACAGCTTCGAAATAAGTCTCCACTTGGTCTTTCTCCTTTAAATATTAGCATTTCATTCAGTAAACGATATACAATCGACTTACTTTCCGTTTTCTTTATTGGAAGAGGTGCCACTATTCAAATAGATGAGAATGTTATTCTTGAAGAATATAACTTCTTCGCCAGGAAAATGGAAACTAGATACTATAACGAAACGAGGTAGAAAATTTAAATGCCGTCTGCTAGAAGAATTGATGATAAAACTATAGCTATTGGAAATAGTTTAAGTGAAGATGAAACAAATGTTTTACTTCAACACTCGCCTACTGGTGAAGATATCTTAAATAGCTTAGACAGTTTAAATGAAGAAATTGCAGAGTCTCACTCTGACTTCTTAGAACAAAATCCTAAAAAGGAGAAACCAGTGCCAAGTCCAGTTGCCCGTCCAGTTCAGCCCCGTCGAATCCCTCGTGCTTTACAAGCAGAGCGAGAATTGGCTGAAACCATGCCAACTCCCGAACCTAAAGATGACTTTGATGAAGTGTTAGGTGATGTCGAGACGGCTCCCGAGGAGATATTCTCTTCAGATGAGACTCGTAAAGACACTATTATGAAGTATTTAAAAGATCTTAAAGGGGCGCCAATCCAGGCTCAAATCAATGCTTGGAAGCAAGAGTATGGTGAGAACGGCGTAAACCTGATTGTTTTTGATGAGAAAAACGTATTCATTTATACTTATCTAAAAACAGGTCAGTTTAGAAAGCTGCGTGACAAGATTGAAGAGATTGCTCGTACTCAGAATCAGGCAGCCGAAGATACTCTAAAAGAGAAGGTTGTCCAGTACTGTACTCTCTGGCCTAAGCTCCAGACTGAGTTCTTCTATACTTCCCGAGCAGGTATTCTAGAGTCCTTATACAATGCTATCTGGACCGAATCCTACTTCCTTAATCCTCAGCAAGTGCAGATGTTAACTGTCCAGCTGTAATGATTGACGTTGATGCAATTCTTGAAACTGAAGGCGGGCTCTTCCAGACTACGACCCCAGATGGAGAGCAAACCTTTACATATAGACTCCTTTCTATGAAGGAGTACAAGATATTTGCAGCTTTAAGAGATGGGGGGCTATTGCCCCCATTTCGTCTTTATGAACAGATCTTCAGTAGATGCTTTCTCGGAGAGATAATTCCTGAAAATTCCCGCGCTGGAATCATTTTCTCTATTGGCCAATTTATTTTATGGCTATCTGGTGATTGTGAAAACGATACGCTGAAAGAAGACATCAGCAGTTTAAGACTACAAAACCCATTAGACTCTTTATATACTTATGAGATGGCTGTTATTACATCTATCTTCCCGTATAAACTAGAAGATATTGAGAAATGGAGTCGTCTTGAATTCCATAGAAAATTCGTTATTGCAGAGAATCTAATGATTAAGCAACGCGGTGAAGAAGTAACTCGTCTGGATCTTGCCAAGATTCAATCTGGTGGTGAAAAAGCCAAGAAGCCTAAAGGTTTGGCAATTGATTTTGAAAGAGAGAATGCTTCAATCCGTTCAGCCATGGGTGCTGGCAATGTAGAAGAATTAGAAGCAGAAATGGGAGACCTGAGGGCGAGAACGCAAGCTTTAACACAGGCACAAGCCCAACGGTTGCAGCAACGACAAGGAAGGTAAGCCATGCCTCCAATTGTCTGGAGTTCACAAGAGAATACCCCTTGGAATAAGCCTTCGCATCGAGGGCTTAAGCTTGCTGCTGCCGTTGGAGTAATTGGTGGCGTAGGTATTGGTTTAGCCACTACGCCCGTTGGACAAGGCGTTGCCCTGGATAATCTTTATAGAGGATTGCGTCATGCGGGGAACCTTTCCCCCTTCTCTATTCTTAATACGTTTAGAGCCCCTCAGTGGCTCTCTACCTTCACTTCTCCCTACGCCCAGAGCCTTCTACCGGCTAGTGAGTTAGGCGTCTCTGGGACCCTTCCAGGGCCTTCAAATATGAGGTATCTTTCCATTGGAGAGAACTTCTTATCTGACAGAGAAACCACCACTGCTTGGCTTCATGGAGTTTTGGGCGAAGAGAAGCTAAAAGCAGCTGGTCTGGATGTCTCTCCATTTGAATTACTATACGGGAGAGAAGCTGCTGATAGAACTGGTGTGGGAACACTCTGGGCAAGAGCCCGAGGTGATGAAGGCTGGAAAAGATTATCTGGTTCTGTTTCTTTATTTGAGCTGACTTCTGTAGATCCAATAAAGGCATCTGCTCATAGAATTCAACAGGAAGCTATCAATCCGGCAGCTGTCGGTATTTTAGACGCTCTTGGAGTTACAGAAATCTGGGGTAGAGATGCAAACAAAGAGTTATCGAGATTACTGAGATCTTCTTCTGAAGCAGAGCGAGGACCACTATCTAGATATATGGTTATTCCTTCAGCTTTCGGTCCTTTGGAAGGTGAAGGATTCAAAGAGAATTTCTTAGATATCAGTAGAAGATTCTCAACCTATATTGGCGGTCCTATGGCTGCGACCATGGGGAGGATGAATAGGCTGATACAAGCGACGGCCGATCAGCTACCAGTTCTTCGCCAGCTCAATTATGCTTTCCAGAATACTTTTAGAATGGGACTTGGTGTTACGCCAGGATCTGCTTCTAAAATGTTTACTCGCTTCGGGCTTAAAGCTGCTGCTGTTGGAGCAATCGGTTTAGGCGTTGCACAGACAGATTGGATTAGAAGAGAATATGGTATATTGGGGCACTTGGCCGGAACTGGTATTACAACCGCTGGGATTACCTACGCTGCCCACAGATTATTTAATAAAACAGGATTGACCCTTGGGATCGGTGCTGCTTCTGCCATCGGACAATTGATCCTTCCAGGATTTAAAGAAGGTTTGGTTCCAGGCGCGGCCACTACTGCTAGCAATTTACATATAATTAAATCTGGTGTTGGTGCTGTTACTTTTATGAACAGTTATCGCCGCACAACTGAAGGTTTGTTCCCAGGAATATCTGACTGGAAGACTGCTGCTCTTGCTGGTATCGGCATTGCTGGTTTCTCTTATATGGGTGGCTCTGCTGCACTTATTAAGAAATATGGATATGACGGAATCCTTCCTGCCAGTTTAGAGAATTTTATTGGAGTAGATCCTACTGCATTTAAAGGCGTCCAAGAGCCAATGCTCTCTCTGCGTCAGTTCTATAATCAAGAGATTCGGCAGTTAGCTGCTTCAGAACTTGGTGCAGAATATGGCACCATTATGGGCCGCAAAGAATGGTCTTATATAAAGAATAAAAGACTTTATGCAGCGTTGCACAGAAAAGGAAGTGAGAGTGGCCAATACGGCAGAATTTTAGATGAGATGGATCTCTCTTGGGAAAGAGCTTCTACCAGATTTGGCGAACAAGTAGCTGCTAAAGAAGGATCTCGCCACGGAATATATACTTCCCTATTAAGTAGATTGGAAACAATTGAATCTTCCAACATGGGGACTGTCAAGAAGTTTATTTCTAAAGCTGGAACTAAATTTTGGCATGCCTTCTTGGGAGCCGATCCTGCTGCCTCTGGACTCCGAACAGAGTTAGGAAGAATTAATTCTGCAAGTTATATGGGACGGCTCGGGCTATTATTAGCTGGTGGTATGGCTGGATGGAGTCTGTTAAGTGGTGGGCTGTTAGGGACTCTTGAAAAGCCTGGTGAATTGGCAGATATATATGCAGGAAGAGAATATTTAGAGATTAAAGAAGCAGCCAGATGGGAAGCTGGAGGGTGCTTTACCGAAGATTCCTTGGTCGCCTCCACACATTGCAATTATGATTATGCCGGCAACTTCTCAATTGGAGATTCAATTGTAAATCCAGACGGTACTTCCAGTGAGATTGTTAAGATTTATCCACGATGGCACACCGGATCTGTCTATAGAATTGATACATTTTTTAATAGAACAGTGCCGGCTTATTTTACTGATAATCATATTATTAAAGTTTTACGGAAATATAGAGATCGGCATTTGAATCTTCTCCCAACAGAGGAGGTTGTTCAGATTCCCTTATCAGAGATCCAACCTTGGGATTTTGTACAGGTTCCAATTCCACTATTATCTCAAGAGTTCTGTTCTATCAATCTTCTGGATTATGTTTCTCATTATGACTATATAATCATGGATGATAAAGTAAGACTAACAAATAATTCTCATATCTCAACTTATTATCGTCTTAATTTAACTCCTGCCCTTGGTCGTCTTTTTGGATACTTTTTATCTGAAGGAAATATTTCTTATCAAAATCGACATGATGAACAGATCCCAGCTTATGTAGAATTTGCATTTGCTCAGCACGGAAAATATCTTGTAGAAGACTTAAAACAGATCTCTCTTGAAGTATTCGGAATCGAACCTACCGTTCGTCTAAAGGTCGCTGGCAGCAAAACGGTAGCTGGGCATTGGATCGTCAGAATCTATTCATCTCTTATTGCAGATTTCTTCTTCAATTTCTTTTATCCGACCAATAAAGACAAACAGTTTCCAGAAATTTTGATGTCCACCTCTTCAAAATTCAAAGAAGCTTTAGTATATGGTTATTGGCTTGGTAGCGGTCATATTGGAAGAAGCAAGGACGAGCGAGTAATAAGTAGTTCTCGTCCTGAATATCTTCATAAGATCCAAATGATACTACTTTCTCTTAGAGTTATTTCTACAATGACAGAAGAGAAGACAAAGACAAAAACAAGATATCGTATTGTCTGGGATAAGAAATATACATGGAATAAGCAGGGTTTTTGTTTTTACAATGGAGAATTATTTTCTAAGATAGCATCAATATCTGAACGCTTCTATTCGGGTATTGTTTATGACTTTGAAACTTCTCATGAATCGCACCTCCTCCAAGTCGGCAGTTTTGTAGTTCATAACTCCCCATATGAAGGTGGCAAAACTAAATACTTAAGACCCTCAAATTTATTCTTGCTGAAGACGAGAGCTGCGGCAGCTTCTGAATGGGGAGCTGATGAAGATAGAATTTCTCCGATTAAGAAGTTTTTATTAAAGAACTTCACTTATGAACAGGAAAGAATTTTAGGCAGAGACAGACCCACTCCAATAACTTCTGCTTTTGGAGAAGGAATTCCAATTATTGGTGGGGCCATTGCGTCTACTATCGGTCGATTAATTAAACCATCGAAACTACAATATGTTTCTGATTGGGTTCGCGAAGGCCCGAACGGTATAGAGTTTGGTCATGTCGAACAGCCAGATGAACCTTCTTATCAGTTGGGTGGACTGACCCCTGGAGTACCAGATTCTCCTTTTGCAATGGCATATCAAGCTGGTCTAATTGATTACGGTTTTAAAGAGTTGGGTGGATTATTCGGCTTCGCCGCTAACACACTTACCAAGGGAGTCACTGGTTCAGAAACCTTTGCCACTCAAAGACCAGTATTAGATTCAGCAGGTTCTGTTTCTTCTGCCACTCGACATTTCTGGAATATGGAACTGGGTGGATTCTACGGTTTGACTGAAGGCATTCGTCGTTTTCTTCCTCATGATCGTTCTGAGGTGGATACATACAATCCAATAAGGAATACGCAACCCTCATGGTTGCCCGACCGCTTCTCTTGTATCTCACCGGGTTCTTTTGTAGAAGTGAATGGCACAGAGGTAGAGAGGGCACAAGATATTGAACCAGGAATGCTAATAAGAACCCACACTGGTAGAATGGCAGAAATTTCTGCTATTTGGCCGCGTATTATGGATTTAAATGAAAAATTATATTCTGTAAGAATTTCAAATCTCTCTACTTTTAAGTTAGAGGTTTCAGAACAGCATCCCTTTTGGACAGAAGACGGATGGCAACCAATCTGTAATTTGAATATTGGAGATTTTGTTGGATATCCGATTCCTGATATTTCTACTCTTACAGAAAAAGATACCATTATTGATTTAGCTTCTTTTGCTGACAAAAAATCTACCATCACTGATTCCTGGATATATTCTCGTAAAGCAAAAGATCTTTATAAGCTTCTTGAATATATGGAATTCAATAATGTTTTATATTGGAAAAAAGGTCAAGTAAAAGAAGTTTGCCAACTGCTAAATATCCCCTGGTCTAGAGAAATCGGAGCGAAAGCAAGAAGATCACTTCTTTCTTTACGAGCAGGTAACTTAATACGTATACCCAGGTATATTTCCACAGCTGATAAAGATTTTGCTAATCTTATTGGTTGGTATACTGCCAAAGGCTCAGCTTCGAATGAAAATATAACCTTTTCCTTTTGTGATAATGAAAACCTTTTTATATCTTTAATACAAAAATCTATTCTTTGTTTATTTGGACTTAATTCTTCAACTCATCAATATGAAGATCAAAGGCATGGTGTCTCTGTTATTTTCTCAAATAAGACAATTTCTAACTTTTTTAAAACCTATGTAGGACATAATAATCATTATAAAAAGCTTAGGGTTACTTATAGTAATTGGAAAATAGTTTTGCGTGGGCTGATAAACGGAGATGGTTTTTATTCAAATTCTCCTGATTCAAGAATAGGTCTTAAATCTGTTAATTCGAATATTCTTTATCATATGTGGCAATTATTTTTAGCTAATCAAATTGTTGGTTCTATTTGGAAGGACTCATTTGATTTAAAAGGATATCAAGCAGAAAAAGCCGCTTCATTGATTGAACTAGACAAGGCTTTTGAGAAGATTTCTTTTACAAAACATCAAAGATCAAATCCAAATAGTGGTTGGTGGTTTTTTAAAGATGGATATTGGTGGCATAAAATAGTTGATAAGAGAGAAATTTCTCAACAGCAGTTAATAGCTATTGAGGTGATTGGCGACAATTCTTTCTGTATTCCAGGAACCGCAACACATAATACAGGCGATCCCTACAAGAAAGTAGCTAATGGAGAAATACGTCTCCCAGGCAGCGGGTACTGCTTGCATCCCGATGTGTTGATACACACGGATAAAGGAATTTGCAGTATTTCTAAAATACAAATTAATGATAAGGTTCTAACTTCACAAGGATATGAAGTTGTTAAAAATCTTTTCTCTCGTGAATATTCTGGTGATTTAATTTGTATAGATTCATATGGTGGCCTTAACTCTACAGTTGCTCTCACTTCGCAACACTTAGTAAAAGCTATTAAGATGAAGAAATGTAAATATCATAAGTCTGCGAACCTCAGAAGAAGGCCCTGCAAGCATGGTAATTTCTGTGACTCTATGAAATGTGCAGATTATGATTATCAAAAAATTGAGTGGATTGAAGCGAGCGATCTTCAAGTAGGGGACTACGTTCTTCGGCCATGTGGATTTGAAGACAATGAAACAGAATTTTCTATTGATGTTGAAGGCATTGCAAGATCCATTGGATTAACCAAAATTCAAGAAAATATGTATCAATCATGGCGCCCGCTTAATAATGAAATTATAAAAAACAAACGAATCAGTTTCACTTGCAATGACTTCTTTTGGTTGGCTGGCTTATACTTAGCAGAAGGCTCCCTTGGCAATGGAAAGGTGTCTTTTGCTATCAATTCTAAAGAACAGTGGCTGTTTGAAAGAGTTTTAAAAGAGTGGCCGAAGGCAAGATTCAACAGAAGAGCTGCCCTCCTTAATTGTGCAAATATTGAAATTGGCAATATATTATTTGCTCGGGTTATTGAAGAATATTTTGGAAGAGCTTCTTTAAAAAGAATTCCAAGAAATGTAACCTATAATCAATTTACTGAAATTCTTTCTGGGCTATTTCAAGGAGATTCTCAGGTTACTAAAGAAACAGCAATTTTAACCGTCTCTACCCGTTATTCAAAATTATTATCAGATCTTTTTTATCTATTAGATAAATTTGGCATTCAATGGACTGCCAAATATAGAATTCAAAAAAGAAATCCAAAAAAGGGTGCCCTCCCAGTTTGGGAAATTAAAATTCTTGCCTCTTCTATGCATTTGTTGAATCTTATCGGAGATAAAAAAATTCAGTTATCTAATAGCAAAACTATTAGCAATTTTATTATTAATAACCATAATGCTTTTAAAATCAGAAAAATTGAAGTTATTCAATATTCCGGAACTGTCTATGACATAGAAGTAGAAAATTCTCATGAATATACTGCTTCTTTTATTGTCCATAACTCCGCCATCCATCCTGAATTAAGAGGTATAGATCCAGAGGATTATCCTGATGCATATAAATATATGATTCTCTCTGATGTTGCTTCGGGGAGTAAAGAATTTATGCAGACGAGAGATCGTATATATAAAAAGCGTATGTCTGGATTGACCTCTGAGGCGGAAAACAGAGTAATTGATATGGCTGATGAACGGCTGAACACCGTTTTAGCCTATCAAAATTTCGATAATGTTCATCCAAATGCAATTGAGATTCCTGGGGTTGCTAGACTTACACAGGGAATGTGGAACACTGCTCAAAAAGCATTAAGAAAGGCTGTTGCGCCGGTTGAATATTTAACTCCATTTCGACCCATTCAAAAGTTTATGTCCAAAAGAAACGCTTTAGAAGAATACAAGTATCAACAACTTGGTGGCTGCCTGGTCCCAGAAACTCTGATTAAGATAAGGGGACAGGGCTGCAAGAGAATAGATAGTATCGTCGTTGGCGATGAAGTTCTTACTTATAATGGTCAATGGAATAAAGTAACTGCTGTGATTCCTAAGAATTACAAAGATATTGCCCCAAGGCTTATGTTTGTAAGAGTCCGAGGCGGTCCAGAAGATATTCGCATTACAGAGGATCATCAGCTGTATTGTTGGAATTCTAATTCTAATGAGTTCTGCTGGGTTCCCGCTGGCGAAATAACTATGAGTGATTATTCAGCAGTTCCAATTCCTCATTCTATGATTAGGAATGATTCTCAAACATATAATTTATTAGATTTCATTCCAGAAGAAGAAAAAGAATTGATTGGTTTTATTGGTAACCAGATTGGATATAAGTTTTCAAAAGATTCTATAAAATTTAGATCTAAGCTGGTTAACCAATATATTCTGGCTGATGAAAAACTTGGTCGGCTGCTTGGCTATTATTTGGCCGAAGGATGCTCTTCTTCTATCAGGTGCAGTTCTAATCCATCTTATTCTATTAATTTCACTTTTCACAGTAAGGAAATTCAATATCATCAAGATGTAATTACTCTTGTAAGGGATCTTTTTGGATTAGATTCTTCTGTTAAAGTTGAGGGAAACACAACAAATATTAGAATTAATGGTAAAATTATTTGGCTGTTTTTCAAATCTCTTGTGCCAGGGACTGCTCTTCATCAAGATAAATTTCTTGCAGTCAATACAGGTACGGGCGTTTTCTTGAAAGAGCTTCTAAAAGGACTACTTCGTGGAGACGGCCATTTCTCAACGAAAACTAAAAGAATCACGTTAGCTTCTTCATGTCCTGGTATTATAGATCTTGCTTTCAATATTTCGTTACTATTTAGATTGCCCGGCGTTGCCCGCAAGATCCAAGAAAATTATCAACTTCGTTGGTCTAATGATATATCTGTAGCATTAGCGGAACTTTTGCAAGAGCCCTTCCCTCATGAGAGAACAGGGCAGCTTCCTCGATATTGCAAAATTTTTGATAGTTATGTTTGCTATCCGTTTGAAAAGATAGAATTCATAGATGATTCAAATTGCGATTTGGTTTATGATCTTTGTGTTGAATCATCTTACTCTTTCGGCGGATATGGTAATATCATATACCACAATTCGAATGCCTTCTGGGACCAGGCCTGGAGAGATTTTATTCGTCCCGCTATGTATACTTCTCTGGACATGATGAGTCCAGTAGATTTTAAACCATTGTGGAAACAAAAGGTGGAAGAAGATAAAGCCTATTTTGATAAATTGGAATTTGCCAAGTGGATGCAAATAGCAAATAGCACAACTGGTGAAGAAAGGAGACAGGCGCTATTCCAGGCAAACAAAACCAGGTATGGTGTGAATCCTCAAGGCTCACCAATGGCAATATATGCAGCCTTTCCAGATAGTGAAAAGAAATTCTTTGATGCATTTGCTTATGCCAATGGTAAGGAAAGGGATCGAATTCGTGAGATGATTCCTGAAGATCAGAAGCATCTCTATGAAGCTATTTGGAGCAGAATAGATCGGGGGGACAAAACTTTATATCCAGGATCGTCTACTCAAGTTGACGAAGAATATTTAGCTCAAAGATTTAATGATTTAGAAGGTTATTTCCAGGATAAGCCATATCCTAAAGAGGACTGGATTGGTTGGAATTCAGCCATAGATTCTTCGGATATTCAGCTTCGGTATGTTGATAAGATTGGAGCAGATATCCATGATTACGAGATGTGGGAAAGACAGAACCGTCTGTTGAGCCGTAAACCCTATTTAGAGGGTTCAGAAGATTTTCTCTTTGAAGGTCACCCGATGAATAGAGACAATATCGCTGCAAAGATTTATAATGCAGGGAAATACTCTCCAAGTCCGCCAACCAACGTTTCTGTTCATTCCAATAATGGAAGCTTGTTTAGAACACAAGGACGGTTTTATTATAACGACGATAGACAGAACAAAATCATGGAGATGCTAAATGTCCTCGGATAATCTTTCGTATCCAAGAGATTCACAGAATGACGTATATACTGCAGCTTCTTTTCTTCGTAGAGGGGCGGTAGTCGTTCCGGCAGCGGCTGGAGTTTTTCTTGGAGCAAAGGCTTTACTCAGCAATACCCCTGGAATCCTGAATAGACTTCCTACTAATGCATTAGGACAAACTGGTGTTACTGTTGGCAATGCTGTAAGAAATATTCAGCAAACAAGAGCTGCTAATTCTGAGGCTGTATCTAAGAAAATCTTAGATGGCCTTATGCAAGACTTACAATCTGGAGGCAAGGTCAGGGAGACCTTACAGCAGAATCATCAAGAATTGAATTCTAAGATTTCTGCTCTTCTTGAAGCCTTAGACGATCCAGAAATTGCTGGTAGTGGAACAGAAATAATTAGACAAAAGAAAAGAGAACTGACAGAACTTATGGTGGCTGAGGGTGAGAAGATTAATGAGAATGCTTCTAAGATCGTATCAGACACACTAACTGATCTTTATAATACCGCAACAGCTAATGGCAAGCGTTCCTTCGCCGGCTATTTAGCTAAATATGATCGTCAAAAAAGGTATTTGGTTCCACCCAGTTTTACACATCAATCTGGAAAAGCGTTTAATACAGTCGCAGACGTAAGTGCTCTATCTGGTAGCATTAGACAAGAGCTAGAGATTCTGAACAGCACTCTTAATGGCGCTGGCTACGTAAGTGTATTGCAGCACAAGTCTGGTGCCTACTACGCGAGAATTACAGCATCCGAAGGAAGCAAAAGGAGAATTCTTGACTATCCTCTATCTCATGCTACAGTTGGCAATGCTCCTATTATCTGGACAGGCGAAGGGCTAACGACTCCTAACTCTGCTCTTCCTTATTATGGACGAGCAAGCGATATGGAGGAAGCCCTTGGAGGTAGAGGACCTCAATCTGTTGTTACTCGTGGATTCGCAGAGGAACATCTTCTTAAGACAGGCAGATTGCACAACTATCAGACTTGGCTTAGAAGAGAGATCGGAGATCGACTCAGGGGCGCAAGGGGGAATATGCACGCCGTCGAATCTATGACTTCCTTTGCTGCAGAGGCACTTGAAAACATTCCAAAGATTGCTTTTGGCAGTGACTTTAGATTCGCCAACACAGATTATGCCAGTCATATTGGCGCAAGAATAAGTAGAACTCGTTCTGCTGCGATGATTTACGACTTTCAAACAGTTTCAGCGACTACGAAAAGAACCTTGCGAGCGAGAATGATGGCAGGAACTCCAGAGGCCGACCTGGCGTTAGAGCCATCGGCTCGGCCATTCTTTGATCCGAGCACGCCCCACTTATTTACTCGTACCAGTTCTGGTACTTATGCGACAGTTGGTATCCGTTCTTATGGCAATGGCAAGGCCCCAATTGAGATGTTACGAAGTCCTACCAATACTCGTCAGATGTTTCCGGCTACTCTTCGTATTGAGCAAGCAGCCAAAAGAGAAGAGTTTTTTATCCCAAGAGAAATAATTACGAGGCCCGATGTCCCTGCTCGGATTTATCCAACACCTGCCAAAATGAGGGATATTAATTTCATGGAGGGGGAGGCGCTTCTGTCAGAGCTTTATCCTGAATTTAAAATGGCAGATGAGAAATATACAGCACAAATAGCATCAGGAAAAGTTGACCAAACGAGATCCTCTCCGGAAGGTGCCGAGTGGTTAAACACAAAACAAGAGACTTTGAAGAGATACGACGCAGACTGGAAGGCCGGTAGATTTAATCAACCAATCAACCCAGTCGCTTCTACTATGGGTAAATCTGGAACTTTCAGAAGGATTGGTCAGAATATTGAATGGACAGAAGCGATGACTGGAGGCATGAACAAAGTAGCCATTCTTGCCCCTTCAACTGCTCAATTAGGATTGGGCGAAGGAGAGGCCTATGTCGGTGCGGCTGCGAGAATCAGAATGCCTGTAATCAACACAGTTTTTGATCCATCAGCAGAGGGTCAGTTTGTTCCGGCAGTCAAAGCTTTGAATGAGATCTTTTCTTCAGGACAACCCTTGCGTTTGAAAAACAGAAAGGAAATTCATCAGTTCTTCAGAACCCATGGTACGTTACTTGGTATTGGCCCCGAAGGTCCAGTTCACTTTAAACGCTTGCACGGGCTAACGTCTCTTACTCTTGAAGGTCGTTTTTCTGAAGTAGGAGATAAACAACTTCTGAATATCGTTGGCTATTCTGATATTGTCGATCCTGAATATAAAGCGTTTAGTATTTCAATAAAAGGGACTTCTCGGCATCTTAAGAAGGCTTCTCAATTCCGAGAGGTCGGCAGACGAGCTGATGTAGACATTCTTGGAGTTATGAAAGAGTTGGGGCTTACTAGAAGTGATATGGTTATCGGAGCAGGGACCGCTTTTAAAAAGGGTATGGGCGTACTTCAAACTCAAATAATTTCTGCCTTTGGCCTATTTGAAGGATTCCAAGACCCTGCTGCTCTGTTTGGTTCGTTCTCTCATCTAAAAGAATTTGGAACTGATAGTCGTACTGCATTGTTGAAAACAGCTTCTGCTGTCGCTAAAAGAATTGGTCCAAATGCTGATAAATGGTCTGCAGCGTCGATTGGTTTGATTTTCGGCTCTTTGCACTCCTGGGCTCCAGGAAGAAAGGGTTGGGATATTACCCAGACTGATGTAGAAGATGTTCTTCGTCCTCATTTTACTCCTGAGCGATGGAAAGAGATTCTGCCACACATCCAGAAAGGTTACGGAATAGATCCTATAACTCTCTTTGCTGGACCACCCACCTCGGGGTGGGGAACTACACAAGCTTCTTTAGAACCACGTTTTATAGGGATGATGCATCAGACTCTTACTGGCCTGGGCTTTACCAAAAATGAAGCCGATAAATTTCTGGCTGGAATTGTCGGCAGAGTAGAAGGAAAGGCGCAGACTCTCGAAGCTGCCAAAGCTCTTACTATGTTCCATAATTCAATTAATGGAAGAACCTCATATGTGAGTGAGCGTATAGCTCATACAATGAAGAAAGTTGATATTGCTGATTTTATGATGGCTTCTTCTGATAACACTGGCGAGGGTATGAGAAGATTTTTAGCTGCACAAGGTGGTGACTTCTTATTAGACTTCAAAGGAACTGCTTTAGAAGGACTTGCTAAAGAGCATTTCCACGGAAGTGATTTGATGTTTATTCCGGCTGGGTCTGATGCTCTTATGAATATGCGTGCTGCTAAGATTAAAACTGCTACTGGCAATAAAGTTATTGAGCCTCTTTTTATTCGTCAGATGCAGGATCTTGGACAGATGATTCAAGAAATGATGAGCCTTGGAAGCTCGACTCAAGTTCATTCACATTCTAAAAGAGTAGGAGGCTGGCTTGAAAGAATGAGTGAGTTGCATGGGCAAGTCATAAGATCTATTCAAAGTGGCAAGGTTAAAGGATCTTCTTATGTAAAAGCCCAGTCACTTATCTTTGGAGAAGCTGGTTCAGCAAACTTTGATGCTCAGCAATTAGCCAAAATGCAACGACAATATTTTCATTCTGGTGGTCATGCTGCATTCTCAAATACACAAGGGTTTCTCACTTCTATGAAAGATGCTGTCAGTGCGGCCGAAGCGGATTTAATTGCTCAAGGAATTGAAAAGCCACTTGCTCGTAAACAATCGCAGAAGCTTGTTTCTGAAAATTTCAGGAATTTCTTTTTAAGTGGTGAGATGGGAGACCGAGGAGCTGGTATATTTGGATTAGTAGAACGACACCCAAACTTATCGGCTGCTCACATTGCTCCCACCAGAACTTTTAGAGTTGCCTCAGAAACAGGTCGCTCTGACAAGATGTTTAGAAGATTCACCAGAACTTTTGCTGGCAGACAGGCATTGAATCAAGTAAACAAAGCAGCAGGCACCACAGTTACAAGTTGGCAGGATCTAGCTAAGCTTTCTATGGAAGGAAAACACTCTGGAGAAATCAATCAGTTCTTTCAGACAATGGCTTCTCGTTTAAATAGTTTCATGTCTGGAGAAGGTGGTGGCGTAATGTACCTCCCTCAGTTTAACGTTGATATTGCATACGAGGGAGGAGTTTTAAAGAATGCAAAATATTCCCCCTGGGGTGGTGCAGGTGGAGACTACGATGGTGACATGGCAGGCTATATGTCAGTCTTTGAAAGAAATAAAAAGCTGACTGATGTCTCAAGAAGGGAATTGGCTGCAAGAAGCGTTCACCAAGCGGCTATTGAATCTACTGTAATCCGTGGACAAATAAGCCAAGGGATCGCCAACTACTCTGTTGGTGGCAGAAAGATAACAGCTTGGGAAGAAGCCGCAGAGGCAGTAATGAAAGAAGAAACTGCTAAAAACGTAGGCGAATTATCCACAACTTTAGGTTCTTTGAGACAGGGAGTTTTTGCTGTTGCGACACCAGAAGAGCACGTACTCGCAAGACAAGCCAATGCGTTGATGTATGCGATGGAAGAAGTCCCAGGTATCGCTAGTAAGCACTTAACAAGAGAGTTAAATCTAGGACAGGTTCTTCAGGGTGCAGTTATGCATATGATGAGATATGACGATCCCAAACAATTCTGGAGTCTATTGAATGATGTATTTATGAGAGACACTGCCCTTCCAGGAGGCATTCGAAATATAAGTGTTGGAGGGGCACATATCGATCCGGAAATTGCTGAACAGTTAACTGGACAATTTAAAGATCAAGAAATTAAGGTTGGTCAAGAAATGCTAGATCTTATTACTAGGGGGGCTCGTCATGCTCAGGCTCAAGGTTACCCTTATACTCAAACAGCCGCAGGAGTTGCATCTGTAGCAGGAAGAAGCACTCCAGCTCATCAGATTGCTCATGATGCTATGAGAACAGAGTATCCTTTAATGGCAGCATTCGGAGAGTTAAGCGGAGTAGAGTCAGCTGGAGAATTTATGAAGTCTGTTGGCAGTCGATTATCTACTATAGAAAAAGCATTTGACAGAAGAATGTTGGGACCTGCTATAATCGGGATTGGTGCTGCAATTGGTTTAGGCTTGGCGTTACACAGTCCAGGTTACTCGCCAGAACCCTTAATGGCGCCAGGAGAAATAGTGGCTCCAAAAGTTCAGGCTTCAATTGCTGCGGGTTCTTTATTTGATCAAGGAATCAAAGGTCCAAGTGGAGATGAATTTATGACTTCTGAAAGAATGAATACAATGGATAGACCAATCGCTCCAGGTACTGCTTATTTTGATAGAAGAAATGCTTATCAAATTAGGGGAGAACTAAGAAACCCTTCTGCAACACGAGAAGTTTCTGACTTTATGAATGGAATCGGTGGCTCCGCTTCGATTAGAATCAATGATACTCGCAGACCGCTTACTCCGAACTATATTGACCGTCTCCAAGGCGAGTGAAATGAAAACTGGTATTTATAAAATTTTATGTTTATCTTCTGGCCACTTCTATATTGGCCAATCAAAAGACCTTAATAAGAAGATTAGAGCTGCCCGCGCTCTTCAAGTTTTTTCAGAAGGTTGTTTCAATGATTATAATCGTCGCAGAAAAGGACAGCCACGAGATTCTCAGATTGGAGAAAAAATATCTAAATCGCTGTCTGGAAAGAAACTTAGCCATGCTTATATTCAATCCTTAAGAAACTCCCATCCTGGGAGAAGAGTTGAGGGCGTAGATTCTCTTGGTAATGAAATTTATTTTAATTCCCTGAGGGAGGCGGCTGAGCATTTTTCATGTACAAAAGCTGCAATTTTTATTTCAATAAGAAATGGAACTTTTACAACAAGACCTACCGCGAAGCCATGCGGTTGGAAATTTGCTTATTGTGACGCAGAATAATGACTACTACAATCCAGGGCGCTATATTTAGTCCTCGCGATATTTTTAGAATCAATGATATTGATCTATCTATTCCTCCTTCTCAAATTGCTGTTAGGAAAGAGGATCTCGCTTGGTCTTGGAAGACTCTTCGTACTAAAGCCTCTACTAAAATTCCCAGTGGTCATGGAATGGTTCAGGCTTCTGTGACTATTTACTTCGCTCCAGAACTTCTGTTAGATCTTCATAGGCTTGTTGTTGAGTTTAGACAGTCTCCATTCTGTTCAATCTCAAATGATTATCTAAGACAAACCATTTGTCCTCATTGGCCGTTATACCAAGAGATGGCGTTTACAATGTCTTCTTTGAGCGTTACGCCGATGCGTGGCCATCCTGGAACCTTCATTTGCGAAATAGATTTACGCTGGTTCAACTACTTTCCTTATACTTTTAACTATCTGTTTAGAAGAGAATGGCTAACAGAACCTTTAAAACGAGCCGATAAAAACGTTCAGCTATCTATTCCTATTTATGATGCAGCTTCAGGACTTGATTTAGAAACAATTCAGTCTGTGTTTGTTTCTCCGAATGATACTTCTTCTCTTGAAGAATACGATATTATTAGTCAAAAGAAAAAGGGAATTGTAGCCGGAAGAACTTTGCAGGACATGATTAACTGTCATGGCGGGGTTGTCTTTGATAACTTCCCGTTACCTAACCGTATGGAAAGATCCCAGATGGTTAGTAATCCAGCCATGTCAAACATTTATGTAAGGTTTATTAACAGTCTTCAGCAAAAGGCATTGTGGAAAGGTTTTGGTATTGACGCTTGTGCAGACGTTATAGGTAAATCCGATAGGCAAACCTGGGAATGGTTTACTTTAGGAGAGCCTCAGCCCAGCGAGAAGTTTACAAAAGTCCGCCGTCTAAATGATTTTAACTATCTACCCCGTGGTGTTGGAGAAGACTGGCTTCAGAAGATTCTTCGAACCACTAAAACTCTTACTTTCACCTGGCATAATTATGTTTCAGTAGATATTCCTTCTAAAATTAAACTTGGAATGAAAGAACTATATGGTCAGATCATCAATGGAGAAACAAAATATTGGGAAGCTATTCGGGCAGAAACTCAAGAGAGATTAAAGAATTGGTCAGAACGAACAGACTGGAGCCAAGATTCGTCTGGTCTAACGGTTCCGGGAGCCAATCCAAGCGATCCTAATAGCTTGAATTATTTAGTTTGGTATCCGCCAACTATCCGTTCTTCAATTAGCTCTCCTTTCGGAATGAGAAACCATCCTACAGATCATGTCAAAAGACCACATCAAGGTATAGATCTTTCTGTTCCGGTGGGCACCCTTTTGTATGCGACCAACGATGGCATTGTTCATTTAATTCAAGACAATGATCACGGAGGCGGAAGATCTCTTGAGATAGTTCATAAAAACATAGATATGACTTCTGTGTATTGTCATTTAAGTAAATATTACGGTGTTGATGAGGGAAGCTTCGTTTTGAGAGGCCAACGAATTGGTTACTCTGGCGGCGATCCTTTAGATCCGAATGCTGGCAAAACCACTGGCCCACACTTACATTTTGGACTTAGATACACAAGTACAAGACAATGGGTTGACCCTTATCCTCTTTTAGTTAGGGAAACTGGAGAGCCTTCTGTCACTTTTGAGTCAGATCCAGATGTTGCAGAAGAGCCAACTCAGACTCCTGCTGAAGAAGATACTGGTTTTGATTTAAGCAAAATCTCTAATGATGGAGCCTTAGGACTGACTCCTGCAGAAAAAGCTCATATCATGGAACAATATGAGGAACTAATTGCACAAGGTTATGTTTACTATGAAGATGATCAAACAGTAGTTAATGTTTGGAGAAGAACAGCTTCTTTAACAGTTCAAAGCTCCAGCATAGACGACTATACAAATGAAACCGGGGAATTACTTTATAAAGAAGGAGCCCTTGTTTCTTCTATAAACGGTGGGCTGCAACACATTATCGCCAGTATTCCCATTATTGGCCAGGAGTTTCCTACTCATCAACATTTAGGCTCTATTGAGCCAAGCTATTTAATTGAATTAGCCGTAATGGATGATACGTCTAAGCTTACCGGCATTGGCACTGTTGCTCAAATATTAGAGATAATGCGTGCCACTCTCCAAGAGAATGCTCGTTCGTTCAGGATCATTCCAGATTGTTGGACTCTCTGTACAGATCACTTTATTACTCGTTTGTTTGGTACTTATACAGAAGATGATATTTTGGTAGATGCAGAGACAGAACTTAATAAGATTACTAAGAGGTCAATGATTACAGCTACTCAAACAGAGACAAAAGAAGGTAACCCTGGCTTGTCTTCAATGATGTTTGAGATTGCAGAAACCAATCCTTATGAGACTGAGTTTATTACAGCTACTCATGAGCTAAATTCAGATATCGAAGGAAGAAGAGCTGAAGTATTAAAAGCTTTATATAGACTGGATCTTAAGGGGCCAGCTCTTACAGCAGCAACTCTGGCCTTGGGAGAGACTCTAAGCGTTGAAGATTATGATCGAATTGCTGTTAATGATGAGATAAAGGGTAAAATAGAAACAGTTTCTGGTAATAGTCAGCGGCTTGTGGAATTTTCTCATAATAATAGTTTGCCGAATACTCCAGGTACGGCTGCCCTTTATTATAGTCTTGGAATCCTGGAGTCTGAGGTCTTTGCAACAGATAAAATGGCTGGATCTTCTAGTCCCGAAAGCCTTGCTTATCGTTTTGGAGAAATCGATAAGACGCTAAAGCAAGAGCCGCTAGTAGATCCTTTATATCAAAATTATAAATCTGGTGGTGGCGTTAATACTATTACTAAAGGAAAGACATCAGAGGAAAATGCTTATCAAGAAACAGCTGTCTATGACGCAACAGAATTTTATCGACAATATCCTGAATTCGATAAAGCCAGTATTAATGATTTAATTGGTTATTATAATCTTTTAACCTCACTTCTTAAGACAACTAGAAGAATGATGTGCGAAGAAGAGACTATTAACGCATTAGGTACTGCTAGAATTAAAGAACGACTATATTGGGATTGGGCGAATGAAAAGCAAACATCTGAAATTTATGGAGAGATGTATTCTCAGTTTGCTTATTATTTAACCGGAGTCCTGAGTGGAGATACGGGTAGCTCTAAAGGAAAGAGAAGGCTTGAATTAGCTGCAGTCGATTCTCGTGTTATCAATTTTGATATTATTCCAGAAGCTGACAAAGCAGAGCTTAAAGATAGAGAGTCTTTAAGATCAATCAAAGAGCCTTTTATGAACGTGTTTTGGGAGCTGCCAGGAGAACTCTTTCTTAATGCTCTTGCTTTATGGGCATTTATAAATCATGCAGGTTTGTATCTTTTGAATCCAAATACTGAATGGAAGAATTATGAATGGTTCACGCTTAATAAGAATTTAAAGAAATCAACACAAAATGAAAAGGCACAAGAAGTTGTTGATTCTTATGTCAGTATATTGCCTTTATGGGCTAATGTTCCAGAAAGAATTGCCAATCAGTTTCCTTTGCTTGGAGATATTGTTACTCGTGGTGGAGAACTAGACCAATCTTTCGGAATGTATGCCAGCTTTGATAAATTCTTACTTTCAAGCTGGCTAATTCATGGCAGTACAACTTGGCTGCCATCACTAATTAAACAAAGTGATACTCCTGGTACTTATTATGAGACCTTGTTTCAGGCGGCAACGAATGCATTTCCAGAAGGCAAAGGGATTCAGAAGATAGAGAATTCCCTTGCTACGCAAGACGACTATATGAAAGGCATTCAAACGATCTTATCGGCCCTCCCTTCTTCACATATTAAATATTCTTGTGAAACAGCAATTGAAGAAAACAAGTTAACTTGGCTTAGAAGCCTATTCGCCAAGTTATCAGATATAATTTTAAGTGATGCTAAGATGATGTCTCTTCTTGGATTAGAAGATTTAATAGACTTCAATGCGGTTAACTCTTATCGCGGATCTGAATGTTATCCAGACTTAGAGTTGCCCGCTCACCCATATTATCCAAAAGAACAATACGCCACTACTCCAGATTTCTATATGTGGAATATATATGAAGACGGACCAGGGACTCTCTCTCAAGAAGTATTAGCTTTAGTGGTCGAGCAAACAGAACCAGCCATAATGGGCCCATATCAGCATCTCAAAGATATGATGGGTAAAGGAATCAAGGCCTTTGATGATAGAGATAAACGATTAGAAGTTCATGGTGCTATGGGTATGGCTCCACTTATTTCTAGTACCCTAAAAGCCTCTTGGGAGGGCTCAGATACTACAGAAATTAAGATTGGTGAAGAGTATGTAAGCCTTGGAGAAATGTTAACTGCATTTCCTGATAAAGATACTTATGATTATTGGAAGGCTAAGGGGGACGACGGGCTTGCAGAGATTGAAAAGCTAATTGATAATGCACAGCAAGGTGTTGATAAGGCAAAGGCAGGAGACAGGCCTCTTGATTTGTCTTTTAGTGAAAAGGGTCGAGTCCTTACTAAAGAAGAGGATGCGGCGAAAACTCAAAAAAAAGAGTTGGAAAACATTCAATCTTTACTTAAATCTACTCAGTTAGATCTTCGTCCGGTCATGCCACTGCTTTCTATGTTCGATGGCAACCCTATATACACATGGATTCCAAAAGCAGATTTAGAAACCTACAAACAGCTACAAGAGAAGATGGTGAAAGAGGAACTATTCTTCGGTTCTCGCGCAGCATATTTGGGAGAATACTTAACTAAAGAAACTGCTAAATCTACGCACGAATCTACTATGGATACTCGTGTTGCGGCGATGGATTCTTATAGACATGCCTTTGATCCTGCGTCTCTTATTCATTTGGCAAGAGATTCAGCAGTAGATATTCTTTCAGAAAAAGTTACAATGCGTAGAGCTTATCCAACTCTTAAACTTATGTTTGTTGAAGAAGATGAGTTCGAAAGTCGCTGGCTTAACTTTGATGATTTCCATTCTTATAATGCTATTAAAGAATTTACAGTAGTAGAAAGTAGAGATATGGCTGCCTCTACAGCAGTTATAACTTTACAGAATGTTTCTGGTACGTTGGATGGAACAAAGCGAAACGTAATTACTGATTTAGATTATTTCAAAGAAGCTGATCTACAACAAATAGAAAATGACTCGAAATATACAATGATGGATTCTCGTAGAGACTCTGCTCCGAGAATTGATTCTGCTCAGGATCAACCATTTGGTGCTGTAGTCTTAAGACCTGGATTAAATGTCCAATTAAGATGCGGTTTTGCCAACGATCCAGCCTTATTGGAAGTTCTAATTTCAGGACGCGTTGTAGACGTTACTTGGAACACCGCCGGAGATATGGCAGAAATAGTAGTTCAATCTTTCGGTACTGAACTAGTTCAAACTCTTAAAGGGATTCACGATCTTTATGAAGGCTCTGAGCCGGCCGGCGAAAAAGAAATCTATCGATCAACTCACCAGCTACTTGGCTCTATGATGTTAAGCCCAGAGCTTCGTCACTTCGGAAGATGGGAGTTCGGACAGTATTATCAATATGGTGAATCACAAGACTCTCGTTTAGACTTCTTTGACTATACTCAAAACTCATTCTACAATCGCTTTAAGGTGTTAACTGGAGTGAGTAGCTGGATTGTTAGAAACCCTGGGTTGACGGCTATTGCGGCAATTGGCCTTGCAGCATTAGCTACGTTCACTCCTGCTGGAAAGGGCGTTGGAGCATTAGGCAAGATATTAAGAGGCTTCGGCAGATTTGGTAGATGGATCGGTTTAGGTGGAGAGGCTGCAGAGGTTGCGGCAGTTGCGGCGACTAGCAGAAGGGCAGTCGGTCTTGCTACTGCTGCTGCTTTAACAAAAAAACCTGTCCTTGTTGTTGCCCTGAATCAAGCCAGAAAAGTTCAAAGAATCAAGAGAGTTTTGCATCCGACTCGCTTTACCGATCTCTCAGTTGGAAGGCAGATCACTTCCACTGGTTTGGGTGGCGGGGGATACTTGACCATCGCCCCCCAGGGTAGTCAAATATCGAATGCTCTTCTAAAAAGACAAATAGCGAAAATAGAAGCAGAGGCTATATCAGAGCGTTCTTTATATCTTGCCCATCTCTCAGGCTTCCCAGGTGGTTTTGCGCCACTCCGTACTGGAATCTGGGCTGGCGGTTTCAAGCCTGCTGTTTATAACTCGGCTAAATGGGGCATGGGCAGATACTGGAATCTTGGAGTAGTAGCGCCTTTACGTTTAACTTCGGCTGCCTTAGTTGCAGGCGGTATGATTGATTTATCCCGCTTCATTCTCTTTACCCCAATGTATAACAAGACGATTGGGGACCTAAAGAAATTTTATGCGAGAAATCAAGTTACATTGATGCTTTCTCCTCAAGATGACAACCTATACCCGCCTTCTCCTAAAGATTATATGAGACTTAAGCACCCTGGATTTAAAGAGGCTGTGGGCCGCTTAGGATGGTCATCTGGGAACGCCATGTTCACCGTTGCCACTGGAATGGACGGAGATCATAGCACTCTGGAAGAATGGTGGAAAGCATGGCATCGTACAGATTGGGTTTTAGAGAAGAGAGTTGAACCTGAACAGTGTATTTATCGTCCTGAGAGAGTCACTATCTGGGATATTTTTCATGAGATGTCTTTGAGACATCCTGGTTGGATTTATTCAGCTCGTCCTTATGGAACTAAGTTCCAATATACTATGTTCTTTGGAGTTCCTTCTCAAAGATACTGGAGTAAACCGGCTGGTAATGATTTTGTATTTAGAATGAATATGCTTCGGGATATGTTGGATCATGGAGACATTACGAAAGAGCAATACAAAAGACTATATGGAGAAAGAGCATTAGATAGTTTATTAAAGATAACAGATGATTCAACTCAATTTCTCACAGATATTGTAGGAGCCGATTACCCAGGGGCAGCTGAAGCGGATATGAAAACCTCCGATACCATTGCTACTGTTAAGATGACTTATCAAGTTATGGACGAATATCTCAAGGGCTTAGAAGCCAGGTTCGTTCCATTCCGTCGGTATCACATGCTTACCTCTGAGCAAGATATTATTGCTAATAACATAATGTCTTCAGAGCATAATGTTGCTAATGCTGTCAGTGCAGTATATCGAGATATAAAAGATTCTACTTTAGCTGCTGCTTCTGTTACCGTAAAAGCCAATAGCATGATTCCAGAGCATAACATTGTTTGTGAAACTATTAGCTTCCCAAACTGTAAAGGCTACACAATGGGTCTGCGCTATGCTATGGGCCAACTAATTTATGAGCTTAAACAGATGTATAGAGGAGAGTTGTTAGTTTTAGGCAATCCAAGAATTAGACCTTGGGATATTTGTTTGATTATGGATTCCTACACAGATATTTTTGGCCCAGTCGAGGTCGAACAAGTCGTTCATCAGTTCTCTCATGAGACTGGTTTTATTACTGAAATCAAACCTAACGCTGTTGTGTTTGCTAATGAAATTTCATCTTGGCCAATTATTGAAGCTCTAAAACTTTATATGATGGCAAAGAATGATATTGAAGATGGAAAGAAAGACACAGATCCTGATACTTTAATCAATGAAGTTTGGGGTGAGTCTGTTTCTCAAGAGATGCGTGATGACATCATGTATAAGTATGCCAGTTTAGCACTGGGAGATCTTACTATCGAAGATTTGCTCCCTGCTGAAAATGAGGATGACATTAGTCTTCGTGATGGATCCGGTCAGATGGCCGCGATAGGAGATACTGCTGGAACAAGCGCGGCTTTAGTTGCCTCTTCTCTTGTAGCTGGTATCACCGGCGTCAGTGCCGGTGCTCTCGCTGGGTTGAAACTCGGTTCAGGCGCAGCTGCTGCAATCGGGGCGACTATAGGCGGCATTGCTGGTCTTGCTACTGCCGCTGGAAGTTCACAAGTTAAAGACTTCACAGTTAAAAGACTTGCTGAGCCGCTTGGTATGACCTGGCTAATTGCTGGTCCTATTCTGTTTAATAAATGCTTGCAAGACGATGTTGTTGCAGTTGTTCCATTGCTTAAGAATGGACAGCCAATTGTTTCTGGTTTGACCTATCGTGACCCTCTTGCCTTCTGGACTTCATTCCGTGGTAAGGTGAGTAATCTCATTGACGATACTTATTTAGGTACCCGTGATCAATTGATTGACTGGAATCTTTATGGAAACGAGTGGTGGAGAAGATATAAGAATGAAAATAAACCGGCAATGTTAGGATATTAAAATGTTTAAACGAGGAAAAGCAGCCAGAGAACGTGAAGC
>Ga0210051_1000978_pt1 | contig 28308 bp, 24 predicted proteins | sample CryGey092014_all_FD_185464 | JGI IMG/M metagenome (GOLD analysis project Ga0210051, IMG submission 185464) | Groundwater microbial communities from aquifer - Crystal Geyser CG23_combo_of_CG06-09_8/20/14_all (SPAdes) (version 2) | ecosystem: Environmental > Aquatic > Deep subsurface > Groundwater...
CTCTGCCGATGTCTTTTGCTCCTTGATTGCTTCCAAGGCAACTTTAGCCTTAAATGACGGTGTGTGTTTTCTCCTTAAATTCTCCACTTGGTCCTCCTCAATTTTGCTCCCAAGTGTAACTTAACACACTGTCCAAATTTTGGGGTCCATTATATTCTCTTTCTTCTGCAAGATAAAGTAGATAGTCTTTTATGTCATTATCGTTGATTTTAGACGGCTGCTTGTTAGCAAAGGTAAGGAAATCTTTGTTGTAATAAACATAGCTCTTAACGGTTTTATAACTGTATTTTCTTGAGACAAGCTCTCTCCGAAAGTCGTCAAAGTCGTGAGCTGAAAATGTCTGAACAAGACGCTCATTTTGAGATTGCTTTGGAGTTTCCTCACTTTGTTCGGGATGTTTCGCAATGGCATGGGTCGGAATATTAATCTTTAGGACAGGGTCTAAATGGATTTCTTCATCTTCAAAAGCTTTTAAAATCTTTTTTAAGGTTTCATCAGTATTAAGAAAGCTCCAGTATTTCTCTTCCTTATGCCATTTTCGACCTTCGATGGTCTTGACTTTTGCGACAAGCTTAGGGTCATATGGAAAGGAAACTGCTATTCCGTCTTGGCTATCCTTGCTGACTGTTACTACCCCATAACCATCCACCTTTCCCTTTATCCTGTGGGATGTGATTCTAAGTTTACAGGGTGAACATCTCTACTTGAGGGGGAGAAGATATAAATCAGATGAGGTTTGTATGGCTCGATTATTGATTAAAATCCTGGTGGTGTCAAGGATTTTCTCACACATAATCCTCTCTCTGCCCCCTGCCATTTTTTCTAACCAGTAAAATCAAAAGGAGGCCAACAGCAGCCATAGCGGCACTAATCATGAAGGCATAATCATAGGTACCCGTTCTGTCCCGAAGTATACCGGTAACCCAGTGAACCAGGATGGCACCCAGGCCATAAAAGGGCGTCCATGCCCCTATAACGGTACCCATCATTTCCCTTGGGAAATAGTCTCCAGCACAGGCACCATAGATGGGAAATGTTGCTCCGTAAAAAATTGCCACCCCTCCCACGAGGGCATACAGCATTACCCATGAATCTCCGGTGAAGAGGATTCCCGCCATAAAGGCAGCGATAAAGGAGTTGGAAATAATGATAGTCCTTTTTCGACCGATATAGTCGGACAGGGGTAAGATCGTTAAAACTCCTGCCACCTGACAGATACCGTGCACCGTGGCCAGAAAACTTGCCTTTTCCAGAGACAGTCCAATCTGATATTTGGCATAGTCCACCATAAAAGTAGTAATGCCGTAAAGGCTGTAAGATATGCAAAAATAGGAGAACCCTATAAGCCAGAACCTGCCGTTCTTCAAAATAACTGGAAGAGAACCGCCCCTGGATTGTACCGACACGTCTATGGTGTTGACCTGGAATGTTTCTCTCTGTCCCCAGGGTGAGTACCCAGCACTTTCGGGGTCACTTCTAAGTAACAGACCGTTGACTATCACCATCACCAGCGCCCCGGCACCTAAAGAATACCAGCCATAGCGCCAGTTGAAGTGGAGCACTATCCATGGAAAGGCTGCCCCCATGGTTGCGAAACCAAGCCCGTACCCTGTCGAGAGTATTCCCAGAGCCAGCCCTCTGCGGTTAGGAGAGAACCATCGCTGAACTACGGTAATTACCGGTGTCCACATTCCCGTGGCACCAAGGCCGGCTATGGCGTAAAAGAGGCAGGCCGTCCAGAGGGTTTTTGCCGTTCCCGTCAGGAGGACACCAATGCCAAGGATGAGACAGCAGACTGTAATTACACGACGTGCTCCAAGTCTGTCAGTCAGATAACCGGTAAGGGGGGTCAGTGCGATATAGGAGAAGAGGTAGGAATTATAGATAGATCCCCCGGCAGTTCGATCGAAACCCAGAGTGCGAATCATCTCTGGAAGAACAACTCCGTATCCGAGGCGGACAGAATAATTGATAAAAAGATTGACAAAGCAGGTTGCCAGGATGATCCATGCCCAGTGAAAAGCTTCTCTTTTTTCTGTAACTTTTTCCAGCATTTTATATTACCTGATTGGATAAATTTCAAGATGAACCAATTAGTGCTTTGACTCATAAATAACTTTACCAAAAATGTCTCCCCTCCCTTGGTGGGAGGGGATTAAGGGGAGGGGGCAACATAGCGATTCTTCACCCCCACCCTGCCCCTCCCCCATCAAGGGGGAGGGAATATTTATAGTAAAGGTATTAAAGGGACATTCCATTAGTTGGGAGAAAGGGGTCCAGTATTCGAGGGTTCAAGGGTTCAAGTGTTTGTTTTCTAATGATTTTATCAGGGATTTACGCTTGGGAAATGTTTTCGTTGCCTTATAAATCTCCAGACATAGTTGATAGGACTTTTGCCAAACCTTTAATTCTTTATAATTTCTCAGCATTTTACTTGAATCCTGGAACCCTTGAATCCTTAAGATTCTCGCAACTTTTTCGGAGGTGATCCAGATAATATTACTGTGGAATTGAGTTTATCGCAAGAAAAAAGGGGAGATAATCTGTGATTCAGACAGTAGACCATAGACAATAGACCTCAGACTGAAGACTGAAGAGGGGGAAATAGCCAGGGACTACACAATTGGAGAGTCTGGTGTCTAACGTCTGAAGTCCAGTGTCTGAATTGCAGGGGAGATAGTCGGGGACATAGTTAAAATATGGTCTGAGATGAAAAAGAACTGGATTTAAGTTGATAATTAAGGTATAGATAACCGAGTAGTTAAATGATAGTCCTGAGTTTGCAAACCTGAATTAAAGGGTGAATAATTTGATTGATCTGGTAAAAAAATTTTTCGGGAAAAGCACACAGGTTGATACTGGGAATCAAAAAAGAGAAAATTATCATGATATCAGGGTGGCAACCTGTGCCATTCTCCTGGAGATGGCCAATATAGACGGTGAGTTCAGTGACGCAGAGCGAGAAGATGTTATCTCTATTTTGAAAAAAGACTATCAATTGTCTGATGAATATGCTGCCGAGCTTCTTGAATCTTCAAATAAGGAGTTGAAACAGAGCATAGACCTGTGGCAGTTTACAAACCTTATCAATCAGAATTATTCAACGGAGGAGAGAATCCATATTATTGAGATGATCTGGAAGATTGTTTATACCGATGGAACGCTTGATAAACATGAGGATTACTTAGTTCACAAACTTGCCAATCTGCTGCGTCTTAACCACAAACAACTCATTGATGCCAAGGTAAAGATGGTAGTAGAGAGTAGAGAAGAGTGAAATACGGATATAAATGAACTTGTGCATGGAAGGGGGAGTGAAAATGGACTTCAGATTTACACCTGAGCAGGAAGCATTAAGGAAGGAGTTTACAGAGTTTTGTAAAGAGGAGGCGAAGAGTGCCCCCGAAGGGTGGATAGGTGGCCTGGCAGCCGAGGAAACAGATGAAGGGTGGGCATATCACCAATCCGTAGTAAAGAAGGTAGCAGCGAAGGGATGGCTATGCTTGCCCTGGCCAGAAGAATATGGTGGGAAGGGGCATGGGCCTGTTGAGCAGCTCATCTTCAACGAGGTAATGGCATACTATAGGGTGCCCGCAATCCCTTTCCACTTTATGACAGTGGCTGCGGGCATTATGGTGTACGGAACCGAGGAGCAGAAGAAAGAGTGGCTGCCGAAGATAGCCAGAGCAGAAATAAATTGGGCTGAAGGTTTGAGCGAGCCTAATGCCGGTTCAGACCTTGCCTCGCTTACTACCACAGCAGTGGCAGATGGTGCTCATTATGTCATAAACGGGCAGAAGGTATGGACCAGCGGCGCCCACCGTGCCGACCATATCTTTATCCTGGCAAGAACAGACCCTAACGAGCCGAGGCACAAGGGACTGACCTTCTTCATCAACAAGATCGGTCCTGGCATTGAGTTTCGTCCCTTAATCTTTATGAATGGAAGCCATTTCTACAACGAGACGTTCATAGATGATTTTCGTGTACCCAGGGAAAATGTAGTGGGAAAGGTAAATCAAGGGTGGTATGTTATGATGGCGGGGAGAAACTTTGCACGTGCCAATATAGCTTTTGCCGCCGGAGGAAAGCGAGACTTAGAGGATTTAATCGAATATTGCAAGGAGACACAAGAAGGTGGTGAAATCCTGGCGAAAAAAGCCCTGGTTCGCCACAGGCTTGTCGAACTGGCCATTGATTTTGAAGCGGCCCTGAAGTTTGCATATTACATAGCCTGGCTTCAAAGCAAGGGCAAGGATATTGCAGTCGAGGCCGCTGCCTGCGGTTATTACGCCAGCGAGCTTAACCTGCGCCTTGCCAACACCGCGATAGAGATCATGGGGCTCTACGGTACGGTAACAAGAGAATCCAACTGGGCTCCCCTCTGCGGTAAGTTTCAAGATCTTTGCCAGTGGAGTTCTGGCTTTACCATTGCAGGGGGGACTACAGAGATAAGAAAGAATATCATTGCCTGGCAGGGGCTCAAGCTGCCTCGTGACTAAATTGAAGGGGGGAAATATGGACTTCGCTTTTACAGAAGAGCAGGAAATATTGAGAAAAATGGCACGTGACTTCTTGGCAAAGGAGTTTCCCAAGACATTGGTGAGGGAAATGGAGGAGGATCCGATCGGATTTCGCCCCGACATCTGGAAGAAAATGGCGGAGTTGGGATGGATGGGGTTAATTATCCCGGAGGAGTATGGCGGCAGCAGTTGCGGCTTCGTGGACTTGATTGTCCTTCTGGAAGAGATGGGACGGGCTTGTCTCGTCTCCCCGTTTCTTTCAACCGCTATCTGCACCTTCCTTCTTTTGGATGCCGGCAGTGGGGAGCAGAAGAGGGAATGGTTGTCAAAGATAGCATCCGGAGAAAAGGTATTTACCCTGGCTTTAACCGAACCCAGTGCGAGCTATAATGCCAGCGGCGTCTCCACAAAGGCTGCAGAGGATAAAGACGGATATATTATCAATGGCACCAAGCTATTCGTTCATGACGCCCAGGTGGCTGATTATTTTCTCTGCGCAGCCAGGACGAATCTCTGGTCGCCGCCAGAAGAAGGCATTACCGTCTTCCTGGTGGATGCCAGGAGCCAGGGGATAAAGATCACCCCTCTGCCTACCATTGCGGATGATAAGCAAAATGAAATTCTATTTGAGAGAGTGACGGTGCCAAAAGGGAATATGATCGGCGAATTAAATGCCGGATGGCCGGCAGTAAAAAAAACCCTTGACAGGGCTGCCGCAGCAAAATGCGCTGAGATGATTGGTGGTGCCGATTGGACGGTAGAGAACTGTGTGGCTTATGCCAGGGAGAGGACACAGTTTGATAAGCCCATTGGCAGCTTTGGAATTATTCAGCACTACCTGGCTGAGATGTGGGCAGAAATCGGCCATGCCAGGAGACTGGTCTATCATGCAGGTTGGCTTATAGAACAGGGACTCCCCTGTGCTAAGGAGTCAGCCATGGCAAAGGCACGAATGAGCGAGGTATACAGACACTGCACCCGCATGGGTGTTCAAATCTTTGGTGGCATTGGCACTACCAGAGAGCATGACATGGGGCTTTATTACCGTCGTGCCAGGCAGGCACTGCCCCTTTTTGGATCTCCCGATTTCTGTCGGGAGAGGGTGGCTTGTGAGATGGGGTTTTAAGCATGGTCGACTTTATTCGCGATATCATAGCCGAGGACTTGAAGGCAAACAAGAATGGCGGTCGGGTCCATACTCGATTCCCACCGGAACCAAACGGCTATCTGCATATCGGACATGCCAAGTCAATCTGCCTTAATTTTGGTCTTGCCGCTGAAAGCCATGGTCTTTGCAATTTACGATTCGATGATACCAACCCCAGTAAAGAAAGCACTGAATACATTAGATCAATCAAATCGGATATCAAATGGCTTGGTTTCGACTGGGGTGACAGACTCTTTTACACATCTGACTATTTTGAGAAGCTATACCAGTATGCTGTGCAGTTAATCAAAAAGGGGAAGGCGTACGTTTGCGACTTGAGTCCAGAGGAGATTAGAGAGTACCGTGGCACCTTGACCGAGCCTGGCAAAGACAGTCCCTACCGTAATCGTTCCGCAGAAGAGAGCCTTGACCTGTTTGAACGCATGCGGGCAGGAGAATTCAAGGAAGTCTCCCGGGTACTTAGAGCAAAAATAGATATGTCATCCCCAAATTTAAATATGCGTGACCCGGTTCTTTACCGTATTCTTCGGACACCACATCACCGAACAGGCGATAAGTGGTGCATCTATCCCATGTATGACTATGCCCATTGTCTTTCTGATTCCATTGAAGGGATTACACATTCTATTTGTACGCTGGAATTTGAGGATCATCGTCCGTTATACGACTGGGTGCTTGACCAATTGGACGTTGATTGCCATCCGCAGCAAATCGAATTTGCTCGTCTCAATCTGAACTACACTGTGATGAGTAAACGTAAGCTTCTGGAATTGGTGGAAAACGGACATGTCAGCGGATGGGACGATCCACGGATGCCTACACTATCGGGCCTGCGGAGACGCGGATACACACCAGAGTCAATCCGAAACTTCTGTGAACGCATCGGAGTAGCAAAGAGGGATAGTGTGATTGATGTGGCATTACTCGAGCACTGTATTAGGGAAGACCTGAATCGAAGTGTCCCACGGGTTATGGCAGTGTTGCGTCCACTCCGGGTAGTCATTGATAATTATCCAGAAGGTCAGGTGGAAGAGTTGGATAGTCCTTATCATCCGGATGACCCAAGTGTGGGGTCACGGAAGATTCCGTTCTCACGCGTGCTGTATATAGAACAAGAGGATTTTCTTGAGGACCCGCCGAAAAAGTTCTTCCGTTTGTCCCCTGGCCGTGAAGTGCGCCTGCGGTACGCTTATTACATCACGTGTGTAGATGTGGTAAAGGATAAACAATCCGGAGAAGTGGTCGAATTGCACTGTACCTATGATCCTGAGACACGTGGCGGTTGGTCTCGAGATGGACGCAAGGTTAAGGCAACGCTGCACTGGGTTTCTGAATGCGACTCTATCCCGGCTGGGGTACGCCTCTACAATCATCTGTTCACGAAAGAAAACCCAAACGAAGAAAAGGGCAACATTGACTTTAAAACTTATTTAAATCCAAACTCGCTTGAGATTTTGACTTCATGCCGGGTTGAACCAGTCCTGGCAAATGCCGCACCGGGGAGTCGGTACCAGTTCGAAAGACTCGGCTATTTCTGCCTCGATTCGGTTGATTCATCCGATGGAGCACTGGTGTTTAACCGCACTGTAACGTTGCGCGATTCGTGGGCCAAGATCGCTAAGAAGGAGAAGCTTTAGGAAGGGGTGGGAGATTTTTAATGGCTGGGAGACCAGGATTCGAACCTGGGTTGACGGAGTCAGAGTCCGTAGTCCTGCCGCTGGACGATCTCCCAGTAAGATTATTTATTGCTTTCCAACGAACTCAAGTTCGTTGCTCATAGGTTGCCGCTTGCGGCATAAACCAGCTTTTTATGATACACAGAAGCTTAAAAAAGTCAACAAAAAACCTGCTGGATGTCAAGCCAATTTAGAAATCTCCTGTAGATGCAGCTAAAACTTTACATTCCCAAAGACAGAATCTGGAATCGGCTTATGTAGAGCCAGTTCAAAAGCCCTTGCCAGAACATCCCTGGACTCTTTTAGGGCAATTACACCATCGTGAAATAGACGCGCCCCGGTGAAGAAGGGATGAGCCTCGCGCTCGTACTTTTCCCTCATCATAGCATCAAACCTTGCTACCTCTTCTTCATCCATCTCCTTGCCTGCAGCTTCTGCCTTTTTTCTTTCAAGGCTGGTGAGGATAAAGGCTGCTGTCCTTCCGGACATGACAGAAGTCCTGGCACGCATTGTCTGGAAGCAAAACCTCGGTTTATATGCCCTGCCACACATGCCATAATTGGCGGCTCCGTGGTCAGGCCCTATAACCCACTGGATCTTCGGTACCTGAACAGTACTGCATGTACGAACCATATCCGCCCCATACTTGCCGATCCCTCCCCATTCTTCCTGTTTGCCCACCATGTATCCAGGGGCGTTCTGGATAAAGAGCAGGGGGGTCTTATCGTTTCCACAGCGGATCATCCATTCTGCCGCCTTTCTGGCTGCTTCGATAAAGATTACCCCTACCCCATTGGAGGCTATAACCCCCACCGGAATGCCCTTCAGCCACATTTTGCCACAGACGATTGTATCACCCCGGCCTGTTTTATACTCCTTTTTATATTCTGAAAAATAACTGTCATCTGCAATGCACTTGATTACTTCTCTTACATTAATAGCCCTGTAAGTGTCTCTTGGCAGTATCTCATAGAGTTTTTCCACAGGAACTTTAGTCTCTTTAATCTCTCGGCGGTCGATATGTGTCTTCCGGGGCGGGTCAAATTTGATCAGTTCTCTAAGCTTATCAATGCCTTCCTCCTGGCTTTTCACAAAGTGGTCGCAACCTCCCGAGTGTCTTGCATGAACATAAGCTCCCCCTAAATCTTCCATGCTCACATCTTCGCCTATGGCCGATTTGACCATCGGTGGTCCTGCCAAAAAGGCAAATGCCATCTTTTCAATCATAATGGACTCACATGCAAGATAGACTATATAGGCACCTCCTGCGGTGTTGCCACCGGTACTTAGGGTATATTGTTTGATCCCCTTAGCAGACATATTGCACATATTGTAAAACATGGAGCCAAACATTCCTTCATCTGCAAAGCACCCCTCTTGCATGGGCAAAAAGATACCGCCCGAATCAGCGATATATACACAGGTCAGACCGCATTCTTCAGCGATCCTCTGGGCACGCATATGTTTCTTCAAGGTTATAGGATAGTATGTCCCTGCTGTCATCCTACTCTCGTTTCCGAAGATCATGCAGTCTTTACCATGAATACTGCCCACTCCCGTAACCAGACCACCCCCTGGTATGTGGGGCTGTTCCGGGTACCCAATCTCGAACCCGGCATCTATGCCTACTTCAAAGAATTCTGTGCCGGGATCAATCAACCGGTCAATTAAGTGTCTAACAGGCTTTTTCCCCTGTTTGGCCAATCTATCAAGCTGCTTTTGTCCACCAACATTGTATGCCTCCTGCCTGTGGGCATAGAGCCCTTCCTCTTCCTTCAGCCAATGATCTCTATTTTCCATTGCTGTTTTATCCATCTCTGACCTATCTGACATTATACCCCTCCCTACATCTAATACTTTATCCTTTTTTGTTTTGATAAATAACTGGTTAACGGTTTTTGCACCAATCCCTCAGTCAATTTACTGCATTCCAAAAGGCTATCTAGCTCTATACCTGTTTCAATGCCCATTGTTTCCATCATGTATACAAGGTCCTCGGTAGCTATGTTCCCCGATGCTTCAGGTATATAGGGACATCCTCCCAATCCCCCTATGGAGCCGTCGAAAACACTTACACCACACTGTAACGAAGCAAAAACATTGGCCATGCCAAAACCATAAGTATTATGAAAATGGGCAGCCAGAGAGATTCCGGACAATTCATGGGTAACTATTGAGAAAACCTCAAACACCCGTGCAGGGTTGGCTAACCCAGCGGTATCGGCTAAGGCCATTTCGTATGCTCCCATTCTCTTAAGCTCTTTGCCAATGTCTATAACTCGGTCAATGGAGATTTTACCATCAAAAGGACATTCAAATGCCATGGCAATAACCCCGCGCATCCTTACCCTATCTTTGGGAACATCAAGAGATATCTCCTCTATATCTTTTAAGGATTCAGAAATAGCACGATTGACGTTTCTTAGATTGTGGGTCTCGCTGGCAGACACCAAGAGCACCAACTCATCTACCTGGCATTCCATTGCCCGCTCATAGCCCCTTTTGTTGGGGACCAACGCACTATAAGACACACCTTCTTCCCTATGAACCTGATTCATCACCGATTCAGCGTCTTTTAATTGGGGAATCCATGATGGATGGGTAAAGGAGGTAACCTCTATTCGGGTTAGACCAGTTTGGGACAGACAGTTTACCAGTTCTACTTTTTGGTCAGTAGAGACTTCTATGCCTTCGTTTTGCAGGCCATCCCTCGGGCCTACCTCTACAATGGTCACTGATTGAGGAAGCTTAATGTCCATCATTGTACCTGAATATATGGATACACCCGAACATAAAACTAGTGCAATGTCCCTTTAATACCTTTACTATGAATTACTATAAATATTCCCTCCCCCTTGATGGGGGAGGGGCAGGGTAGGGGTGAAGAATCGCTATGTTGCCCCCTCCCCTTAATCCCCTCCCACCAAGGGAGGGGAGACATTTTTGGTAAAGTTATTTATGAGTCAAAGCACTAGGTTTTCAATCTTGGGTCTATGGCATCTCTAATACCTTCTCCCAGAAGATTGTATCCCAGCACCGTAATGAGAATAGCCAATCCAGGGTAAAGAGATAGCCACCATGCAATTTCTATATTGTCCTTTCCTGCGGTCAGGATATTCCCCCAACTGGGTGTGGGGGGCTGAACCCCTATGCCGAGAAAGCTCAATGCAGATTCCGTAAGGATTGCCGCAGCAACCCCCAGGGTAGCAGATACCCATATGGGCGATAAGGCATTGGGTAAGATATGGAGAAAGATTATCCTGGAATTTTTCGCACCCGTGGCGCTTGCAGCCCTCACAAAATCCCTCTCTTTAAGGCTTAAAAATTCAGCCCTCACAAGACGCGTTACTCCCATCCATGAAGTAACTCCAATTACAATCATAATATTCCATATATTGGGCTCAAGGATAGCAATTACTGCAAGGATCAGGAAGAAAGTAGGAAAACAGAGCATTATATCCACAAACCGCATTATCACGTTATCCACCCATTTACCATAAAAACCTGCCAGGGCACCAAGGAAGGTGCCAATGACAACAGCAATTCCAACAGCCACAAATCCGACTAAAAGGGATATACGCGACCCCCATATCATCCGGCTCAGCACATCCCTTCCCAGTTGATCAGTCCCCAGTAAATGATCTCTGCTTGGGACTTGCAGGGCATTTTTGGTATTTATATAGCCTGGATCATAAGGGGATATATATGGAGCTAAAGCAGCAAAAAGGAAGAGGAGAAGGACAATCATAGCCCCGCCTATAGCAAGCCTGTTCCTCCTGAATCTGCGCCAAAAAAGACGTCCTGGGGTCTCTCTTTCCATTTTTCTTGAACCCTTAAACTCTTTTAGGGCAAACACGCAGGTTTGCCCCTACCCTTAAACTCTTTTAGGGCAAACACGCAGGTTTGCCCCTACCCTTAAACTCTTTTAGGGCAAACACGCAGGTTTGCCCCTACCCTTAAACTCTTTCGTCTACTTAGCTATCTTTATCCGTGGGTCAGCCAATGCATAGGATATATCGGCAATAAGATTACCCAGCAGAGTAAGTACAGCTCCAATAACCAGGATACCCATTATCACAGGGTAATCCCTTGCCATAACGCTCATATAGAATAACTGTCCCATCCCTGGTATGGCAAAGATAGTTTCAAAGATTACGCTTCCGCCGATTAATCCCGGGACAGATAGACCCAGGATTGTTATAACAGGCAACAGGGCATTTCTCAAGGCATGTTTAAATATTACCGCCCTTTCCTTCAAACCCTTTGATCGGGCTGTCATTATGTAATCCTGCCTGATTACCTCCAGCATATTGGACCTTGTATACCTGGAAAGTCCTGCTAATCCCCCAAAAGCAGAGACAAATATAGGAAGTATCAGGTGCTTCGCCCTGTCCATAATCATCCCAAATGTCGGCAGATACTCATAATTCAGCGATTTCAAACCAGATATAGGCAGCCAGCCCAGGTTTACTCCGAACAGGATCATCAAGAGCAGTGCCAGCCAGAAAGTCGGGACTGCGAATCCTATGAAAACGAAAACCGTTGTAAACTTGTCAAAAAAGGAGTCCTGGTAGCTGGCAGAAATAACGCCTATAGGGATAGCTATCAAGATGATCAGAAACATAGAAAGGACATTTATAAGGATGGTAATAGGGATTCTTTCGATGATCTTATCTGTGACAGGTCTTCCGTCCATTGAAAAAGAATTGCCGAGATCCAGGACAACTAAACGCTTAAGCCACAAAAGATACTGGGTATGCAGGGGTTTATCCAGCCCGTAAATCTTCTCCAGCCGAGCCCTGGCTTCGGCTGTAATCTTGGGGTTCAGATCGGTCTGGAGACCCGTAGGCGCTCCTGGGGCTAAATGGATGACCAAAAAGGAGATTACGGTAATTCCCAAAAGCAGAGGAATCATTGAGACAAGGCGTCTAATAAGATAGTAAAGCAAGAGAGGCCTCCTGTATGGGTGAACCTGTGTGTCCGCCCTCTATATTGGGCAGACACATAGGCCTGCCCCTGCGTTTATCATGAATATCCTCTTTTTTAACGGGGTCTGAACGTAATGAATTCGTCTTCAATAATTCTTTGAACTTTCCCTTCCCAACGCATACATTCGAGATGGGCGATTGTCTCCATAACTGCAATGCGCTTATGTAGGGGAGGCAAATTATCCCAGTTGAAATCCGGAACATTCCAGGTTATTTCGGAAGAAATCTCGTAAGCGCTCCGATGTCCTTCAAGAATAGCTTGCTGGATTTCCGCCTCGCGATTATTGTGATGCTCTGTCAACTCCGTTATCCTGCCCTGAAGATCCGTGAATATATCTTCATGGGCCGGAAGGATTTTATCAACCGGCAAGTTCTCAAGCTTATGCAAGGAGTACAAGTAATCTCCGAGGGGGCTGTCCCCTGACTGCACATGGTAACTTACATTGGTAGTTATATGGGGGAGGATGTGATCCCCTGAAAAGAGAAGTTGATTTCTCGGTTCATAGAGGCAGATATGTCCTATAGAATGCCCTGGCGTCCAGATAACCTCCAGGTTATATCTGCCGGTGGGAATAATCTCTCCTCCATACAGAGTTCTGTCTGGAAAAGTGACTCTGACAAATTCAAGAGCAGGCATAGAGGAAGAGTCCAAAGATGAAAGTTCAAGAGAAGGCACCCCATGGCGTCTCAACATAATCCCCACCTTATGCCGAAGGTCGGAAAACTTGATATATCGTGTCTCAATCAAGTCTGCTTCAAACTGATGAGTGATTAGTTTTGTGTCTGGAGATACCTGTTTGATTCTTCCGGCAAGGCCGAAGTGGTCCGGGTGGACATGGGTAACGACTATGGTAGCAATGTCAGTTAAAGCGATCCCCATGTCCTTAAGCCCGGTTTTCAAGGAATTGAATGCCTCGGGTGTAAACCACCCTGTGTCCACCATGAGCCATCCCTCCTTGCCTTCAACCAGGTAACAGTTCAGGTTTCCTAAGGGATTGTCAGGGATTGGTACTTTTAGCTGATATATGCCTGGCGCTACTTTCATTCTATCCTCCTGCGAAGTTTATATGGCGATGTTTGTTTTTATCGCAAATATTTTACCTATTTGAATATAAAACCAAGAAGTATCTAAGCTAGTGTCTATCCATAAACTCCCCCTCCCCTGGAGGGAGGGGGCTAGGGGGAGGGGGAATATGTTTGCAGCTCAACGAAATTACACATCTTTTTCACCCCCACCCTAACCCTCCCCCATCAAGGGGGAGGGAATTTAGGGTATTTCTGGATGGGCACTAAGCTAATTAAAGGCTGAACATTGCCTCTCTGTTTTGTGAAAAGTATATAGATGGCACTACTACCTTTGGATATCCTCAACCCTGATCCCTTATCTTTTCAATCAGGCGCTTCACTTCAGCTACAAAGGCCCTGGCATGCTCTAATACGATACTGAACCAGAACCTCACGTTCTTCCTTCATGCCGCCACTCCCGCACTCAGGACATTTTGAACCAGGGTGCTTTTAGAACAAGACCCTGTTTCAAATTCCTGCTGTGAATATGTGACCGTTGATATAATAATATCATGCTCAAACCCAACCTGCCACGCAATATCCATGATAGCCCTGTCAACTGAATCATCCAGCCTTTTCACAACCACACAAACATCAAGATCAGACTCTTGTGTTGCCTCGCCTTTGGTTCTGGATCCAAAAGCCCAGACCCGTGCATCTGAAAAGCGCTCACGAACCAAAGAAGCAAACTCATCAAGGATCTCATTATCTTTCTTGGACAGCATAATTGGCCTCCTACTTAGATTTCTTAAACATCAGACACAGCCCCTTGGATTTTTCCTCAATGAGCCAGAGCTAATAGGTCTCATCACTCTCAACCTTTTAATTTAACTTTGCAAGAGTAAACTATTTCCTCCTTCGGCGTTTTCTTCAATTTCCCCTGACTTTCAAGTACCAATGGTTTGTGTGGCCCTGATATTTTGGGCCTATTGCCTGCTATATCAAAAACAAACCACAGTTGATATCTATCTTGCTTTTCCCTAGCGAACTTCCATTGCCTATAAGACATTTCAAAGGATAATGTTGGCCTATTGCTACTTGTGGACTTTACTTCGAGATAAAAAACCCCTTTCATATTATCAATTACTTCTATGTCGTAAATACTATGGGGATCCTCTTTGGACTTATGTAATAGTTTACAATTAGCATCAAACCCAAAATTCTGGAGAGAATTTTTAAAATATTTAAACAAGATATCCTCTCCTCTTTCCCCTGTCACTTTTTGGTCACGCTCTGTAGCATGGTCTCTTTCCTCTCCACCACTGCCGCCGCCACCGTTTGATTCAGAAACTAAGCCCAATTCAGAACCAATATATTCTGGTTGAGTCTCCGCTCCAGAAATTTCACCGTTTTTAAACTTTGATGATGGCTCTTCTTGTGATCTAACGGCATCACGTGTGGGTCTTTGTTTTTCAAAGATCGATTTGTATTCATTCCCTTCTTCGTGATCCTGCATCTTTATTGGTTCTTTCACTGTTGTCTCACTTTCCCTATAGATTTCAACTTCCCTCTTTTCTTCCAGCGATCTTTTGCATTCTTCGATTAAATCGGAGGAAACGTAAGCCTCCTCCAATTCTTTTAGCAAATAATCATCCTTACATGAAAGAATGGATTTGAAAGCGTCTTTGTAAGGAGCATCAAGCCGATATTCCAGATTTTTTGCAATATGTGAGATCAAATCACGACATTCAGGGAATGGAAGAATAATAATTTTTGAAGAAAGGTAGAGAATAGATTGTTCATCATTTAAATTTTCAAGAAATGCATCTTCTAATCGCGTGCTGATCTCACGATCTTGAATGTGGTAGCTGACCTTTAACGATTCGACACATTGTATCTTCATCCTTTTTAGATAATCCTTATCCTTGTCTCTTGATTTAGGCCTCTCAATACTCAATCTCGCCAGTAGGAATGGCTGTCTGGATTCAAACCACATAGCCAATTTATCAGTTAATCCGTTATCAATAATTCCGGGAAGAGGCTTTGGTATTAAACTTTCCGAGAAGGGACTCAGGCCAAATAATTCTTTACATTTGGTACTTTTTTTGCCGAGTTTAACTGCAAAAAACCATTTGTCATGTATCATATAAACAAGTTCTTTATGTTCCGGCTTATCCAGATACCAGCATTCTTGAGGCTTACAGTAACCCCATTGTTCTCCCTTTTCTCCCTTAAATGCAAGAACATCAACATCACCCAAAGGGGGAGCGAAAAGCTGCTTCCCATCTTCTGGAAATTCATCAAGAAGTTTGCGGTAAAAAGAAGTTATTTTTTCAATCTCCTCCTTATCAGGATTTGGGAACCATTTCCTCATTGAAGTTGCCCACCTTATCCAATCCTCTGCATCCAATTCTCGGAATTCCGATCTAATACCAATTGCCTTAAAAAAGTTTTCGGTCTGTTTTGTAAGTTTATCTTTGATGTTTAATCGGGGAAGAATTTTTGAAAATGCCCTGTCTAACTGGGAATCGGGGATGAATAGATCAAAAGCCGAATGCATCGCGACATTGCCTTGTTGATCAACTGCTGGCAACCATGGATAGTTTTTAAGCATATAGACAAAGAAGGAAGGTGGTTTCCATGTCTCGTTTTGATAGTCCTTTTGCTGATTTGAGGAATATTTTACCTCGGCAGATTTATTATTTTCGAGTAATTCTTTTGTCAACAATTGTAAGACAGTCTTTCCCAATTCAATATCTTTAGAAATTCTTTCCCAACCATCTAAGAACCTGTTATCCATCATATGGGGGCTGTGATAAAAAAGATCCTTATGCCAGATTCCGTTAACTTCTTTTTCTTTTAACCAATAACAATACTTCTCCCAATTCTCCTTTGAAATCTCCGGCCATTGAAGTGAAAAAACATTTTGGCCATGGTTCCAGGTACTGTCTCGTTTTTGCTCACCGGGCAAATGATATGGTAAAACCTTTGGCCGCCACGAAACCCCAAGCCATTTGTAAAAGGCTTCCCATCTTTTCTTCGTCTTTTCATCCCACTCCGGCTTGGGTGCCTCAAGAAAAAACCTACCCCTTCTTCCACCATATAATCTTTCGAGGGATTCTTCTTCGGTCCATTCCTTGCCCGCATACACTTGCCAAGCAGGAGATTCTTCAGCGTTTCTCAATGGAACCGGTAGCCGACACAATACAGAGCGAACGCCTTCTTTCTCGTTCCAGGGTTCGTCCAGTTCAGTTTTTGTCATTCCCATTAGATCGAAGAGAAACTTCCGTAGTGTAATAGCCTGCTCAGAGCTTGGGGAATTCCTTTCGAGCCAGGGCGTAACGACTTTTTGTAGGATCGAGTTTTTGTTGAAGTGATGAATGGCAATATCTTCAGGCGTAACAAAAAGGTCTCCAAACCTCTCTCTATTATTTTCATCCAGAGCGTCTATAATTTCCTTCGATAGAAAAGCAAAGTTGAGAAATTCAGGAGGTGAAGGCATCACCTCATCTTTCTCTTTGCTGGGAAGAAAGAGCGGGTAATTTGAATCGATTTTACGAAGTTTGCTGTCACTGCATAGAAATATTTTGATAGAACAACAAGTTCTTACCAATACTTGCCAATAGTTTATATTCCCCTGCCACTTTGGTTGGGACTGTATCATTGCCAAAACAAGGTTGAAAGCCTTTATACACCATTCTGTATCTGGTTGGGCAACATCGTCCAATGCTAAGATAATTTTTTCAGGTTCAATTTTTTCTGCACCAAGAGCAAGCAGGGCATTGATTCTTGTTTTCGATGATATGAAAGAACTTTCAGGTAGGTATCGGCCTTCAATGGAATAATTTTGTGAAAAAATAGTTCTCAGTTGATGTTTGATAATGTCAGGCGGAATAAAAGTATTTTGAGGTGAAGTCTTGTTTTCGGTATCAGCTTTCAGCACAAAGCGATAATCTTTCAGGTTTTTATCTATGGATAGCCAAATCTCCCTTTCAATTCCGTCCATTTTCTGAACATCAATCCTCGGTTCAAGATAATCAAGAATTTTACCCTGATCTTCGGGAAATTCGCTCTGGAATTTATTTATTACCTTTTCCTTTAACAACAGACCTGTGAGGCCCAAAACCCATTGGTTGTACGCCTCAGGAAGAATCCTTTTTCTTGATGAATCAGTTCTTAAATTGCCATGTATTAGAATGTTGACTGGGGAAAATTCCTCGGTTGGAAAATAGACATGAATTTTATTTTCATTACTTCTCTCAATACTCCCTTCGTATTCCAATAGAACTGCGATAGCTACTTGCCCGTGGGTAAGGTCTTGCCAGTTTCTCGGAAGCTTTTCCTTAATGTTTTCAGGTATGAGTACTGTTTTAACCCACCTGTAATATCGTGAAACCGTTTCTGACTGTTCAGAAATTATTACCTCTCCATCTATCAGTTCCCCTGGTATGTTATTTTCTCTATCGCGGGAGAAACAAATCTCATCATCATCGCCTTTATAACTGATAATTCTTAGGCCCCGCAGAAAGATAAGTACCTCCGGGCTAATCCTGCTTAGCATATCAACTGATTTTTCGTAAGCCCTCTGATCTCTCAGCGGAAGAAGTATTTCAGTAGCCCAAATACCATTTCCCTTTCTTTTTTGGCCGGATGACAATTCGAAGGGTAACCTGAGAACAGGAACGTATTTCGTTTCATCCAAAATGGATAACAGGTTTTCTTTTTTTAATTGGTCAGAGGTATCTTCCTCACTGAACTTAAAATGAAAAGGTGCGGAATTGATTATGGGTTGATCAGTTAATTCTAAAACTGACTTAAAACCGATCCCCTTATTTCCTATCATCACCCTTTTATTTTTCGGACTAATACGCATACCAGCTAACGATCTAACCCCTTCAGGAGTAATCGGATATCCACTATTGCGGACTATTAAGCATTTTTCATTTAGCTCAAATTCCACAAAATGGTCCCCGATTCTTTTCAGGTTAGATTGGTCATCTGGACTACTAAATTGAGCGTCGTCAGCATTTTGCAAGAGTTCCAATATAGCTCTCCCCTGGTAATCATCAACGATAGCACGTTCATTCTCCGCGTCTTCACGGAGTCTGGAAGGATCAGTACAATAAACTTCGATGTTCTTTTGCAAAATCTCTTCAAAGATTGATTTCATAAAGATAAGGCTACATTAAGGCTAAAGGGTTAAAGTGCGGGTCATAGGCGTATGACTTCTTGCCGGCATCTCTATCCGTATCAGGGGTGACAAGACCAACCGGCGGATTGTTGACCCGCTTCTTTCCCCTGTGGTCATACTGCTCAATCGGTTTTTTCTTTCCTGCCATCCAATTCACATCTCCCAATGAATTTTTAGGGTGTAATTGCCATTAATATCCTGTGCTTCAACGACTGCTGGTCTGGTATGAAAATCATGTGCTTGCCTCAATCGGGAATATCCACTGCCAGTCGCTTGCAGTACCTATTGTACTTGCAAAAATCATGCGGGCTATACAGTCCTCAGCGTATGTTGTTAGTCATGTGGTTTTTCAATAAGAACGACGCAAATATAGTTTCTATTTCCATTTTGCTATTCGAAGGGGATAGTCCAGGTTTTCTGAAACCTCTGCAAGTCGTTGCATGGAGTCGTCGGTGATCAGTATCAGATCGTATTGAATGGCCTGTGCTGCTATCCAGACGTCATTCTCCTGGACACCGAGTTCCTTTGCGCTTGTCCGTTCAAAAAGGTCTTCAGGCCATTTTACAGTCAGCCTTCCTCGGCGATCTTTTTGCGAATATTTTTTAAATAATTCTGCACGCAAATCCGAATAGGGACCAATGGTGTGTTTATCAATATCAAGTATAAGGGGATGGTTCGACATTTCGCGCCTGACTTGATTCTGACTACCTGTATCCATCTTTGGAGCTATCTTTAGCCCGTATTCTATTTCTGCCAGGACTATAGTGGATAGCCAGACAGGGGAATGAGAGACGCCTGATAAAAAAGCTTTGACAGTATCATGCTCAGGATGCCGGGCATTCCAAAGAGGGCTGACTGCACTAGTATCAAAAAGGTATCCGTCCATCAGGATTGCCCTACCTCAATGCCCATGAAAAATTCATGCATGCCTTCGGAATCAAAGGGTGTGATTCTCTTTAGAAGTTCTCCGGCGCTGGCTTGTTTCAAATCCATTTCGAGATATTTATACAATGGAATACAGGGACGGAAATCTCCCGGAAAATAATCAGGGAAATCAAACGGAACGGGTCTGGGATGTCCACGGAAAAGATCGAGTATTTTCCGTTCAAGTCTTGGGGGAAGATCGTAGGCTTTCAAAATAAGGCCGTCGATTTCCATTATTGTTTTAATGCATTGGTTGATTTCCTTTTTTTCTAAAGGATGCCTTTCAAATTCGAATCTAAGTTTGGCATACTGTTTAACCAGGGAACTAACTCTTTCTGTGTCAATAGTATCGGAAAATGGAACTGGAATTTGTTTTAGAGTAACATTCCTATTAAGACGCTTGCCTTCCATTGCGTAAAGAGCTGCATTGACCAAAGGTGCGTTGATAAGAGCAGAAATTACTTCAATAGTCATATTTGTTTTTGGCCATATACCGACAAAATTTTCGCGGCAAACTAAACCGTCTGAATCTGGATAAGCCACGATCCGCCAAGGGCTACGACTAACAATAAATCTATTCACGATAACCTTAGGTCTGTCCCAAGGAAGCAAATGCGCATTTGTTCGTTTATATTGTTCGTCCATATTCAGGTAGACAAACCCTAGGGCATAATAAGGTTCTATCTTTTCTCTAACATTGGCTAATCCTTTTTTGAATCCAGGTTTTGGATCAGAAGATATCAAAATATCCCTACTTTTTGTTAGCGGAATATTCCATTCAATACCCCTGTGAATTTCGGCAATGTCTTTGAGTCTTGGGTTAGCCTTCAGATACTCCCAAATCTCAAACAGTGGAGGATGCCACAGAGATATAGGCACTGTATGGCTGGCTCGATTTACCTTCTTGCCAATCGCCTCAGGTAGCTGAGCCGTTTCAAGAAAAGGCAGTCTATCGTTTTCTCTGACCCAAAACGTCTTGGTAGAGATAGCCGTTCTTGTAGATTTGTCCCTCTCTGAGGCAAGCACTATCATAGTTTCGTGATCCGAAAATGCAAAGATACGATCCGGCAGGGCTATGGTTTCGATATTCTTGTAATTTCGGGCTATACGGTCTTGAAGATCAGAATATCTTTCCCCCATAATGGCGGATTTTGGTAGAACAAATCCCAACATGTCGGGAGGATATTCCAGGACTCTGCGCAAAACCTCATAAGGCTTATGGACATTTTGGACATTATTCCCATAGCGATTCCTTTCGGCCATGGTAAAGTCTTCGAAGGGAGGATTACAAAGCACGACCCGGGATCTTTTTAACCGCCTTTCAAGAGTATCGCCCCTAAAAATATCTTCAGATATGATTTGCCACCCGTCCTTGTTGGGATAATCCGCCAACATGAGAGACAAACGACACACCTCTGCCGCAAAAGTATCAAGCTCAATAGCTGTCAAGCGTTCTTTCAGATAGCTATGTCTCTGGCGGTCTGTCCATGAAACAGGTAATAGTTCCCGTAGTCGGCGAAGGGACGCAACCAGAAAAACACCATGGCCGGCACAGGGCTCCAGCACGTAACGCCCCTCCTGGGGCAATAACTCAAAAGGAAGCCGGTCCACCATAAGCTCTGCGATTATGGAAGGCGTACTGTGTATGCCAAACTGTTGTCTTGTTTCTTTCCGAATAAGTGTGTTTTCATAGATAAAAGCCAGGTCTTCCACGGAAAGATTTTGAAAGTTAAAAGCGCCCCGGAGCCTGTCCCACACGATTTTTTGGGTCTCGGGTTCATCAAGGACGCTCTGAGTTCCAGCTTCGACAGGCCCATAAAACTTTTGAACGCTGTCAATGATAACATTTGCCTCAGAAGTAGACCAATCTCCCGGATGTTTTCTATCATTAAATATCTTTGCGGCTAGGAAGCGAAAGACAAGACGGAAAAGAGCTGTCTCCTCCGGTTTACTGCCCAAGATGTTTTTATAAGAAACGACAGCTTCGTGTAGAATATCCTTTAGCAGTCGATCTAATTTAGCGTGGATCATGCCTTTTAGAGCCGGCAGGAGGCCGATGTCAACAAAATCGAGTTGCACAGGCTCTGATACTTTCGCAATAGCTTTTGCCCGAAAGATTGCCTCAGGGCTCCATTTTTTTTTGTTTAATTTAAAAGCCTGTCGAATATCTCGCGCAGGTATGGACTCTAAGAAAACGGCTTCTCCTGTGGCTTCAATACGATAACGGTCAACATGATCCGGAAATGCTTCAAGGAACATTGGAGCACCAAGAGTTTGATACATCGATATGTGTCGGGGGCCGGATTGACCATTGGCGCTTAATACCCCGATGCAAGCATTGCGGTAGGAAGGCGGCCATTGAGCGAATGCCGCTAAAGGGATAGTCAGCTCTCGAGTTTCAGAAGCGGCTGCATCATCGAAGACATAATCTTCCTGCAGCAGGTTATCTACATAACCTAATCGGTTCAGTTCATTATGGATAGATTCTAAGGCATTCATCTTATCCGCCCCCGCTTATTGAATTAAGCTAAGAAATCCACGTCCTTTGGGCGTGGTTGTTTATGTTTCTTTTAATTTAACATGAATCTTCACTTTCGTCAAAACGCAATGACGACCCCCTCCTTTTCTTCTTGACTTCATCTCATGCCAGACGCTATATTTCTTACGTTTTTAAAAGGACATGGGGCAAGCTGCCATGTCCTTTTTCCCAGCGCGAATGGGTCATGAAAAGAAGAGTTACAAGACAGGTCTCCGCAGGTGGTGTCAAAATCGGTGGTAGTGCCCCAATTTCGACAACAAAGGACAACAAAGGGACACTTCCCTTATTTATTATTTCTCTCAACAAGCCATCCTGCCTCACCGTGGCATTCCTCTTTCCCTACAAAATTCTCCTGCAAGCCTTTCCCTCTCACCAATCACCCCTCAATCCTCTCTCGGCCTCGCCTTTCTGGCCACTGCTACAATAGCATCCAGTTTCTCCTTCGCCTCTGGATCAATCATGTCTTTGGGGACAAAACGAGCCAGTTCGTGAAAATTCTTTTTGTCCATAATGTTGTAGAGGTTAAGATTTTTGAAAAATGCTTTGAAGAGGGGAGTGAGGAAATCCTCGCTTACTTTTGTGTCTCTGTCCCAGGGAGACCCCTTTCCAAGAGTTTCCATAGCCTTTGCCACCTCTTCTATGGCTTCTCTCATAGCCTTTTTGCGTGATTCATCAAAAAGTGGCCATGGAAGCGCCTCTCTGCCACTAGCAATGGCATAGGCTTCGATAACCTCGGGATAACAAAGGTAATTTTCGATCTCCCGCCTTGCCCACATAAGGCCACGAGCTCCAAGATCATCAGGAAGTTCTTGTTCTAGGCGGTCAAATATTGCAATGCCCTTTAGGCAGGGAACAGCTTCTCGAAGACCAAAGAAGTGTTTTCGTACCTCAGTCGGTTGGTTACCTACGTAGTGAACAAAAGGCCTTTGTAATACCTCTTTAGCCTCATTATGTTCCAATATGTCAGCAAAGGTTCTCAAAATCGCCAGATCAGTTGATCCTTCCAGGTATAGTACCCACCCAGTTTGCTCTGCCTGATAGTAGTGTTCAAATCCTATATCTCTCAGACTCTTTAAGACCTGGCTACCTCGATCATTGATGCGGCGCGGCTTTCCCACAAATGCAACGACAACATCACGTTCCGCCGCCTCATTGAGCAGGACCTCGGAATGACTTGCGGCAATAATCTGGTTACCGTTTTCCTGAGCAACGTCTGTCAGAAGCTGATAAACTTGTCGTTGTCGGAGGATTTCCAGATGGGCATCAGGCTCGTCGAGCAACAGTACAGCGCCTGGATGAGCATATATGTAAGCGAGAAGTAAAAGAGTCTGCTGTAAACCCCTTCCCGAAGATGAAAGATCAAGTTGTCTCCCCCGTTCTCTATAACCCATAACGATTTCGCCTCGTTCAGTAATATAGTTGGGGATATTAAGCTCAGCACCAAAAAGGAACTTGATCTGGTCAGTAAGTTTTTGCCAGCCTTCCTTTTTGTCGTTATAAATTATATAGCATAAGTTGCGAAGAACTTCTGCTGTTCGTCCCTCTCCAATGCGGACATTGATAGTGCCTGGGTCAAGCCGATCTTCGTTCGCTGCCAATCCTGACATAGGGGGGAGAAATGCCAATTGAACATTTTCTGCTTGTTCCGGAATAAGCATTCTTTCCGGATTTTTATCCTCTGATTGACGAAGGGGACGACAGTAAAATGATTCTTCGTTGGCATAATCAAACTCAAGGCCACATGTCCATGCATTACCTTCAGTTGTTCCTTCAACGATCACATCAATGCGGATATTTTTCGTTTGTAGCTTCCCCTCAAGATTTTTGGCATCTCGCACGTTAAGCTCACGCCAGAGAAGTTTGGCATCGGGAACCGGTACAGCTATCAGATCTCTCCGGTTAATAGTCACTCCAGGACGCTTTTCCGGCGATGTTTTTCCCTTTCGTTTTTCATTCCAGCGCTTGAGCCCAAGCTCCCATAGCGCTAACGCTTGGAGTGCAGTAGTCTTCCCTGAATTGTTTGGGCCAATAAGGACGACAGGGTTCCCCAATTCTACGTCCACATTATCAAACCTTTTGAAATTTCGGGCGGTTAGTTTTGTTAGCATTATCCTTTCCCCTTAATCATTAATACATGACGGTTACTTGATAAACCTTTGTTTCTTTTCTTTCCCTACAATTCTCCTGCAAGCCTTTCCCTCTCACCTGACCCCTTTCCCGCTCCGCATTAATCTCCCAGAAAAGTTTAGGATTAATCTCATTGTCGGTACGGAGTGGGCGCTCGTCTAAATACCATCGATATTGATCGAAAAACTTAAACAATTTCTCAAAAGCAACATCAGCAATCTGGATACTCTTGCCATAAAGCTCCTCAAGCTGGTGAGGTTGGAAAATACTACCGTTTAGAAAAAGTACCTTCCCGAGAAGCTTGCATTAACGACCTTTTCTTCCCCCCATCCTCACCTTCCCCCGCAAGGGGGGAAGGGAATCACTTTTTTTCTCAGAGGGAATATACTCTGATTGAGGTTCTCGCACCTCTATTTGTTCGGGAGCAATTTCAACTACCTTGCCATCTCTCCAGACAACGATTGGAATTCCCTTGCGCTTATGCTCAACAATGGCTTCAGCGACAGCTTCTTTAAGTGCTTTCTCTGCTTGATAAGCAAGAAGATTGGATTTCGGGTTTTTTTTCTTTTTCATCTTTTCACCTTATATTTTGATAGTCCATAAAAAAGATCGGTGTCAATGATTTCAAGGATTCCACCTGCTTCCCTCGAAGACCTAAGTGACTCGATATCGTAGTGTCCGGCAAGAAAAGATACCAATCCTGGATCACTCCATATCACCTTGGGTGATTTAATGAGACGTTTGGTGCGATTGAGGGCAAAAGCCGGCAAGCGTTCTACCAGACAGGTAGTCTCTAAAAGATTAATATACCTATGAACGGTAGGCTGACTTATGCCGGTGTCCCGCGCTACTTCAGTCTGGTTCAATATCTGACCGCATCTCAGAGACAAAGCTACCATGAGCCTTCGAAAATCAGGCAAAATATTCTGACGGATTATTTCAACCTCTTCATCTGATTCGACAACATGCTTGATTAATTGAAAATTTAATGAGGGTATCTCAACTTCTTTGGTAAGTGTAATAAGCTTTTTCAGAGGATCAAAATCCATACGGACTTTGTTGTAAAAAAGGGCTGTGCATATTCTCTTATTCCTCAGCTTGCCTGAGACGAGAGGATAGCCAATGATAATCTCCCTGTTAAAGGGATCGAATTGTTGCTTTCTGTATATAGCAACAATGATTGCAGAGGCGCTTTGCTTTTCCTGTTCTTCAAGGATTATCTCATTATCTTCAAATAAATCAGCCTGTTGGGCATGTTCTTCACTTTCTTCAATGTCATTTGACCTTTGAATGATCTTGGCGACGGCTGGTGCCGCCGCCTTTTCAATGTTGGAGGATATGGAATCGCCACTGATGAGTTCTTCAATATCCTTTACAAAAAGACCGAGGTCGGCAGTAAGGCCGTACCGCAAAGCCCCATTTAAATCAACAAAGTGTTTTCCTGCCTGTGTGGAGATTGCAGACAATAAGTCTCTATAATATTTTGCCAGGTTTTTTAATGTTTCGGAAGGATTAGCAGACCAAACGTTCTGCATAAGAATTACTCCGTCATTCCTTGCCCCACATGTCCCGGTATGCCACCATCTCCAGCGTTGACTGATCCTTGCCCACGGTTTCCTTCTCATCGCCGATGGGAACATCCATCGTGAAGTCTGCTCCGACGTCGAAGGGCGGATCAATATAGATGAGGTCGGTCTTTCCTTTGAAATCCTTGAGGAGGCTTGCCATGACCAGCTTGTTGTCCCCCAAGATGAGTATGTTCCGGAAATCGTCCCAGTGGGCTTTCGTAGCGTCAAACAGATTACCCTGAGACATAAGCCGAGAAGCCGGCTCGTCAATCGTTTCAATCTTCTGCATCGGCATGGTGCATCCGGCAATATCTACCGTCCGCCGGTTGCCGTATTCATCGTACTTTCCTTCCCATACCAGCTCCGTCCTCATCTGCGAGAGTGGATGGGGGCTATCCATTCCCCATCGGATATGTTCCGGCATCATTTACCTCTTAACTGTCAAAATTCTTGATATGAGCAGTACTCTCAGGTATAGATGGATGTACCATACCAAAGGTTATTGTCTTTATCAATGCAAATCTAAATTTTTAATAGCAATTTTGGTATAAAGAGAGTTTAATTTATTCGATGTCAATGGCTGGCTGCCAATATAGAGGCGTTTTAAATCAGCGGGAAACTTTTTTGCGGTATTCTTTGATTACTTTGGCAATTTCAATCCGGCTTGGGCTTGAAACGTATTGATCCAAGATTCCGATTATTCGTTCTGCTTGCATTACAGTGGCTTGAGTGTTTTGTTGATCATCATATTTGGTTTTGTTGAGCTTATAATCGGCCACAATTCTTTTACTGTAAAGATCTGTAAGCTGAGAGCCAGCTTTTGATAGTTCATGGTTACCACAGTTATTAAGATCTCGACTGACTTCGGCATGACCGCTTGGCCATTCACTGATGTGACAATCCATACCATTCAGGAATCCAACGCCTACATGATAGGCAGCATAGTAAGCACGGCTTATGGCTGTTCGAAATTCTGCCGGCTTGCTGCCATTCGACAGGTTTGTAGCAATTTGAAGAAAATCTCGTGGATCCATTGCTCAAATAATGATGTAAGATAGTCTTATTTTTCCCCGCTGAGGCCATGGCACTCTTGATACCCAGTCACCCGTATATTTATCATACATGTCAAGAATATCTTCGATTTCACCTTTGACCTCAACATTAATGACAAGCCATTGTTCATCAGAATCCGGATCTTGTAAAAGTTCTGTATAGATTGTGTTAATATTGGAAAAACTACACTTGATGATTTCTAATGATTCTGGTATGTACTGTAACACACCGTGACGTTCGCAGAATTCTTTTTCATCACGAGAAAGTTTTATATCGGTAATGCTATCAAAGGATTCTTCTTGCTTCAAATAATTCAGCAGTTGCTCTATCGCATCAGGCTCGATGATTGCTTGTGAGGTTTCATTGATAAGTATGGCAGATAACCGTTTGATAAAAAAGGACATCGGAAAAGTTGAGGGCATTTTTAAGATATCACTTTTAAGATGAGCTTTTATATCAGCTATTCCTTTTCCAGAAGGCAAGATTACATGATCTGTTTCCCTTGTTGTTTCGCATTCGTCTAGTCTGTACTGGGCAATAAGGGAAAGCAGTCCGGGATTTTTGTTAAAATCCATGTAAGGAATTGCATCAGTAGATCTTTGCATGGTTAGCTATCCTGATCTGTTACGCTTTTCACCATCGCGGAGGATATTTCCCGGGCCTCATTCCATTTTGACAGTAAACATAAAATATCGTCTACCTTATTATCTTCGGCCAGTTGAAGGTGAAAATTAAATGCGAATTGTAAGCGTTCAATCGGTGCTTCTGGGAGATTGATAGTGACGGGTTTGACATCCAGTTTCAAACGGCAGCCGATAACGTCTTTGCTCATGTATGCCCCAAAGTGCGCGTCCTCTGTGTTAAAAGCCAGATATAACGGGCTTCCTTCTCGAAAGAACAGATTCCAACTTAAAGCACTTATTGATATGTCATCCCGGCGTATATGCCAGGAAAAGTTGAGCCCTGCAGCAACAAATGGCGTATGTGGTAATAGTTTAATAATATTCCCGAGTTTAGATGTTACTAATTCCTGTTCGGATTCTGAATCCGTTTTAGGTATGAATTGAAGTTGATCGGGTAAAATTAAGATATCGCATTTTTTAGATTGTATATTGACCATGACAGGTGAAAAAATGCTGCCGACCTCAAATTCTTCTTCCGTAAGGATATTGTTTTTTATCAACCAGTATTGGCTGATAATGGAAGGATTAAACTGACGAGCGATTATTACCACGCTAGCCTGGGTTTTTTCCATTTCCATTGTTATTCACGCTTTCTGTTAGGATGATTGGATACTTGTAGGATTAACAATATAACAATACAGTTACTTTTAGTATAGCTAATTGGATTTTGTCAAGTAAATTCTCTTATAACTGGAACTCCGATATAAGGATCAAAAATAGTTATGGCGTCACAAATAGATTCGCCGGAGTTATGTGAATGAATTAGGGAGGCGAGAGTCCAGTGTATTTGGTATAAATCGAGGTGCGGGTGACTCCCAGTTCTTGGGCCGTTTTGTGGACAGGAACATCCACCAGCATGATCA
>Ga0210051_1000980_pt1 | contig 28255 bp, 31 predicted proteins | sample CryGey092014_all_FD_185464 | JGI IMG/M metagenome (GOLD analysis project Ga0210051, IMG submission 185464) | Groundwater microbial communities from aquifer - Crystal Geyser CG23_combo_of_CG06-09_8/20/14_all (SPAdes) (version 2) | ecosystem: Environmental > Aquatic > Deep subsurface > Groundwater...
CAGGTTTAGAGAGGGACAGGCATTTGGTGGACAGGTAAGGATATAGATAGCGTAGTTTCATAGTTACGCCATTGTACATACCTTTCATAGGTTATCAAAGTGTACGGTATCTATCGCGTCCTGGACAGCTAGACAGGTCACACTTTGTCCAATATGTCATATAAGTACCACTTCGGAAGTGGTACCTGTACTTACCAGATTTGGTATAGTTACCGATTAATTAGTGAGTACGGAATTAAGATACTTGCTGGAGCCGGATTTGAAATAAGCCCCAATGTCCCCAAAAAGTTCGTCCTGCTCTTTCTTGCTTTTTTCAGAAAGAAGGGGTTTTAAAGTCCTCAAAAGGTTTAAGCTCTTGAACGATTCGCTCCAAAACATATCCTCAGTAAATCCTGCACCAAACTTTTTACGAACTAAATTAAGTAACTTCACTGGAGTGAATTTTGCCTTCTTAATCAAAAAATACAAATCAAATAAATCCTTTGGCTCATTCCTATCAAAATATGCAAATGTTTTATTGGCGGCAATATCTTCAATAGAGTCTATTAAAACACCCATATACCTTCTCCTAGCACCCAGAACTTTCTTTTCGTGATTGTAGTAAACAAATTCTATTCTCAAGTTCTTATTTCCTTTTTCCAACAAAAACTCCCATCTATCAAATACCTTTTCGTAATCAATCCTACTTATTCCCTCTTTATTCTTGAAATTGGTTATAAACGAATTTACAGTGTTAAACGAGAAAGGATTGTCGCTAAAAAAATCAATATCAATAGACTCTCTATGGTGCAAGTAAAAAATGGACAATAATGTCCCACCAGTCCAATAAAAGTTGTCTTTAAGAGCCGATGTGGCAAAAGAATCTATTGCCTTTTTCTGCAGAGGGGTCAATTTATACATTTAGTAAATAGTTAGCAAGCATTTTTCGCTTTCCAATATCCAACCTCTTTTTTATTTTTGGAAAAAACTTAACAAAGACTTTTTTATTTAAGCCTCTAAAATCACCGTGGTTTATTTTACGCACTAAAAACCACTCCCACTCCTCATTGGTTTTCGGTTTCCAGTTCTTTTTTATTTTATAGTCCCAAACCCACATAAGTTTATTTTAGCACAAACGGAATGCCGTGTGCATAGGGGTCAGACCCCAAAGGGGTCAGACCCCTAAATATCCGTAAAGGACGGCATAAAATGAATAGCGTGGTTTACACCTTCGCAACAACCCCCCATGGGCATCTAGTATTAAAGGCGTCCGAAAAAGAAGGTTTATGTTAGTTACTGAATCCTCCTCCATTGATATTACAAAAGTCCTAAAGAACCTCTAACTGGAAAAATCCGCCAATCTGGGCGGGTACAGTATAGAGCCACCCGCTCCAAAATTCTAAAAGAATTCCAGCATAAAATTACGGATAATGAAATTTTTAAAAGAGTCTAAAACCTACCTCAAAATCTCCGGCAGAAATTCGGGGGTAATGGGGGGTTTAATTTCTTAACGCGCCGCGAATTGATGTAAAATGGAAGAGACTAATGTTTGGTAAGGCATACCTTTTCTCGCTGCTATAGATTTTAATTTTAAAAGAACTCTCTCTGGAATGCGAATGTTGATATTCTTAGTTTTCTCCAAGGTATTTTTAGCATAGCTTTCGTAAAATACCTTCTCTTCTCCCAAATCCCTCACCGAAGAGAATTTTCCCTCCTCATAATCATCTAACATATTTAATTCTTCCTTATCTAATTCATAATACTTCATATTATTTTCCCTCCTTTTTCCCCTTGTTGGGCAAAACTAAATAATCTCTGGTTGCCTTTCGGCTTGGAATAATAGTTTTCAAAAAAACCTTCTCATCGTCTTCAACAAAAGGCACCAAATACGCATATCCACCAATGTTAACCACAAAAATCCTTTGATTTGGATACTTTAAACGATTTTTATGACTTAAAACATCCAACAGCTTCCCATCTTCTATTGCAACCACTACATCCTGAAAACAAACCCCGCGCTCACGAATTAAGGTATCGTTCTTTTCTTCACTCCAATCAAAGTACTTCACACAATTTATGTTATGACATAACATATCTTTTGTCAACGATTTATACATTTTACCTCAAAATCTCCGGCAGAAATTCGGGGAGAGATGGGGGGTTTAATTTCTCCTGAAAAGCTACATTCGAGATATCTGCCGCTTTAATATTGTCCTTATATTGCGGCTAAGATTTTCCACAAAAGCAGTGTTCTCAATTAAAGGCTCCAAATCAATTTTTATACTGCTTTTATCTACCCTCTCTAAATTCTCCAAAAGCTTTTTCTTTAACACAGCTACATCCTTAATCCCAATCACACAATTAATATTAGGTATTATTCCCTTTTCCAAGTACCACATTAAGTCAAAATAATCCCTGCCTTTTACCCTCGCCAGTTCCCTGCCCTCTTTATCCGTTCTTACCCAAAGTCTCCTTAACACCGCGTTTATTTTTGTGGACATTAAAGTTGAAATATCAAATGTTCTAACTAGAATAGACCTATTAAATTTGAATAGCGGCCTAATTTCAGTTTTATATCTATTGCAATACGCAAAGTCTTTAAAAACCTCAATTTTTAAAAACAGCAAATCCGATTCGCCTTTTTCGGCAAGGCTAAGGCTTTGCAAAACTGGGAACTTTAAATAGATTCTAAACTTTTGGACGGACGTCTTTATATCAATTCCAAACTCTTCTTTTACAGAGCGCGTTATATCGTAAGACAGTTTATTCAGGTCGCAATTTTGAGCTATATCCACAAAATCAAGATCTTCAGAAAGACGCGGAAGCGAAAAGCAATGAGCGAGGCAGGAACCTCCATAAAATATTAAGTTGCTGTACTCTCGACTGGAATAAATATAATCTAAAACCAATATTTGCAGATAGTCTTTAAGGATGTTTCTCTTAAAAACCTTGTTCTGGAAATTGCTTCCTTCTACTAACTTTTTCATTACGGCTATCAGCTCTTCCATAAGTCATTCAGATGAGTAAATATTAACCCCATTTTTTTAGACCCTTCCATTTTTACATATTTTGCAAGCTCCTGCATATCTTTTTTATTTAGATTCCGCAGATTTAACCTAAGTTCAGATACCGACTTTTTATCAATTAGCATATTTTTCCTAAGGTATAAAAAATCAAACAAGGCTTTGGCCTTTGTTGCCTTAAAAATATAGAAATCTTCCGCCTTCTCTACATTAAAACCGCAGAAAAGCTTGTCTTTTATCTTGTGATAAAAAAACTTACCAAGTTTGTTAGAAAAACGCATAGTTTTTCTTTTGGAAACTAGCGTAAAGTTTACTGGAATTTCAGTTAAAATGTTATGGTAATAAAGCATATAATCCAAACTTAAATAAGACGGCTCATATAAAAGGCAGGCTGCAAATTCCGTATAGTGGCTGGAGAACGAGGTTCTTGCAGTATATACTCCCTTTTTAAGCCTAGTAATTTTACCAAAGCGCTCATAACGGGAAAGAAGCGTCTTAAGGAACTCTCTGTTACGCTCAAGGGGCAGTAAATCATCTAAAGAAAAAAACGGAAGATTTTCTACCTTGAACAATATGTTTTTAATTTTAGGCTGGTAAACACCGTTTCTCATAATGTACTAAAATAGTACGCTTTGAGAAACGCATCTGTCAACGACATTTTAAATTACCTCAAAATCTCTGGAAGAAATTCGGGGGTAATGGGGGGTTTAATTTCTTTTACCGCGTCTTTGCAAACTTCTATAGACGCTGTTCCAAATTTGTACTTGACTTATACTTTAGTGTGCCCTAATATACTAGTATAGTTTGAATTTGGTACTAACAATATGGAAGGTATAGAAAAAGCAGTAATCAACAACCACCAGCTTACGCAGGTGGTTTGCTGTAACTCCTTGCAAGGTAGTTTTAAGCAAGGAATTATAAAAAGGAACATCGTCAATGAAATTATAAAATATATTGATACGGATAACATACTTGTTCTTCGCGGCGCCCGTCAGGTCGGAAAGACTTACATCCTCTACTTCCTTCAGGAATACTTAAAAAAACAGGAAAAGTCTACTTATTTTATAGATTTAGAGGATTCAAGACTTGTTGATGTTTTAGACGGCGGAGTAGATTCATTAGTCTCTTATCTAGAAGGGGAAGGGGTAGATTTAAAAAAACTAAAAGACCGCAGTCGAAAACTTTATTTGTTTATAGACGAGATACAGTACCTGTTAAAACCTTCGTCCTTTTTAAAACTTCTTGTTGACCACCACAAATACATACAACTAATAGTTTCAGGTTCATCAAGCTTTAACATAAAAAAGAAATTTTCCGATTCATTATCTGGAAGGACGGTGAATTTTGATATTTACAACCTCTCTTTTTCCGAATTCCTCCGATTTAAAGGTATAGACTTAAATTTAGAAAGCCTATCACAATTCCATAAACAAAAGGCAATAGAGCTTTACAAGGAATATGCCCTGTATGGAGGATACCCAAAAATTGTTTTAGAGCAGTCTAAGGAAAAGAAGGAAAGGTATTTACAGCAAATAATTGATACCTATGTAAAAAAAGATGTAAGAGATTTGGCCGATGTAAGAGATACTAAAAAATTTAACGATTTATTAAAGATTTTAGCATCGCAAAGCAGCGGCATGCTTAATATATCTCAACTTGCAAGTATTTGTTCTCTGTCGCAAGCCACTGTAGAAAATTACCTTTTTATCCTCGAAAGCACTTATGTAATAAAACTAGTTCCGCCTTTCAGCAGAAGTTCTAAAGTGGAGGTAGTTAAAGCGCCGAAGATATTTTTTTACGATACTGGGCTAATGCAAGTTCTGCACCTTAACAGCCTGCAAAGCGTGCTAACAGGCGGGGTCTTTGAAACAAGTGTTTTTTCGGAGCTTTGTAAAAAATATAGCGTAGAAAACATAAGGTACTGGAGAACAAAAAAGCAAGTTGAGATTGATTTTGTATTAAATGCGGGAAGAAAAATACTTCCCCTAGAGGTTAAAGAAAATTTTTCCAGCTTTAACGAGCGGGCTATAATAGCGTTCTGCGAAAGGTACAAAACAAAGGATTACAAGCTCGTCTCTCTTTTTGGTCAAAAGAAGAGGGAAAATTCCATTTTTCCTTGGGAAATTTAAAACCTACCTCAAAATCTCTGGAAAAGATTCGGGGAAAATGGGGGGTTTAATTTTGCCGTTTGTAGTTTGCTTTAAACAACCTGCATTCTTTTTTCAAAATCTCGGCATTATGGAAGCCAAATTCGGTTAGTTCTATTTTCTTCCCTAAGACAACCCAATCTCTTTCGATAGTTCTACCATCTATGAAAACAACTTTCTTGGAGGGGTCGACGAGGTAGTCTCCAACAAAGACAAATGTATGGCCATAAATTGGCCCACCCTCCTCAGCTGGACTTTCAACCCAACGCCTGCTTAATGTCTCTACAAAAAATGTGTCCTTAAAACCAAGTCCTCTAATTAGCGCTGAAAAGAGAATGGCCTCATCCGTACAACCTGTGACAAAACCACTTTGCAATATCTCGTCGGGGGTTCTTTTATTATACAATCTATTGAACTCTTTTTTATCCAATCTAAGATTTTGCTTGGCCATAAAAATTAAAACTGTAGGAATTAGAACCTTTTCTTTTTCCTCCCTATCCATACTGCTTTTTATTGTATTTATTGCTTCATTAAATGTCATAATAAATTTTATTTAGGTAATTTGAGCCGGGTTTGGGCAGTGATTAATCCCGGCTCGTTTCGATGCTCTTTTAAAAAGCTGACGCTTGGGAATCTTTGAGCGCTTCGATTCGTCGATTGATGTGGGTGTAGAGCCCATTCCACACCTCACAATGCGGCGAAACTTCGGCAAACTGCTGCCCACCCAAGTATCGTTCATAGGAGCAACCGTTGTGGCAAACATTTCCCCACTGACAGTTCTTACATTGATTCGGTAGATCGATATGTCTGGAAACGAAGTTCTTGTAGGTTTCCTCTTCCAACATCTCTGAAATCGACTTGTTATGGATATTGCCCATGCGAAATTCGGTAATACCAACGAACTTTCCGCATGTATACACATCTCCGTTTGCCTCGACACCGATGAAATCCCCACAGTTACCCTTGAACAAACAGGTATATTCCTGGCCACCCAAAAGGGCTTGCATAAACCCATGGAACATACGAATCCCGTTCTTGGGATCGTTGGTTTCCCACCAAATGTCAAAAAGCTTGGTCGCGAACTCAAGAAATTGCTCGTTCGTGATCGTGTAGTCAGTCCTGATCGCTTCCGAACCTGTCCCCCAACATGGAACAATCTCCGACCTCGGATACGTACCCATCAGAAAATCAAAGAATCTCTTGGGATCTTGCCTCACAGTCTGATCGTTGATCACAGCAATGAAACCGCCTAGGATATTGTACTTCTTAGCAAGGTTTACTCCACGGTCAGTATCCTCGAACTGTCCTCGTCCATCAGAATACTTGCGATGTGCGTTGTGCAAAGACGCCCAACCATCGAGACTCGCTCCTATTGAAAAATGGTTGGCTGCAAAGAATTCGCACCACTCTTCGTTCAGGAGCGTCAGATTGCTCTGCATACCATTGCGTATCTGCACATGCGGAAACTCCCTCATCAAACGACCTTGTAAGGCAATCACATCCTTGTAAAACTGAATACCCCGCAAGAGTGGTTCACCACCGTGCCATGTCAAGATAACCAGATGGCGATCAGACTCGACCAATCCCCTAGCCACACGCTCAACTGTGTCCAAAGTCATCTTCGGAGCATGTTCTCTCATTCTTGCAAATGCCTCGAAGTTATAACAATAGTCACAGCGTGAGTTGCATCTCTCGCCAACAGGCTGCATTAGAACGGTCGTACCCTTCATGATTCACCTCGTCTCTATTTTCGTCTAAGGATAGAGAGAAAGCAACTGGTAACTTTCCAGATTACGCAGTTGCCTTCCCGGTCGTGTGCTTGCGACGATTAGTGCCAACTTCCGCAATTGAACCAATCGCCATATAGCACTTCATTGGCGTAGGCATCCCACTGGTCGACGATGCTCTCGTCATTCTGCTGACGCGCAACTGACTCCAGCTCCGCTTGCAAAATATCTTGCCCGGCCATGCCCGCTTTCCTCCTTTCTATTAGATTTGGCAGTATTTCACCATCAAGAATGGGTTATGCCATACCCACTCATATTAGAATAAATATCACACAGTTACACTTATGTCAAGTACATTAGAGAATGTGAGCTTTTCTTTTGCTTGCTTCATTAGTCAAGTTCAAGATATAATCTAGTTGTGAAGGAACCCTACATTATCTTCAAAAATATCAAAAGAGCGCGAGTGTTGGCCGATATGTCTCAAAAGGAACTCGCAAAAAAGCTTGGCGTTTCAGATAAAACTGTATCCGCCTACGAGACGGGCCGCGCTATTCCCCCAACAATAACTTTGGCAAAGATTTCAAAGATAACAAAAGTATCAATCCCCGATATACTTGGAATACAGGAGGAAGAAAGTAAGGGCAACAAAATCACCAAAAAAATAGAAAATATGGAAGAGAGAATATCGAATCTAGAACAAACTATAATAAAATTAATGAAGGAAAGGTAAAAACTTATGAAAAGCCTAGTTGAGAAAATATTAAAAGAGTCCCCCGACCCCTTAAATGTAAGAAAAAGTACTGCTTTAGTATTCAATAATCTGAAATTGATTAGTATTAACCTTAGCAAAATTGAGGATGTCGCAAAAATAATCCGCGAAAAGATAGACAAAAAACAAGTGCTTACCGAAGAGCAGTTTGGTTCCGCCAACCCCACTCCCCAGCTCATATTTGTTCTGGACACCCTTAATTTTTGCTTCTGGGCGAAAAAAGATGAAGAAAAATGGACAATTGAATACCCAAAGAGCAATTATATTTCAAACGGCTGGTTTGCCTTGGTAGCTTGTATAGACAGGGCTCAAAAAGAAGGGGTGCCTATACTGAATGCCTCCTATTTAAAAAATGCGACGTTTCCTGACATTCAACACATATTTAGAAGCTCAAACAATACAGAAATACCACTTCTACGAGACCGTGTAAAAGTTCTAAATGAGACCGGGAAAATACTTATGGAAAAATATAACGGGGATATTTATAACCTGCTTGCCGCCACCGGCCTTAATGCTGGCAAGATTGCATGCGAAGTTGCAAAGAACTTTCCTTCTTTTTCAGATTTTAGTTTGTTAGATAACAAAGAAAAGATGTGTTTTTACAAGCGCGCGCAAATTTTTGCCTACGATATAAGTTTATTGCATGGGATAAAAGCAAAAAACCTAGAGTCTCTAACCGCATTTGCCGATTATAAAATCCCGCAGATATTAAGGGCTTTGGGCATTATTGAGTACAAAACAGAACTTGCTAATAAAGTTGACAACTACATTATTTTAAAAAGTGGAAGTAACGAAGAAATAGAAATCAGGGCCTCAACAATTTGGGCTTGCGAGCTTTTAGCTAAAGAAATAGTAATTGATCCTGTATGGGTAGATAATGCCTTATGGAAAATGTCGCAATCCCTAAAAGATGTTAAGCCTTATCATAGGGTTTTATCCACCAATTACTAATAATTTTCGACTCACCTCCAAATCTCTGGAAGAAATTCGGGGGTGATGGGGGGTTTAATTTCTTTTACCGCGTCTTTGCAAACTTCTATAGAGTTTGACGAATTTATAGACGCTATTTCTTTTTATAAAATTCTTGAAGCTTAGTGTCAAGTACCCCGTTTTTCAAGAACAAATTCTTTGATTCTCTTGTTGGTATTTGTATTTAACTGGGCTGGTTTTTAATCTGGTAACAATCCTGTAATTTGCGTGTCCGTTTTGCCATGGGCTACCCGGATCCGAAACGGAGATGGCAACATTATTTTCCTTGAAAAACTTAATGCATTTTTCGTTTAGGTTTTCTGTTCCTCTGTCAGAATGGAATATTTTGGGCAATTGGTGTTTTTCAAACTTTCCCTATTCCACCACAACCCCTCCCCAAATGCAAGTTACTGTCGCTACCTTTCTTAACAAATCCCATTTATCTACAGATATCTTATGAGCGGATGCAAGTAGGGGTCTGACCCCTTTGTGGTCAGCCCCCTAAATATCCGTAAAGGACGGCATAAAATTATATGAAATGCAAATTTTTGAAATAACACTAATTAGCCAATTTGCGTCATCCACTTGACGCAAAATTTAGAGTGTGTTAATTTTGAGCTATGATAAAAAGGTATTACGACAACCTGATAAACCAACTACTTGAACCCAATAAAGTTTTGGTGATTTACGGTCCTCGCCGTGTGGGTAAAACCACAATGATAGAAAACTTTCTGAAAAAAGTACCCCGGAGATTGAAAATATACAAAAGTACGGGTGAAAACGCCGAATTAAAAGATGTTTTGGAATCTCAAAACTTCTCTAGAATGATTCCATTTTTTCAGGATTATAACATAATTTTTATAGACGAAGCTCAAAAAATTGAAAATATCGGTCTAGGCTTAAAAATTATTGTTGATCAAATCCCAAACAAAAAGATAATAGCAACAGGATCATCGTCTTTCGCTTTATCAAACAAAGTCGGAGAACCGCTCGTTGGAAGACAAACCATCCTAAAGCTTTATCCAATTTCTATGCTGGAACTCAAAAAAGAATATGGGGGAGCGTACCCTATTGAAAATATTGATAATCTGCTTGTATATGGGAGCTATCCTGAAGTAATAACCAGCAATACTTTTAAAAAGAAAAAGGAATTTCTAAATCAAATAAGGGATTCTTACCTATTTAAGGATATATTAGAATTGGAAAATGTTAAAAGTTCGAAAAAAATACATGATCTGCTGCGGCTAATCTCCTTTCAAATAGGAAAGGAAGTTTCTCTGCAAGAGTTGGGCAGTCGATTAGGTTTGAGCAAAAATACTGTTGAAAGGTATCTCGATTTACTGGAAAGGTCTTTTGTGCTAATCAATCTAAGAGGATTTTCAAGAAATTTACGGAAGGAGATTACCAAAACAAGTAGATATTATTTTTACGACAACGGTGTAAGGAACGCGGTTATAGGAGATTTTCGCCCGATTAGTCAGAGAAATGACATCGGGGAACTATGGGAAAACTATATCTTTACAGAAAGGTTGAAAAAACAAGAATATCACAATATCTACACAAACAATTATTTCTGGCGTACATGGGACCAAAAAGAAATAGACTTGGTTGAGGAAAGAGAAGGCAAACTCTATGGATACGAATTCAAATATTCTAAGGAAAAATTTATACAGCCAAAATTATTTCTTGAAACATATCCAGAAGCCGAAGTCAAACTAATAAATAAGAACAATTACCTCGATTTTATAACCTAAAAACTCCAGCAATTCCGCTCCAAAATTCTAAAAGAATTCCAGCATAAAATTATAGGTAATGCAAATTTTTGTGCTGGACACCTAAATCCCATACACTCTTCCTTTAACTAAATTGAAGCATCATCTCCTTTCTCCTCTCTCTGTATTTGGGGTGTATTTGGGGTCAGACCCTCCGCCAGCTGGCGGAGGGTCTGACCCCTATGACTTTTTCAAAAGCTAGCAGGTATTCAAAACTGCAAAAATTCTATCCCAAAAACCTCGCAAATGCTAGCCCACATATAAAGGCGAGTCCATATCATTCCACACCGCTATCATTTTAATAATGCTAACTTTTAAACTTCCATCAAAACCAAGCCCCTTTTCCAGCTCCCCCCAGGTCATACCACTGGAGAGAAAAAGCAGAATTTCCGTTCCGGAGCCGGTTTTTTCGCACCAGCCCGCGGAAGTGGTAGCAGGCAAGACAGAGACAGTGGCGGTAGATGATGCATGGCCGCAATGAAACAAAAAAAGAACAATCAGCAAACTAAAAACTCTTCCCTAATTGCGCAAATAAAATTCCAAAAATGGCGCAGACTATACCCGCAAGCCAAAACCGTATCACCACTTTATCTTCGCTCCACCCCAGAGCCTCAAAATGATGATGCAAAGGCGCTATTTTAAATAACCTCTTCCCGCCTCTGAAAACAAATGAAGCCCATTGAAGCAAGGAGGACATCCCGTCCACCACAAATACCCCGCCTATAATAAAAAGGGGTATAGAAATATCCAATATCAAAGCTATAACCGCCAGAACCGCGCCAAAAGCCAGCGCCCCCGTGTCCCCCATAAAAAGCCTCGCCGGCGAAACATTAAAATACAAAAACGCTAAAACCGCTCCAAACAAAACCGCAATCGCCGTTAACACAGAAACATTTCCAACAGCGCAAAACCCAAGCGCCAAAATAGAAATGATAAAAAGCCCCCCCGCTAAACCATCCAAACCATCCGTAATATTAAAAACATTGGCAAAAAAAGTTATTACCAAAGTTGAGTACAAAACATACCATACGCCAAAAGAGGCTTTTCCTAAAAAGTTATAAAGCAAGATGGAAATTATTAAAGCCAGCCCAAGCTGAATAGCAAGTTTATGCCTCATTCTAAGAGAAAAGGCGGAATCTTTTGGCTTAAAAAGCTTTTTAAGGTCGTCCAGCAAGCCCAACGCCCCAAAAAGAATAAGGGTAAGAAGTAGAATAAGAGAGGTTGTAGAAATAGGCACAGATACAAGCAGAAAATATAAAGGCGTTAACAGCGCAGATACCGCTATTATCAAAATACCCCCGCCTATAGGTGTTCCTACTTTATGCCCCTGCAGTTTATTAAATAAAGTTTTCCGCCCTAAAATATCTCGGCTTAAATTGGCGGGGTTTTGAAATTTTAATTTATACAAAAGGCCTATAAAAGGCACAAAAAGAACGCCCGAAAAAAGGAAAGAAATTATTGTTAATAATAAATAATTTATAATTTGCGCCACCTTTTAGTTATAACGAGTGTAAACCCGCTTTCATTACTAATAATACCAAAAAATCGAAACTATACTAGCTCCGCGATAATTTCAAAAATCGCGCTAACTCGGGCTAAGAACTCACCTTTTTCAAAGAAGACCTGCTATTTAGAAAATTGATGCTTGAAAATTGAAAATTACTATGTTATCCTCCCTCTTATGGAAAATAAACAAAACATGCTCATGCCTGTTTCTATAATAATTGCGGGGCTTATAATTGCCGGGGCAATTGTGGGCAAAGATTTTTTGCCAAAAAATAAGGCGGAGACAGCGAAAGAAAGTTCCACCGTTAAAACATCCACAACGGCGCCCGCGCAAGCTCCTCAAACTGCTGTAGATAAATTCAAAGAGTACGCAATTGAACTTGGTCTAAACGCAGAGCAGTTCAACTCCTGCTTGGATTCGGGCAGATACAATGGCAGAGTTGACGAAACCAGCAAAGAGGCAAACGCGCTTAGCGTAAACGGCACCCCAACTTTTTTTATAAACGGAAAGCTTTTAGTTGGCGCGCAGCCTTTTCAAATATTTAAAGCGGTGCTGGATAAAGAACTTGGCATTACAACGGATTATCCCGCAGATATAAAAGAGGATATGGACAGCTTAAAGAACTCAAATTATTTTTCCGAAACCGTTAAAGATATTCCATTATCGGATAAAGACCCAATAAAAGGAGAGGCGGGAGCGCCTGTTACCATTGTGGAATTCACAGATTACCAATGTCCCTTTTGCTCGCGCCATACAATGGAAGTTTTGCCGCAAATACAAACCGAGTATATAGATACCGGAAAAGTTAGCTATGTTATTAAGGATGTTCCTTTAACATCCTTAGGACACAAAAACGCTCCTAAAGCGGCAGAGGCAACGCATTGCGCGGCGGAGCAGGAAAAATATTGGGAAATGCACAACAAAATCTTTGAAACCCAAAGCGCCTGGTCTGTCCTGTAATGTAATTCACACACCCGGTGTGTGTCCACTCTTTAACCTCGGGGGTTAAAGATTTACGACAAAGAGTGAAACTAAGAAGAGAATTTAAGGGCTTTGGCATAAAGCAAAACATACTCCCGAGCAGATTTGTCCCACGAAAAATCGGCATTTACACAATTGGAAACTACTTTACCCCATAAGTCCGCACTCTCATACACCCTCTTCGCGCGCTTAACCGCGCCCAAAAACTCCGATTGATTAAACCCGCTAAAAACAAACCCCGTTATCCCATCCATTACTGTATCCTTTAATCCACCCACCCCGCGCACAATAGGCACCGCCCCATACCGCATAGCTATCATCTGCGTTAACCCACAAGGCTCAAAACGAGAAGGCACCGCAAACATATCTGAACTTGCATAAATCCTACGCGCTACCCCCTCATCAAATTTAATAATTCCCGCACAATCCCCGCTAAACTCGAGCTCGTTCATTTTAGATAAAAGCATATCCTCTAAAGTTTTATCTCCCACCCCCAGCACAACAACCTGAAAGCCCATACCTAGCAACTCGTCAACGGAATTGATAAAAAGGTCTATTCCCTTTTGTTTTGTTAAGCGGGACACTAATCCAAGCAAAGGCGCATCTTTTTCCTGCAAATTTAATTCTTTCCGCAAAAGTTTTTTGTTGGCGCTTTTTCCCTTTAAGACCTCCTCCAAGCTTTCTAACGAAAAATTTACCTTAAGATATGAGTCTTTTTGGGGATTAAATAAAGCCCTGTCTATACCGTTTAATACCCCAAAAACCCGCGCTGATTTTGCTTTAATCGCTTCCTGCAAGCCCTCGCCAAACTCCGCAGTTTTTATTTCTTCCGCATAAGAAGGCGAAACAGTGTTTACAACATCGCTTGCTAAAATTCCCTGCATAATAAAATCTAAATTGTCGTCGGCGGCATCCCATTTAATTAACGGAGATTTAAAAAGCTCTTCCCCGTCAAGCCGAAACAGCACATCAACTGAGCTTATGCCTTGATTAGCAAGGTTATGGACAGTAAAAACAGCAGCGGGGCGCTTTAATTCAATATAGCGCGCTTCCGCCTTAATAAGCTGGGGAATTATGCCCGTATGCCAATCGTTGCAGTGTATTAAATCTGGGAAGAAAACATCCTCGCGGCTTACAAAAAGCTCTACCACCGCCTTGCTAAAAAACGCAAAGCGCTCTATTTCATCTTTGGACGAAGCGAAAGCCGAAGGACTCATATAGACCCCACCGCTTGAAATGTATTTCTCGTTCTCAATAAAGTACAAAGGGATATCCGTATCGGAAAGAGTGGTTTGGTGAAGAATAATTTTCTGCGCTTCCCCGCCATAGTGAATAGCGTACTCCTTACAGCTAGCGCCGCCACCCCCAGTGTATAGTATATCCTTATACCCCGGAATAACAACGCGGACATCCAGCCCCAGCTTTTTTAGAGCTTTTGGCAGGGAGCCAACCACATCTCCCAAACCCCCAACTTTAACAACGGGCGTACATTCCGAAGCAACGAGTAGAACTTTCATAAAAACATTATAGCATCTTTAAATTTCTAATAAGGTCAATTTACTTTAGCTCCACCTTCGCTCCGGCTTCTTCAAGTTTTTTCTTGGCGGCTTCGGCATCCTCCTTTTTGGCTCCTTCTACAACCTCTTTGGGCGCGCTTTCCACCAAAGTTTTGGCTTCCACCAATCCCAAATTCTGATTTAGCTCACGAACGGCCTTGATTACATTTATTTTGTTAGCTCCAGCATCCGCCAAAATTACATCAAACTCCGTTTTTTCCTCCGCCGCTTCCACAGGCGCAGGCACAGCGCTATTGCCTGCCACCACAACAGGAGCGCTTGCCGAAACCCCAAACTTTTCCTCCAGCGCTTTAACTAACTCATTAAGCTCTAAAACATTCATTTTTCCCACTATTTCCATAACCTTTTTTGCGTTTTCGGTTAATTTTATTTCGGACATAGTTTATAGATTACACCTCCTTTGCGTTTGTAGACATTTGCTGTAAAACCGTAATAAATTTTTTTTGCGCTCCAGACAATACCCCCACCAAACTTCTCACTGGGCTGGACAAACCTTCTACAACTTTTGCTGCAAGCTCCTGTTTGGCGGGAAGCTCCGCCAACATATTTACCTGATTTTGGGATATAAACGCCCCATCTAAAACACCAAATTTAATATTAAGCGTTTCATGCTCTTTTTTAAATTCATAAAGCTCCTTAATAGGTTCCACGGGATCCTCCCCCGCAAAAAGAACGGCGGTTGGTCCAGTTAATTCTTGAGAAAGATTTTTATCAAAGGCTTTTTTTAGAAGGGTGTTTTTAAAAACGGATAAACTTGCGCTTTTATAAAAAAGTTTATCGCGCAAGCCATTTAAGTTTACAGTAGCGATGTTCTGATAATCAAAAAATACTAAAGATTTTGAAGAGGATATTTTATCTTTGAGAATTTTTAGTATTTGTTCTTTTTTTTCTCTTTTTAATGGCATAATTTTTCCTATGCGGGCGATACTTATTAAGTCCAACTTTTCAAAACAGCCCCGTAATGAATTCTTCACTAGTTTGCGCTAGTGATATCCAATTCCGAAGCCATCCGCAACATTAGCGGAGGATGGCAAAGGACACCCAGCAGTCTTTGGAATGCAATCCAAGATTTAGCTTATATATCACAAATAAATTACCGCTGTCAACAGTTTTTTAATTCCCTCTGGCAACCACTTGGATATTTCTAATTGCTCTTAAACTGCTGAATAAGGGTGTTTATAAAAGAAATTATCTTTCTAAAATACTCCGAGGGAGACTCTTTATACATCTTTTTATACTCCGTCCCTAATTTTCGCAGTTCTTTAACAACAAGCGCGCTCACTTTCGCACTCTGCGCCTCCCAGCTTTTGCCAAAATAGCCCCCCATAAAACTTTGATACACATCCAAAACTGAAAGAGAACAGTTATTGTCAATGCCTTGCATCCACAAAGCAAGCGCTTTTGCCAAATCCCGCAAATGATCGGAAGCGCTTGTGGTAAAACGGGAAAACTCCATATCTATTATTCCCGAAAGAACACCTTTATCATACAAAACATTGCGACGATTGTAGTCATTATGCACAACCCCAGCTTTATGCATTTTAGCAAGCCCCCCTCCCGCCTGCTTAATGTGCTTATTTTTTAACCCAGTTCTTGGAACAGTAGCTCCCGATAAACAGCTTGTTAGTATAAAATATCTTTCCCTTTTGTAAATTGCCGCTTTTGAAACAAGCCGCCTTTCTTTATTCTTGTATATAAAATATGTGGGAAAACCCTTTTTGCTCAAATATCTGTAAATCTTTGCTTCGCGCCTTATATTCTCAAAGACACGGCTTAAAGAATACACTCTAAAAACATATTCTTTGCCATTGTCGTCATTTGCCGCAACAATCGCCTTAACCATAGCATTGCCATACCCGGCAGGAAAATCCTCGCAGAAAATCTCCTCTTTTATGGAATAATGGCTTTTCAACAACCTAGAAACTAAATTTTTGTCAAGAATATATTGCAAATTTTTAGGGCGGTCAAATTTCCCAAGTGTGATGTCGTTAATTACGGAAAGCAAAAACCGCGTGAATGATTCGCGCAAAGGATTAATTTTATCCACAAAGGAAGTTGTTTGATATAGAAACCGCACCGAGAAAAGCAGTAAAAAACACTTAAATGTTCCTATCATACCTTGCTCCCATACCCTGGCAAAGATTTTTTTTCTAAAGAAGTCTTCCTTCCAAAACATTAAATATAAAAAAGCCTCGTTGCACCCTAGCGCTGTTAGGTGGGACTGCTCCCAGTCAATAATTTTAAAATCGGGCGAAAAGGGTTCCTTCACGAAAAGGTTTTCCGGATACAAATCTAAATGAGATAAAACTTTGTAGTTATTTATAATCTTTTCCCTCGCCTTTAAGTGCCTAAAAACTTTTTCCCACATAACGGAACTTAAAATGTTAGGGGTATTAGCTTTGTAAAAAGAAAGCTCCCCCATAAAACGGCTAAAACCGTACTCGCTCAACCACTCAAACCCGTCTTGGCAGTAGTTATTGACATTGTGCCAGAACTCCATAAATTCCTCAAAGGAGGCTTTCTTAAGGATTCCCGTTTGATAACCAGCATCTTTGGTAAATTCCCCAAAACTTTTATAACTAAAATATTCCAAAATATAATACAAAGAGCCTTTGGAATCCTCCAAATTATATTGGTACACTTTTGGGACAAATTCTACCAATCTCTTAATCTCACCGAGTTGCGAAAGTATTTTTACCTCGCGGATAAACTTATTTTTGGCGTTGTTATCAGAGGAAGCAAAAATTTTAAGGACTTTTTTAGCGCCATGTTTATCCTCGCATAATAGGACAAAGGACCGCTTAAACCCACCATCGGCAATACGGAAAGGTTTTATAACCGCGAGGTTGTACTTATTTAGTAATTTGTCTACTTCGCTAGAATACACAATCTAAAAAATTCAAAGCTCAAACTATCTTTCCGGCTGGCCGGAATTTATAAACTTATACTCTTTTTGATATTTAGAAACTAACTCCTCATATTTAGAGAAATCAATAAAGCCTCTCAACTGGTCAATAACATGCACTGCGTCATAAACATCCGTATGATTTTTTAGCTTTTGCCTGGCATCCCGCCACCTAATTGCCTGCTCATACTCCCCTCGTTTGGCCGCCTTTTTTTCCTCCACTTCTAAAAGCTCAAGTAAAGCCTTATATTCCCCCGTCGTTGCCCTTTTAACAAAAGGTATTTTCTTCCACCTATAAGAGCTACCAGACTTTTCTTTAACAAAGCCCGTTCTCTGCCAACTATGCGCTAAAAGCAAAATTTCAAAATAAAGCTTTCCCGCGCGCTCTTTGTCCTTTGTATCTGCATCGGGAACACTTATCACACACTGCCAAAGATTGAAAATTCCCTCCTCTATCATTTCAATACTCCACCAAGGGTTAGCGCTTGCCCACCAATAGTGACAGGAATGCAAAGCCTGGTCTAAAAGATTTCGCGCGTGAAGCCACGGGGAGGCAGACGATGACACAGACTCGCTTGGAAAAAGCCCTTCTCCCGATTTATATTTAGAATCATTCACTGCTCTTATTGCAATGTCCGTTAATTCCCATTCCTTTCTATGAATTTCATTATTTTTGTCAAACCATAAATTAAAGCTGTTACCCTCGAAAATATCTTTTTCGCTTGATGCCCAAGTTGAATCTTTTGGTGTTAGCTCTTCTATCTCGTTATAACAACTGGAGAGTTCTGACAAAGTAACCGTTTCAACATTTGGGTCTGCCAGCAAATCTAAAAGGACCTTGTCCAACCCAACGCGATGGTGGCCAAAAGTTTCGCCGTCCATAGCGGTAAGTAGATATTTCTTGCCATTCTCTCTACCCACCGCCTTCGCTATCTTTTCAGAAGAGCGCACCACCGCGCCCATAATTAAATTGCTGGTTCTTTTTTCTCTAAAAAAAGCCAAAACATCAAAGCCCTTTATTTTGTAAAGTTTGTTAAACTTAAGCTGGTCCAGCTTTCCATTATAAGCAATCTCATCCACAATCACCCACTTAAAACCAAGCTCTTGCGCAATTTCGGCAACTTTGGGACTGTAACTCATTTCAGGGCTGAAAAATCCTTTGGGGTTATAAAAGTCTCCAAAATACTTTTTATTAGCTTTTGTATTTAATTTAACTTGGCGCATCGCTTCTGATTTTGGGATAAGAGGAATAAAAGCGTGGTATTTTGCGCTTCCGGTAAATTCTATTTGCCCTTGTTTCACCAAATAAATAATGTCGTCAACAACATCTTTATACCCATTTTCGTATAACTGTTCAGTGAGAACTGCGCTTATGTTCAAAATAATTTTTGCCCGCGGAATTTTTTTTAAGCCCCTGAAAATGGGACGATAACTCTCATTAACCACTTTTTCCAAAATATCCTTGGACTGGTTTGGAGGCTGATAAATGTGTAAAAAGCATGCCCATTTCATACAATATCTCCAGAAACGGCTTCCAGGCTGTGAAAATATAAAGCCTTTTCGTAAAACTTCAAATACTCCGCGGCGCTTTTCTCCCAACTGAAATCGCTTTTCATAGCATTCACCTGCAGTTTTTTCCAAATCTCTTTATGCCTATAAGTTTCTAAAGCGCGCACAACCTGCGCAAAAAACTGCCATTTGTCATAACCCTTAAACACAAACCCTGTGCCTTCCTTAGTATCGGGATTAAAATCTTTCACCGTGTCACCTAAACCCCCCGTTGCGCGCACAATAGGAATACAACCATATCTCATTGCCTCCAACTGCACAATACCACACGGCTCAAATCGCGACGGCATAAGCATAATATCCGCTCCCGCAAAAATAAGGCGGGGCAAAGTGAAGTTGGGCAGAGGATGAATTCCCACTTTTTCAGGAAACACCGCTTTTAATTTTTTCAATATCTCCACATAATGCCCAGAACCTCCGCCCACCTGCACAAACTGCACATTAAAGTCCCGCAGCAACGGCCACAAAACCGCAAATATCAAATCCAACCCTTTTTGTAAGTCTAGTCTCCCCTCATACGCTAAAACAGGAATGGACGAGTCCTCTGCTAAACCAAACTCCTTTTGCAAAGCAGTTTTATTTAGCGCTCTACTTTTTAGAGTGCTGGGATTATAATTTTTTGCCAAAAATTTATCCGTTTGAGGGTCAAATTCCGAATAATCAATACCGTTTACGATACCAAATAGTTTACTGCGCAACTCCATTAGCAAATTATCAAGCCTTTCGCCATATTCCGGGGTTAAAATTTCCCGAGAATATGTTTCGCTTACGGTGTTAACAGCAGAGGCGTAAATAATACCTCTTCTCATAAAATTCTGCATTTTAAGCCTTTTGTTAAAAAAGGCGCTAATAACCGATCTGCCATCATCAAACTCCATTTCTGACACATTTTTGTGGTCAAAATTTCCTTGAAAAGCCAAATTATGTATTGTAAAAACGGAGGGTATATTGGAAAGTTTTATATCGTCCTCGTACACGGTTTTTAAAAAGTTTGGAATAAGACCGGTATGCCAGTCATTTGCGTGGATAATATCTGGCACCCAATCTGATTTTCTTAAAAACTCTAAAACCCCACGGCTTAAAAGCGCCCAGCGGATTGGGTCGTCGCTGTAACCATACACATTGGCGCGCTTTTCATAATATTCCATATTCTCCAAAAAATATGTTGGCGCATACCCTTCTAAGGTATAGCTTTTTACATTGCAAATTAGCTCCTTTGGTCTATTTTTAACATGTCCTGTGGGTACGGCTAAATTCTTGTGGACAAGCTCCATTTTATATTCCTTCTCGTCAATAAATCCAAATTTAGGCATAAAAACACGCGCATCCACACCAAGCTCCCTTAAAGCCTTTGACAAGTACGAAAGCACCCGCGCTTGTCCGCCCACGCTGGCGTAAGGGCTAACCTCGGCGCCGACTATTAATACTTTGGAAATGGAATTGCTTTTAGCCATAAAGGCAGTATATCACAAACCACCCTCCTAAAAAAGCGCGTGTATAGGTTACGGACATTTTGGAAAGAATACCCTTAAATACTAGAAACCCCATGGGAGTTAGGCTATCTAAACTCCTGTGTGGCCTTATTGAGTTAAAGTACACTTTTCCTTTAACTAATTTGACTAAATTGGAGCATCTTCATCTCTTATTCTTCTCTCTGTATTTGCTGTATTTGCTGTATTTGCTGTATTTGGGGTCAGACCCCCTAGGGTCTGTACCCCTATGACTTTTGAGCCTTTCAAAAAGCCGGCGAATATGTCATATAAGTACCACTTCGGAAGTGGTATCTGTACTTCGCTCGAAATTTTTGTTAGGATTATACTCTACTTTTTAGTTCCTCGGAAAGTTTGTCGTAACCTTCGCCGCGCAAATCCTCCGCCAAAACTTCACGGCTTACCACCATAAGGCCGCCAAGAGACTCTGCCGACAAAAGAGCTTGCGCGTTAAATTTCACCTTTAAATTAGCGGTGAGTTTAGAGGCTTCCACTAAAGCAAGCTCCCTAATCCATAAATCCAATAAATCACGCTCTATGTAAACCTCCAAATTTGAAAAGGGCTTTATGGGATAATGCAAACTCAACCCCCCCAACCCGGTAAAAGCATACTTCAAGCCCTGCCTTTCTGCCACTTCTTTTATCTTTTTTGCTAAGCCGCGAACATCCAAATCATCCGCTTTATAATATATTTCAAAAACTTCCTCCACTAACTCCTCTTTGCCCAATTCTTCCTCCTTCTCTTCTTCCGCCAAAGAAAGCCCCGCGCTTTGCTCCTCCTTCATTTCTTGCTCTTCTTCCTGCCCCTGTTCCAAAACTTCCTCCTTTTTCTCCTCCATTTCCTCTGCCTTCTGTACATTAGAAACGGGCTCCTCCGCCACTGGCGCTTTAGAACTTTTTTCTGCAGGAACCGCAACTTTTTTCCCTTTGCTTAAAAATTCTTCTATATGTCTTTTTACAAACCTATGTCGCCCTGTGGGAGTTTGTATAGAATCCATATCCCCAGATTCTATATAACGATAAAGTGTTCTGAGACTTACGCCTAAAATGCCGCACACTTCGGTAGACGAGAATAATTTGTCAGGTAACGCTAGTTCCATAATCACATTATGGGTACTTTGTTGCACCTTGTCAAGAGTTTTTTGGAGAAAAACAGCAAAGGGAATAATATTACGGAGCGAAAAATCTTTGGGAATCTTCTTGGGCTGGCAATCAGCCTAAAAAACCAGCTAAAATACACCGTTTGTGGCAACTTGATAGCGCCTGTTATAACATCAAACGAGCCGCCAATTCCTATTGCCACTCTTGACCTTGTTCTGCCCATATTGTCAACAATAAACTTCTCCTGCTCTACCTCCCCCAAAGCGCAAAGAAGAACATCGCACCCGCCCACCACAGAATCCTCCTCTTTCACACTAAATACCAATTTGGGATACTTTGCTCTTAATGTATATTCCATCCTGCCCTTCGGTGTTAGAGAGTCCCTTTTGGACACTATATGTACCTCACTTCCCAACAATTCAGCCTTATCTAGTAGAAGTCTTACAATATCTACCCCCGGTATAATTTCAAGGCTTCTATCCGCAATTTTTAGGCCCACACCATCCGCTACATTTAATGTGGTCTTATGATTTAGGATTTCTTTGAACGACACATCTTTTTGCGCTTTTAGAACGAACGAGGGGTTCACTGTGGCAATAAAAAGGGGCTTTAATGGGCGAGGTGCCCCCAAAGAGGACACAACCTCCTTTTCGAGGTCTCGGCGGGATATTTTGTGTAATCTAATGCCAAGAATTTTAGTTTCTGGGTACATAAATTTTAACTTTTGATCTTTTATCCTTATTTAACAATTAACGCCTTCTCAAACACCCCCAAATTCTCAACTGCCGTTCCCAAACCTTTAATAACGCAAAAAAGCGGGCTGTCCGCTATATGCGCCGGAATGCCTGTTGCCTTGGTAATATATTTGTCAAAATTTTTCAAAAGAGCTGTGCCTCCCGACATTACAATTCCTTTGTCCAAAACATCCGCCGAAAGTTCCGGGGGAGTTCTGCTTAAAACCTCCTTAATAGCCTGCGCTATCTGTTTTAGGGTAGGTTCAATAGCGGCGGTTATTTCGCTTGAGGTTACAACAAGAGTTTTTGGCAGGCCCTCAACAAAATCTCTGCCTTTAACCTCAGCTTTTATTTCTTTCTCAAGCATAAGAGCGCTTCCTATTTTTATTTTCAATTGCTCGGCGGTTTTATCTCCTATGATAAGCCCATATTTCCTCCTAATATACGAAGCTATAGCTTCATCTATTTTATTGCCCGCTACTCTAACACTACCGTGGACAACTAAGCCGCCCAATGACACAATGGCAATTTCAGTTGTTCCCCCGCCGCTATTTACTATCATATTACCGGAGGCGGCGGATATAGGCAAACCCGCGCCAATACTTGCCGCTAGAGGCTCCGGCATTAAAAAGGCGGTTTTAGCGCCCGCCCCAAAAGCCGATTCAATTACCGCGCGGGATTCAACAGAGGACACCCCTGCGGGCACGGCTATTAAAATGGTAGGACCCATAAATCTAACCCTACCCAAGGCTTTATTCAAAAAATATTTAAGCATTGCCTCGGTAATAGAATAATCTGCAATTACGCCGTCTTTGAGGGGCCTAAAGGGCAGGATTCCTTCAGGGGTTCTCCCTATCATTTCTTTTGCAGAATTTCCCACGGCTATAACATCGCCCCCCCCCACAGAAACGGCGACAACGGTGGGTTCGTTTATAATTACACCCTTGCCGCTTACATATACAAGGCTGTTGGCAGTACCCAAATCTATGGCAATTTTCTTGGAGAACATTGGTCTATTATAGCAAATATTTTACAGCTTATATTTTTTCAAATTCGGGATACTCCCGAATCGGGAGTATCCCGGATTTAGATCCCGGATTTAGATTATAATACCACTATTTACATCTTCACTTATATCTTTACAATAAGATTCAATATTTCTATAATCCGTGGATAACAAAAGTTGTTCGTTTAACTTAAGCCACGCAAACTTTTTCTTTTCCAAATAATTTTTGTAGGAAGTGTATTCATAATCCTTAGCTTTCTTTACAAGTCCAGCATTTACTGGATTTAAGTGGATGTACCTCGAAACATAGATAAACTGTTCCCCCGTTCCCACATTTACCGCTCTGTAAGATCCTTGAATTAGGGGGCCCTGCCTCCCCTGCTTGTTATTAAAGTAACTTGAATACCCTGTCAAAACCCTCCTCATAAGTTTACTAACTCCCTCTTTCTCTATATTCTTTACAAGAAGATGAAAGTGATTTGGCATTAAACAAAACGCGTATAGATGCACTTGATCAGCCACACTATTTACTGCTAATTGAATTTTTTGTCCTTTAAAAAGTCTAGTTTCTTTGAAGTCTGGGGTTAAATATTTTTTAAATTGGTACGCGAACAACCGATAATCCTCTTTATCGGAAAAGATATCCATTTTGTTCACACCTCGGCCATACAAATGATAATAACAATTAGGCGCTAACACCTTGAGCGTGTTTTTGTAAGGCATACTGACATTATTGCATATATCTTCAAATGGAGTCAAGTCGGGATACTCCCGAATCGGGAGTATCCCGATTCGGGAGTATCCCGGATTTACCTTATCCCCACCGCGTATAGGTCGGGAAGGGTGTTTTGCTTGAAGGACGCCCTTATTATAATCTTATCCCCCCACGGGGACACAAAAAGTTTATCAGACGCCAAACTTCCGTTTGCGGTAAAAATTTCCGTTTTATTCGTGCCATCTATTCTAATAAGGCTAATTGTTGTACCCTCTAAAAGCGCCAAATGGTAGCTATCGGGGTACCACGCTATATCCTTTAAATCACTCTTGCGTGCCCTATATGTGGAATACTGCCTTTTCTCGCCAACAGGCAAAGGGTCCTCCATATTATAAATTTCTATTTCCACCACATCTCCATAATTTTTTAAGTATAAAAACTTTTTCTCATCTGGGCTCCATAAAGTGTTTTTGTCAAGCGCTACGACCATTAAATCCTCGCCAATTTTTTGCTTTTCCAAAAACGGCTTTCTTTTTTTTGCTCTCTCAAGCTCCCACACAGAAAAAATTTCTTGAGGGTCTTTTATTTCCAACGGTTCCTTTATCTGCCGCTGTATGTCAATTAGGTAAAAGCCTTCTTTATTTAACTGCACTAAAAGTTCGCCATCATCCGGCGACCACCATATATTTTCGGCGCTGGAATAAATGTATTTTTCGGTATCCTCCGCCACCAAATTTTGGCCTGCTCTAAATAAAGTTATAGGCGCGCCTGATAAAGGCAGAACCCAGATGCCCTTTTTTTCGGTATTAATAGGAATATACGCTAACTTATCAAGGCTTGAGGACAAAGAAAACAAGCTAATTCCTGTATTGGTTAAAGGTTCTATTCTTGGGCTTTGGGAAACTAAAACGGCAGTTATATCTGTAACTAGTTCAGGAAAAATTTCCACGCTTTTTGTCCACACTTCAAAACCTTCTTTTTCAACTTTTATTTCGTAAGTTCCGGGAGTTAAAGAAGGGATAGTGTCATTTGTGGCGGTAGCTATCTTGCCGTTTAAATAAACTTTAGCCCCCTCAGGGGTTGAGCGGATAGCCAGCATTCCGGTTTTTTGAAGCACTTTTCCTTTGGCGTTAAATCTCCAACCTTCGGAATAAAGCATTACCAAAACCGTTAACAAGGATAAACCAAACATTGTCAAAAAAACAGTTATAAGCGGTTTAATTTTCATCTTATGTAATAATACCACATTTTATTTTACTGGCATAAGCTAGTGGAAATTCATTATCCTTGTAACCTCACTATTGTCATTATCGCAATCCCCACAATAATGGACTGTTTACTCCACCGCTTTCGCAGTTACGATAAGCCTGTTTATGGTTGTTCCGGGCGGAGTGCAGGTCTGCAAAGTTAAAACAGGCAAAGTAGTTTGCCGTAAAAGAGGCAGAGTGTTAAAACCGGGAACAATCCTTTTATCTATCACCTCATAATCAAATCTCTTATTTTTATAAAAAAGGATAATCGGGTCCCCCGCCTCAAGTTTCCCCAGCAAATTAAAAACTGTGGCATATTTGCCAAGCTCCCAAAAATTAAGCGAGGAATGCGCAAATAAAAAGGTGTTCCCGGGAGAACCCGGCAAAGCAGAACCACTTGCATGAGCAACTCCTTCTTTCAACGCCTCTTTATACTCGGCGGAGTCGTCGGCATCAACATTTATAACAATAGGCGCAGACACGCCTATTTTTTCTATTACAATAGAAGACTCTGCGTTGACAGGCTGTAGAGTAAGAGGCCTTCGCGTAATCACGGCTTGCAAAGGCTTGGGGGCGGTTTCGCTGGCGGCGGAGGTATTTAATTGCCAACCACGATTCCACGCTTTAGTTGCAACATATGATAACTCTTGGTACGCAAAAGGTCCAAGGGCGCGAAGAAAAAGAGCCAAAGCGCCAATTATTAAAAAATTTGAAGAGATTCTTAGCGATTTCCCAATTTTAGACATTTTAGAAATTTCATAGGGGTCGGACCCCGAAGGGGTCAGACCCCAAAAACCCCAAAAACCCCATAGGATTTATTCTCCGATTGTACCACATATTCATTTATTATCATAATATATGCGGGTTGTTTCCGCACCACCCTCGCTTTTTCGCCGCCGCAATTTTTCGTGCCAATGAAATTGGCGCGCCGCCTACTTCTTCTCGGGTTTTCTCATTATAAACAAATACTTAAAACCTCTCAGATAAAAATTATATTGCCTCGCTCTATTATGCCAAACACCCGTGTTTGATGTTTGATTGTGTCGTGTCAGACAAACAATATCAATCGGCTCAAAATATTTTTCTAATCTTTGCCACATTAAAAAGCCAACTGCTGTAAATTTCTTTTTAATCCATTGGTCGGCGATAACCCAGCCCATCGCTTTGCCGGGTTTCAAAATTCTTGCGATTTCAGAAGCGGTTTTTTCTAATTCGTCATAAAATTCTATTTTCTCGCAAGAAATTTTGCCTATACATTTTTCATCATCTGAATACTTGATATTATCCGAATATGGCGAATCAATAAAAACAAAATCAACAGAATTATCTTTAAGTGGGATTTTCCGAGAATCGTTTTTAATAACATCGGGACGAACAATGTTTAAGTCATAGCCAATTACTTTTCGGTTTAATTCTTTTGCCACATCAATCGTCGTTCCACTTCCGCACATCGGATCAACAACTAAATCGCCCTCTTTTGTATATCTCTGTAGTAAATTCCAAATGACAAAAGCCGGCGTTACGCCATTATATTTATTATTTCCATGTGGCTTATCACCATAATTTTGTCTCGGAAAATCCCACAAAGTTGTTGATTCTAAAATTAAATCTTTAGACATATTCTTTCATTTGCTCACAATAAAATTTTATAGTCTTTCTATAAATTATTTCATTAAAAGCGACATTTTCACCCATTTCTATCTTCCCTAAAAGCACTTGGCAAAATAAAATAAGCTCTCTAAGGCCAACAACCCTCTGATGTTGTTTTGAATCTTTTTTAAGCGCATCCCAATCAGGTATTTTGTGGGTTTCTTTGATTACTTTTTCCCACGCCAATTGTATTTGCGATTTTGTCATATTATTTGAGTAATTTTTTAAGATCATCGATAAATTTATCAAACATTTTCACTTTGTTGCTTTCTTCAATATCAGTTTCGCTCAATACATAACTGCCGTCTGTGTCCACTTCAACAATTGCCCGTCCTTTTTTCGCTGGTTTTTTAATAGTTAGCGTTCCGTCTTCGTCTGGCGTTACGAAATAAACCTTGATATGTTTTGTCGCCTCATCGGAAGCAAGTTTTATTTTCCAATAACCAGTTTGAGCGATTCTTTCTCGCAAAGTTACTTTGCTTGATAAAACGGCAACGACTTTGCTCGTTTTTGGGTCATAAATAATCAAGTCAACATCGGGTAAATGCGAACCGAACTCGCCATAATCAACAATCAAATTTCTCTTTACTAAACTTAATTCTTTAGACAAATTTGTGCCATTTGTTCGCTCTAAACTATTTCCGTTTACAACCTGCAACCCTAAAGCCCTGACTTCATCAGTAATGATATACTCAATCATTTTTTCCAAATTTTTACCCTTAAAAGCTCGCCAAGATTGCTCGTGGTCATCGCCTGTAAAATCTTTTTTATGTTGTGCCTTTGCTTCTTTCAAAACATTTGAAATATGGCGATATGCTTGCGCGCCGTATTTTTTCTTTTTTGTTTCGTAAATTTTGATTAGGTCGTTTATTGTCATATTTTTTATTTTTCCATTATTAAAATATACTCTGTTGGATAAGCTGATACTTTATTTTTATCGCTTATTCTCGCAAACTTGCCCGTTTTCTCATCTCTAACAGACGGCAAATTTTTTGACGGTATTTCTCTTTTGATAATATCGGCAATTTTTAACCCTAAATTTTGTAATTGTTCGGCAAAAACTTCAGCATTTAATATCTCAACTCCCTTCAAGCTGGTATTTCCAATAACAATACAAGTTTTGCCACCCCTTTTTAACATTCTTTTCATTTCAATAAAAACCTGATTCATTTCGCTAAAATAGGTTGAAACTTCTTCAGCGGTTTTTTTGTCTTTTTTCAGTAGCTCGTTTCTTATTTCTTCGGCAAGTTCGCTATTCAAAGCTAAATCTTTTTTGTTGTGATAAGAAGTGCCGATAAATCTTTTACGAAAATCGCTTAAATCCTTTGTGTATTCTAACCACAAAGCAGTTAATTGGTGTAAGTCGGCATACTCGTAAGATGTA
>Ga0210051_1000987_pt1 | contig 28207 bp, 24 predicted proteins | sample CryGey092014_all_FD_185464 | JGI IMG/M metagenome (GOLD analysis project Ga0210051, IMG submission 185464) | Groundwater microbial communities from aquifer - Crystal Geyser CG23_combo_of_CG06-09_8/20/14_all (SPAdes) (version 2) | ecosystem: Environmental > Aquatic > Deep subsurface > Groundwater...
TATACCACCAGCCAACCATTCTTGGCGCCAAATCAACAATCTGGAATATCTTAAAAAACTAACAAAAGTGTCCAAGTAGGACATTTCTAAAAAACGCCAAATAGGACATTTCTATAAAACTTTTACAGACAAAACTTTGGAAAAGGCGTATAAAGAAATATATGGATATACAGAAAAAGCAACAAATAAATATGATTTCTCTGAAGGATTATCTCAGGGGAAGGAAATACAGTCAACTACCAAAAGAGGAACAGCTGGAAATCGCACAAAAGATTTTGATGGCGCTGTTTCCAGAATCACAGAATGAATAAACAGCCATCCTGATGGATTTACAATAAGTGTGCGCGGCCAACCAGCCACGAAACGTTTTGTTATATCTCCGTATAAGGGCCGTGAAGTAAAATTGGATAAGGTGGACGAAGACTTTGTAGAGAAATTTTTAGTTGATAATTACGATTTTTTAGCTCAAATTGAAAATTATTTAGGCGGATGGAGAAATATAGGAATAAATAGCCGGGCTTCTTTTTGGAAGTCCGGCTATTTATTTTTGGATAAAAAATTTTCTGTTTGAGAATTTTACCTCCGCGTTTACTTGGCTTGCTCGCGGCATTCGGCTTCGCATTCAAAAGCCGGCTCGCCGGCCAAATCCGCGCAAGCGGCCACGCAGGTCCGGCAGCTCGCCAGCCGTTCATCCGGCATAAGCTGGCATTGGCCGTCCGCGACTTCGCAGATGGCGAACTGACGGCAGAAATCACCCAGCTGATAATCGGCCGTGCAGACCTCCGGAACATCCGGGCCGCAGGAAAATTCCAGCCCATGGCAATTTTCCAGACCGCATTTTTCCGCCGGCAAATCCGCTTCCGGCTGGGCCGCATCTCCGTCGGCCGCATCTTCTTCCGCGGCCGGCACGTTCTCGGCCGGCGCTTCAACGGTCAAGCCGGGCCGTTTGGGCTTGGCCGGCTCCGGATTACCCACGGCCGCCGGCTGGTTCTGGCAGGCGGTTAAAAACAACAAGGCCGCGAACAACAAGGAACTGAGAATTGTTTTTTTCATAGGCTTTAAGTTATTGCTATAATATTTTTAGTTTGATTTAATTATATCAGGCTTCGCCTAAATTGCCAAATATTGGTATTTATCATTAATTATGCTAAAATATTATTATAAAATCTCTTGCCTATCCTGTCCCGTCCGGAAAATATTATCTTTTGTCCAACTGATTATATAATACTAAAAAAATATTTATGCCAAGCGCTCAACCGACGATTAAACTGGTCATTGTCCGGCACGGAGAAAACATCTGGAATTTTGAAAACCGCTTCTGCGGCTGGACAGACGTGGAAATGACAGCCAAAGGCCGGGAACAGACCAAAGTGTCCGCCGAAATACTCCGGCGCCACGGCTATGAATTTGACCTCTGTCATACTTCGGTATTAAAAAGAGCCATTGAAACAGTTTGGATCATACTGAAAGAAATGAATTTGAGCTGGATACCGGTTCAGAAACACTGGCGCCTGAACGAAAGGAGTTACGGTGCCCTGCAAGGACAGGATAAAGCCGATCTGGCGGCCAAATACGGCAAAGAGCAGGTTGACCGCTGGCGCTGGGACTATCGGGAAAAACCGCCGCTCTTAAACCTGAACGACAAGCGGCATCCCCGTTTTGACCGCCGCTATCAAGGCGTCAAAACATCGCTCTTGCCGGCGGGCGAAAGCATTGCCGATACTTACCGCCGCGTCCTGCCTTATTGGCAGAAAACTATCGCGCCGGACTTGAAAAAAGGCAAAAGAATCCTGATCAGCGGCCATAAAAACTGCCTGCGCGCGCTGATCAAGCACATTGAGGGCGTGCCGGAACAGGAAGTTCCCCGCTTGGATATGCCTTTGGGCGTGATTTTGGTCTATAAATTCAACCGCCGGCTGGAATTGCAGAAAAAATATTTTTTAGAATAATTATCCCGGACCGGAAAAATTATCAAAAGCACAGAAATAAAAGCAAAACATTCGGGATCAGACAGCGGCGGCCGCCTCCGGCCTCCGCTGATTTTTCTCATTAATCTTCAAAGACATATATGCCGCTATTTAAGCTACGGGCAAAATTCACCCCCCAGGGCGACCAGCCTCAAGCCATCGCCCGCCTGACGCAAGGCCTGGCTAAAGGCTTCCGCGCCCAGACCCTTTTGGGCGTTACCGGCAGCGGCAAAACATTTACGATGGCCAATGTCATCGCCGCCGCGCAAAGGCCGGCCTTGATCATCTCCCACAACAAAACTTTGGCCGCCCAGCTCTACGGCGAATTCCGCCAGTTTTTCCCGGACAACGCGGTCCATTATTTCGTTTCATATTATGATTATTACCAGCCGGAAGCCTATATCCCCCAAACCGACACTTACATTGAAAAAGAGGCTATGATCAACGAGGAGATTGACCGCCTGCGCCACGCCACCACCCAGTCTCTGATCAACCGCCCGGATTGCATTATCGTGGCCAGCGTTTCCTGCATCTACGGCTTGGGCGAAAAAGAAGATTATATTGCTCTGGGCAAGACTTACCGGGCCGGCGCCGAGATCAGCCGGAATGATCTCTTGCGCCAGCTCGTGGCCATCCAGTACGAGCGGGACGAAAACGGGCTGGCTCGGGGAAAATTCCAAGTCCGCGGCGGGCGGATCACGATCCATCTGGCCACGGGCGAAGCGTTCGTCCGGCTGGATTTGGACGGCGATCGGATCGGCCGGATCACCCTTTTTCCCTTGCGCCCGGAACAAGCCAAAACGGCCGCCTTGAACGGACCGCCGGAAAAACAAGGCCTGATTTTGGACACAGTGACAATCCTGCCAGCCAAGCACTTCCTGACGCCGGCCGCCAAGATGGAAAAAGCGCTGGCGGCCATCCGGCAGGAACTGGCCGGACAGCTTCAAGAATTGCGACGCGCCAAAAAGCTCGTGGAGGCTTATCGGCTGGAGAAAAAAACCAACTATGATCTGGAAATGATGGAACAAGTCGGCTATACGAACGGCATTGAAAACTATTCCCGCCATCTGACTGGCCGCGCGCCGGGCGAACCGCCCGCCACCCTGCTGGATTTTTTTCCGCCTGATTATCTGGTGTTTATTGACGAATCGCATGCCAGCGTGCCGCAAATCAAAGGCATGCATGCCGGCGACCAATCGCGCAAACAAACTTTGGTTGACTTCGGCTTCCGCTTGCCTTCCGCCAAGGATAACCGCCCCTTGAACTTCCAGGAATTCAATAAAAAAATCAAACAAGTGATCTATGTCAGCGCCACGCCCGCGCCATACGAACTGCGGCAGTCAAAACAGGTTGTGGAGCAGATTGTCCGTCCGACCGGGTTGCTTGACCCGGCCGTCTCGGTCCGACCGAGCACCGGCCAGATCGCGGATCTGCTCGGAGAAATCACGGCCGTGGTCGCGAAGCGAGAAAGGGTGCTGGTTACCACTCTGACCAAAAAAATGGCGGAGGAATTGGCGGATTATCTGCGCGAAAAAAAAATCAAAAGCCGCTATCTGCACAGCGAAATCGACACTCTGGCCCGGGTGGAAATCCTGCGCGAACTCCGTCAAGGAAAAATCGATGTCCTGGTCGGCATCAACCTTTTGCGCGAAGGCTTGGATTTGCCGGAAGTCTCCCTGGTCGCGATCCTGGACGCGGATATGGCCGGCTTTCTGCGCAATGAAACGTCCTTGATTCAAACCATGGGCCGCGCGGCTCGGCATGTCAACGGCCGCGTAATCATGTATGGCGACAAGCTGACCCCGGCCATGCGCTTCGCCCTCAAGGAAACCGCGCGGCGCCGCCAAAAACAAAGCGCCTACAATTCGGCGCATAACATCACACCGCGCGCCGTTGAATCAAACCAGGAGAAAAACCTGCTGGCGCGAACAGCCGGCGAAAAAACCGTGGCAAAAACGGCTAAACAAAAAATCTAAATCGCAACCGTTACCAAAAAATTTTGCTTGGCTTATAGACAAAATAAAAAACGGGTTTTTAAAAAACCCGTTAATCAGTTAGTATTGGCGCTAACCATTGGTAAAATAAACAAAAGAACATTAAATAAAAGATGAAATGTATTTTTGTTTTCAGATCTCCATCTGCCAGTCGGTCGTGGCCGATAAGTAAACGAGCTGACAAAACCAGGAAAAAAACAACAATCCGAAACCAAATTCTGCCTAACATTTTTCCCTCCTTTTTTTAATATTTCTTATTGATATTTGTCCGGATAAAAAATCTTCAATGCCGACATAATATCATTACTCAAAATTATTGTCCACCCAACTATATCTTAACCGGCAAATAACAGCCAATCCTACTCGGAAAAACGGTGATGACTATCGCCGGGCAGAAAGTTTTTTTTGCGCAAAAGCCGGTGGTAACTGATCGCGAACCGGTGCGCCTCGTCCCGCACCCGCTTGATCACGTGCAAAGCCGGCGAAGCAAGCGGCAGTTCCAACGGTTTTTTTTCGCCGGGAAAAAAAATTTTGTCCCGGGCGGAAGCGCTCCGCTGGCCGCTTTTCGCCACCGCCAGCACCGGCACCTCCGGCTCCAAACCGCGCAAAACTGCTTGCGCGACGCGCAATTGTCCCAAACCGCCGTCAATAATAAGCAGATCCGGCCGCGGCCAATCTTGCTTGGTCTTTTTTCCGCGGCTATCCTGAGCCGGGTCCGGGCCGGTATGAGAAAAGCGCCTGGTCAAAACTTCGCGCAAACGCTGGGTGTCGTCCAGAGCCGCCGATCTGATCTTGAAGAGGCGATAAGCATTCTTGTCCGGTTCGCCGTCGCCAAAGACCACCATCGCACCCACGGCATTTGTGTCAAAAAGATTGGCGATGTCAAAACCTTCAATGCGCCGCGGCACGCGCGGCAAGGATAAAATTTTCGCCAGTTCCACCACATCGGCCGCGTATTTGTCGCCCAGCGATAAAATTTTGGCGCTGGCCAAAACATGGCGAAAATTGTCAATTTGTTTAGCCAGAATCCGCTCCTGTTCAATTAATCTCTCACGCTCTGCGCCGGCCGGCGATTTGGCCAATTGGCGCGCCAAGCGCGCGCGCTCTTTTTCCAAAGCGGCCATCAGCTTTTCTTTCCCGCCGGCCAAAAATTGGCTGATGGGCCGAATAATCAGACGTTGATAATCAGCCAAAGAAATACGGCGGCCGCAGACGCCGCAACAACGCCCGACTTGCGCGGAAAAACAAATTTTTTTGCCGGCTTTCCGCTCCAGGCAATAGGGCCAGATTTTCCGCAAGGCCCGCAGGGTTTCTCTGACGGCCAAGCCGCTCGTGAACGGCCCGAAATATCTTCCGGCCGGGCCGATCTGGCGAGTGGCAAAAACGCCGGGGATTTCGTCCTCGGTGGATATCTTTATATACTGGAAACGTTTATCGTCCCGTAAAAGAATATTATACGGCGGCTGGTATTTCTTGATCAGATTCGCCTCCAAGAGCAGGGCTTCAATTTCACTATCCACGGTCGTCCAGCGGATCTGGCAGACTTCCGCGACCATCTTGATTTTCGCCGGCGACAAATCCGCGTTCGGACGCCAATAGGAAAGGACGCGCGTCTTTAAATTGGCCGCCTTGCCGATATAAAGCAAGCGGCCGCGCCGGCCGTAAAAACGGTAACAGCCGGGCCCGGCCGGCAAATCTAATTTTTTAATTTCTTCGGCGCGCATATTTCTTCGGCCTGGCCGATTCCCTCCCCGCCCATCGGACAAAAAGGCGCCCGGCAAAAAAGCTTGGCGCCGATTATTTTTATTTCACGCTGATCGCTTGGACCGGACAGCTTTCAATCGCGCCGGCCGCGTTCTCGCCGGCTTCCGGCCCGACAACTGCCGCCTGGCCGGAAGTTTCGTCCATCCGGAAAATTTCCGGATTAAGGGCCGCACAAGCACCGCAACCGATGCATAAATTCGGGTCAATGACTACTGGCATAACGAAAAAATTATTTTATTAGTATCTTGTTGATATTTTCCAATAATTGCTGGGGGGTCAGATTGGCTTTGACGAAATAGCCGTCCGCTCCCGACTCCAAGCCTTTTTTGATTTCCGCGTTTTGGCCCAGATTGGATATGACATAAACCAGGGTATTTTTTATGTCCGGATCTTGGCGCAAGGCCTGTAAAAAATCATAGCCATCTAATTTGGGCAAAACAATATCCAATAAGATCAAATCCGGCCTGGCGGTCCTGGCCAGATCCAGGCCGCTTTGGCCGTCCGAAGCGACCAAAACTTCATAAGCGCCTTTCTCCAATTTTAATTTATATATTTCCGCGATATATTCTTCGTCTTCTATAATAAGAATTTTCTTGGCCATAAATATTAATATATTCATATTATAGCAGATTATTATTTGTCTGGCCAATCTGAAAATAAAAAAGCCCGGGAATAACCCAGGCTTGGAAAACATTAACGTTTGGATTTTTTTTCCTGGCCATTTTTGTCAGCCAGAACAAGGGTTGATTTGCAAATTGGGCAAATATATTCATCATCAGCACCCTTGGCCATCGCCACATTACAGCAAACTGGTATAACCGGCAAAAACATATCCCCTCCTTAAAATGATATGATCACTCCTTGTTCCTTGATGATCAGGTCCTTGATCAGGCAAAGCTGGCAGATCTCTTCGGCCGTCCTGACGATGTTGATTCCACAGCGCGGACAGCGGAAAACCTGGCCGTCCTTATCTGCTCCTTGTTCTTTTTTCATGCTTTTCTCCTTTTTTTCGCCTTTTTTTCCCTTGGCGAGCGACTGCCTGATAAGCGGCCATCATATCCCGGCTACTTTCTTCAGCGATTTTTCTCTGCAGGCTTAAGATGTATTCAGCCGCCGCGGGTTGCGCTTTTCTTTTCTCAATGGGTCTCATTTTTTTCCCTCCGAACAATGTGTTTTATGCCAACCTTCTTTCCGGCCGGGCAAATCCCGCTCCCGATCTGGCCAGGCCAAGCCGGTCCGGATCGCCTGAAAAATTTTTCTCACCTCCTTTCGCAAACATTAAGAGTTTTAAAAGAACAAAATAAAAAATCGCCGGTTTTGGCGGCGGTTTTTTCTCTCTGGTCCAAAAACACAAAAAACCACCGCGCTACGGGGCGATGATAAGCAAAGCCAATCCGTAAAAAAGCGGCCCGGCCAAATTTTTCCCGACTGGCATATTGGCAACGCGATGTATCATATGAATTTATTATAAAAAATCGAAAAAAAATGTCAACAAAAATTATTTTTTCCGCGAAAAAAACCAAAATTACTTATCAATCTCTGGCGACAAGCGCCCCCAGCCTTTGCTCCCGCTATTCTTTAATGCCGTCCAAATTGACATCGTAAAGAATGCCTTCCTGCACTTGCCGGTAACGCAAAATTTCCTCTGCCTTGAACCAGATCTTCATCTCCTTTTGAGCGTCCTCAGTACTGCCTGAAGCATGGATCAGGTTGCGGACGCTTCTTTGGTCCATATCGGCCATCGCATAGGAATCCAGGGTAAAATCGCCGCGAATCGTGCCCACATCAGAGCTTAAGGGTTCGGTGGAACCGGTAATCTTGCGGATCAAAGCGACAGCCTGATTGCCCTGCCAGACCATTACCACGACCGGACCGGAACTCAGGTATTTGGCGTTACTTTTCATGACGGCCTCGCCGTTAGCACGGTTGGTGGGAAAAGGCGAAGTCAAGCCTTTTTTTTCATAGGCGGCTCGGGCTTTGCGGCCGACTTCTTCCAGCCAGGCATCGCCGCCGACGCCGTAATAATGCTCAGTGGCCAACGCTTCGGTCGGGATAAGCATTTTCATGGCAATTAATTTTAAGCCGGTCCGTTCATAGCGGCGGATGATTTCGCCGATCAAAGAACGCTGGATACCGTCCGGCTTGATTATGACCAGGCTTTTTTCTTCTTTGGGATGCATAAATGATGATCAGTCTGGCCGGCCGGATAATCAAGGCCGGCACACTGCCAGATATTATGATTTAATATATTTTTTTATTTCTTCGCAGATCTGCGACGGCGTATGCTCTGATTTGATGATATAGCCGGCCGCGCCCAGCTCTCGCCCCTTGGCCACATCCTCATCAGTGCCCAGGTTGGTCAGGATGACGACCGGAATCTCCCGCAAATCATTTTTTTCCTTTAAAGATTGCAGGACGGCAAAACCATCCACTTGCGGCAAGATAATGTCCAAAAGGATCAAATCCGGCTTTTCCCGGCTGGCTGATTCCAAGCCGTCTTGACCGTTTTGCGCCAAAATCACTTTCCAGCCGTTATTTTCCAGCTTGATTTTATACATATTGGCGACCATTTCGTCGTCTTCCACGATCAGGATCGCGCGGCTTTTATTTTCCATAGTGAAAAAATTATTTTCTTCCAACGGACACAATAATTTTCCCTTTTATTATCATTCAATTATAACAAAATAATTCATTTTGGCAAGGGGGGGGGCGGCCAAGAAATTTCCCGGCTGTCGCTTCGCGCGGCCAAAGACCCGTTCTGGTCGGTGCGCCAGATCTTTGCCTGATTTTTTAAAAGACGGTTCAGAATGCGCGGGCTGGGATGGCCGAATTTATTATCCGCGCCCGCGGAAATGACGGCCAGAGACGGGCGGACCGCGGCCAAGAATTCGGCCTGGCTGGAAGTGTTGGATCCGTGATGGCCGATTTTCAAGATATCAGCGCGCAAATCTTCCTGGACGGATAATAATTCGCTTTCCACCGGCGCTTCCGCGTCGCCCATAAAAAGGAAAGAGGTCCGGCCGTAAACCAGCTTAACGACAATGGAGCTATCATTTAAATTTTCCACGCTGGCGCCGGCCAAAGACCGGCGCGGATAAAGGAAACGCAATTCGCAATCCGCGCCCAAAACCAAAGTTTGCGGCCGGTCAATGATCACCATGGCAGACCCTTCCTTTTTGGCCGCTTCCAGCCAATCAAGATAAGCCGGGGCGCTATGGCTGACGCCGGTATAAGCAATTTTTTCCACGTGAAAACGCTCCAGGACGGAAATTAAGCCCGCCACATGGTCGTCGTGGGGGTGGGTCAGGATGATCAGATCCAGGGTGCGGTCGTAAAAAGGCAGAAGACGCTCCAGCGCCCGGGCCGCCGCCTGATCCGGCCCTCCGTCAATGAGGATATTCTGCCCGGACGGAACGCGGATCAAGGCCGCGTCTCCCTGGCCGACGTCCAAAAAATCCACACGTAAAATCTGGCCGGCCCCGGCCGAAAAAATTTCGGCCGGCCGCGGGTACCAAATCCAGACCGCCCCTGCGGCCAAAATCGCCGCGGCGGCGGCCAAGGGCAGAAGAATTTTCAATAATTTCTGCGGCATGTCAAGAAAACCGCGGCCGGCAGGGATAAGACGGCGCGCCCCTCCCTGATCGTGCGGGCAATATTCAACGAATTAAACCGAGGCGGCCGGAAAAATATTCCGGCAAATCAGCGATGGCCACCCGTTCTTGGCGCATCGTATCCCGATCGCGAGCAGTGACGCGGCCGTCGGATAAAGTTTCAAAATCAATGGTCACACAGAAAGGCGTGCCGATTTCATCTTGGCGCCGATAACGTTTGCCAATATTGCCATTGTCGTCAAATTCGCATTTAAAAGAAGCTTTCAGCAGCAGATAAATTTCTTTGGCTTTTTTGACCAACTCCGGCTTATTCTTGAGCAAAGGGAAAACGGCAATCTGGTAAGGCGCGACCTTCGGCGGCAGTTTCAATAAAATCCTTTCTTCGCCATCCGCCAATTTTTCTTCAGTATAAGATTGGACCAAAATGGCCAATATGCTCCGGTCCATCCCGAAAGTCGGCTCAAGGACGTGCGGAATATAATGTTTTTTGGTTTGCTCGTCAAAATACGTCAGATTTTCTCCGGACACTTCCTGATGCCGGAAAAGGTCATAGTCGGTGCGATAAGCAATCGCCCATAATTCATCAAAACCCCAGGGAAACTGATATTCAATGTCAATCGTCCGCTGGGAATAAAAGGCGCGCTCCGCAGCGCTGATTTCATGGTTATTGAATCTGGGCCGTTCCAGGCCGATCAGATCGGCGAAGCCGTAAATATAAGCCAGCCATTCTTTAAAAATCCGGTTCCAGTCGCTGTCTGGCGCGATGAAATATTCGATTTCCATCTGTTCGAATTCCAGCTGACGGAAAATGAATTGGCCGGCCGTGATTTCGTTCCGGAAGGCCTTGCCGATCTGGCCGATGCCGAACGGCAGTTTCAAGTTCATGGATTGCATCACGTTCTTATAATTGGCGAAAATCGCGCCGGCGGTCTCCGGCCGCAGATAAGCGGTCAAGGCGTCCTCCTCCACCGGGCCGACCAGAGTCTTGAACATGCCGGAAAAAGTTTTCGGATTGGTCAATCCGCCGCCGCAATCCGGACACTTGGACGGATCCGGGAGTTTGTCCGGCCGGAAGCGGTGATGGCAGGACTTGCATTCCACCAGCGCATCCTTGAAATTGGCCAAGTGCCCGGACGCCTCCCAAAGGCGGGGATTGAGCAGGATGCCGCCGTCAATGCCGGTCATATCCTCGCGGTCCTGGATAAAATATTTCCACCACAATTTTTTAATATTATTTTTCATTTCCACGCCCAAAGGACCGTAATCATAAGTGTTGGACAAGCCGCCGTATATTTCCGAGCCGGGAAAAATAAAACCGCGGCGCTTGCACAAGGAAATGATTTTTTCCATCAAAGTCAATTGTTGTTCGGCCATATTTTTTAAATATTTATAATTTTCTAAAAACCGCTTGATAAAATTGCCCAAGCAGGAAAAGCCCGCGTGTTAAATATTTTTAAAAAAATAAAACCCGTCCTCTCACAAAAGCCCTTGGCTTTTCTGCTAGAACGGGTTTTCGCCCGCGGTTCCATCTAGCTTCTCGGGCTGATTGCCAGCCTCCGCGCCTTGATTACCGGCCGTTGCCTGATTAAAGCTGCGGAGAGCCAACCCCCGCCGGCCGTCTATATATTATCATAATAACAAATTCCGATTTCTTGTCAAGAAGCAAGGGCTCGTTGAATCACATTTCGTCCAGCCCGTCAATACCCAAAAGGCCCAAGCCGTTGCCGATCACCTGCCGGACCGCGCCCAAGAGGCGCAAACGGGCTTCGCGCACGGCAGTTTCGGCTTTCAAGACCGGAATAGCATGGTAATAATCGTTGAAATCTTTGGCTAAAGCGAAAATCTGCTTAGCCAGAAGGCTGGGGTCGCAAGCCTGGGCCGCGGCCTGCACGGTTTCCGGATAAGAAGCTAAGGAAAAAAGCAGGCGGTGCTCCCGGACTTCGCGCAAATTTCCCGGCCAGCCCGGCGACAATTCATCCGGCCGCTGGCAATACTCCTGGGCGATTTCTTCGCCCGCGGCTTTGCGCAGAACGCTCCGGATCCGGGCGCAGGTATACTGCAGATAAGCGGCGGTAAAACCGTCAAAGCGGAGGGCTTGCCGGCTGTCAAAGGTGATGACCTGGCCGGCGCCGACTTTGACCATTTCAAATTTCAAAGCGCCCTTGGCCAGCGCCCAAGATATGTTATCAATCTTTTCCGCGGGCCAGTCGGGATGGCGGGCGCTGGTTTCTGTTTTAGCTTTTTCCAGCACTTGATTGCGCAAATCGTGATAGCTGATGACATTGCCGGAACGGGACGACATCATCCCTTCCGGCAATTTCACGACCGCGTAAGGCAGATGGGTGATGGCCGCCTGTTCTTCGCCCAAAGCGGCCAGCAAGCGGTTCAGCTGGCGAAAATATAATGATTGGCGCTCGTCCACGACTAAAAACGATTTGTCCGGCTGAAAAAGTTTTCTTTTTTCCAGGGCCAAAGGCAGGTCTGAAACCGGATAAAGCGCTGTGCCGTCCGAACGGATAAAAACCAACACCCCCAGGCCGTCCCCGCCGAGATCGGCAATGACCGCGCCAGCGCTTTCCTGCAATTGACCGGCGGCCAGCAAACGAGCGACCAACGCTTTACCGATGCCAAAAAATTCGCTTTCATAAAAAATCTGGGCGAAATTCACCCCCAATTCCTGATAAATCGCGGTAAAACCGTCGATGCTCCACTGCCTGGTCTTCTGCCATTGCTTATAAGATTCGCCCTGCCGGCTTTCAATCTCCTTCATCAGGCGGCTGATAGCCGCCGGCGCCGCCGGATCTTCCTTGGCCGCGGCTGCGGCCCGGGCATAAACCTGACCAAGCCAATAACCTTTGTCAACAGCAGGCCCGGGGCCTTGGGCAAAAAGACGCAGGCCCCAAAGCGTTTTGGCCGTATGGCCGCCGAAATCGTTGACATACGACACGGGGAAAACCGTATCGCCGGCGGCCGTGAGGATCCTCTGCACCGCGTCGCCGTAAGCCAAATTGCGCAGATGGCCGATATGATAATCCTTGTGCGTATTGACATTGGAATATTCCACGACCACCCGCCGGCCGCCTTCCCGGACATTTTCGCCATAAAGATCTTTCTGCGTATAAATTTCCTCAAGCACGCCGGCCGCCATTTCCACGGTCGACAGTTGGAAATTAACGTAAGGACCGACGGCCTGCCCACTCGCCACCGGGCTTTCCGCCGGCCAATCACTCGCCAAAGCGGCCGCCAGATCAACGGGCGGCCGACCCAAACGGCGGGCCAAACCAAAACAACCCAAGCTTAAATCGCCGAAATCCGGATTATCCGGACGGACAAAATCGCTTGGGGCGGCATATTCTCCGCCCAGATGCTCGTTAATCTGCCGGGCGATCTGCGCCTTGATATCGGAAAGAAAAGGCATAAACAATTTGGTTCTTTGGGCAATTTCCTGGCTAAGACTTTAATAAAAATTCAAATTTTCTTCTTGTTCTTATTTTTCTTATCTCCCGTCCGGCCGGCAATGCAAACGGATAAAGCCGAGTTTGCCTTTTTTGATCAGACAGCCGGCTGGCGGAATGTCAATAATCGCCTGGCTATCGTTAACGACCTGGTCGTCCAATTTGACCGCGCCTTGGGCAATCAGCCTTTTCGCCTCCGCGCCGCTCGCGGCCAAGCCGGACTTGACCAAAACGGCGGCAATTTTTGCCTTTTCTTCCGGCCAAAAAATTTCTTTCAGGCGGTCCGGAGCTTCTTTCTTTTGGATGACTTTGATGAAATTTTCTTCCGCGGATCGCGCCGCGTCCGCGCCGTAATTCAGACTGACGAATTCCCTGGCCAAACGCATTTTGAGATCGCGCGGATTCACTCCGGCCGCCAGCTGTTTGTTGATTTCACGCAATTCGGACAGCGGAACCTTGGTCGCCATCTCAAAGGCCGGAGCAATAAGGCCGTCCGGCCAAGCCATGACCTGGCCGTACATATTTTCCGGGGTTTCGTCCAGCTTGATAATGTTGCCCTCGCTTTTTCCCATCTTCTTGCCGCTCGGATCAATCAGTAATTTGTTGGTCATGACAAATTTTTCCTTTTTCTTTAAAATTCTGATTAAATCGCGGCCGCACAGCATATTGAACATCTGGTCATTACCGCCGACCTCCAAGTCAACATCCATGGCCACGCTGTCATAGCCTTGAGCGACCGGATAAAGAAATTCATGCATATAGATCGGCTTTTCCTCTTTCAACCTGGCCTGAAACATATCCCGCTGGATCATCTGCTGCACGGTAAAATTCGCCGTGAGCTCGATTAAGTCCCGAAAAGTCAAAAGATCGCTCCAGGCGCTGTTATAAAGGATTTTCGCCGGATTCTCGCCGGTAAAATCAAGATAGGCGGAGGCCTGTTTATGGTAATTGTGGCTGTTAGCCACGACCTGCTCGCGCGTTAATTTTTTCCGCGCCGCCTGCTTGTCCGTCGGGTCGCCGATCATGCCGGTGAAATCGCCGATTAAGAATATTACTTCATGACCAAGCGCTTGAAACTGGGCGAGCTTGTTGATCTGGATCGCGTTGCCGATATGCAAAGAAGGCGCGCTGGGATCAAAACCGCAGTAAAGTTTCAAACGTCGGCCGGATTGCAAGACGCGGCTGAGCGACTCTTTGTCCGGAAAAATGTTCTCCACGCCCCGCGTTAAAACTTCCGCAATTTTTTCCGGGTCGGTAATTATTTTCGCCATACGGTTATTGATAATAATGGGAAAAATTTATTATGTTTGTTTTTTACCGGAAAATCGGAGTTTTGTCAAATCGCGCGATCAGAGAACAGGCGGACTAATCATAATTAACATAATCAGACTCTGGCTTCCACGGCCTTAATATCTGCGGCTAAAAAATTTACTTCAAAATTTCTTCCACGTCTTTGACTTCTTTGCCGATCTTTTCCTGGGCGGCGTTAATCCTGCTTTTGGCGCTTTCCAAAATGGCCAGCCTTTCTTTTTTCTGCGCTTCCAAGCCGCGCGCCCGGCCCAGAACGGAAAAATCCGCTTCAAGGCCCTTGGCCAGGTCGCCCAAATGCCGGCGAAGCACATCTTCAATTTCAAAAGTCTCTTTGCGCAAACGCCGCCGCCAGGCGCGGGCAATGTAAACAAAAAGGGCGATAATCAAAACGATCAGGAAGAGCAGACTCATAATCAGGGTGAAATAATTAATCAAAAAATCGCCAAAAATCGCGAAAGCCGGCGGCGAAACCACAAAACTGGGCTTTTCGCTCAGATTGCTCTTGAGGCCATTGGCATTAGTCGCTTCCGCCCAAACAAAATAGCGGCCCCGCGGCAAATGGGCCTGATGGACATAAAACCAATTGCCGCTTTTATCCGCCGACGAGGCACCCACCGCGATCCGGCCGGCCTCATCCAAGACGGAGATCTTGATTTGCGCTTCGGGCAAAGAGCGGCCGCTGAGAAAAAAGTGTTCGCCCGGTTTTAGATTGGCGGTAAAATCGGTAATAACCGGCGCCGGCAAAGGCTTGATCGCAAAATCAATCACTGCCACCCGCTCGTTTCCGGCCTTATCAATCGCTTTGACCAGGGCGCTATGTTCGCCGATTTCCAAATTATCTAAAACCATTTCGCCGACCTCCGGTGCGATCTGACGGGCTTTCTCTTGCAAACTGTTCATGATCAGCTCATAAACCAGCAAGCCGGAGCCATCATCAAAGGATTTGAAACGCAGAAGGGGCCATTCACCTTCCGCCTTTTCTTCCAACCGCAGGTCAATCGGCGCCGGCGGCTTGGTGTCAATCATCAAGCGATAATGTTCAGTCGTGCCCCATTTTTTCTTGTCTTTAAAACGGAGATGGAAATACCAAAGGCCATCGGTCAATTCCGGATATTCTTTCTCGGCCACCGGATCAATCGCCTCGCCGGTGGGCGCCGCTGTGTCCGGTTCGCGATCCAGGGTCAGGCTGATCGCCGCTGTGTCCGGCGGCAAAACCCAAGCCAGCCTGGCTTCGGATTTGTTGTACCAAGCATTTTGATCGGGATGAGTAGCGGAAGTGATAACGGGCAAATTATAAGGCGCGTCCGGCTCCGTTTTAACTGGCGGGGGCGGCGTTTCCCCGGTCTTCTTTTCTGCCGGCACCGGCGCGGCTTGGGCGGGCGCGATGGTAAAATTGGCGCCGCCCAGACTGGCCAGGATGTTCGTGCCCTTGCCGTCATTGGCCAGGATAGCGCCGGCGGAAAAACGGACGGCCGCCGATCCGGCCTTTTTAGCCTTGAAGGTGATGGAAAAAACCGTGCCGGCCGCGCCGGCATAACCGGGCTGGGGCACGCCACCGCCGAAATCAATCGTGCCGTTCTTGTTATTGGCCGCCGGTTCGGTCGTCCAAAGGTTGAAAATTGAACCGCTGCGGGAAACGGATACGGCTTCCAAGACCGCGGGATCAAAGGATAACGCGCCTTGGGCCGCATTGATGGTTTCTCCGCCGGTATTGATCTTCACCGACACGGAAAAATTGGTATTAATCGTTTTGGTCCCGGACCCGGGCGAAAAAAATAAAGACGCGCCGGCAGCCGCGGCCGGCGGCGTTCCGCTGGCGAACAAGCTGACGCACAGGCAAAAAACGCCGGCGCCGGCCAATAATTTCTTAAGCATGGTTTTTTCTTATTTGATGAAAAAAGATTAACAAAGAAAAGATAAATGACGCCACTGTCGCCACTAGGACAAAAATAAACCAAACGGGCATTTCCCGCACCGCGTTCGTCAGGGGCGGCATATACTCAACGACTTTTTCATTACCGGCTTTGTCCACGGCCTTGACCTTGATTAAGCTGGAAAGCGTCTGGTCGTGCAATAAATAAGGCGGAACGATGATTTTCCAAGCGGGCGCCGGGAGCCAGCGCACGCGCAATGTTTCCCACCAGCGCACCAGCCGGCCGGCCGACGGCGCGTTTGGTTTGGTTTCCAAAATTTCATAATGATCCAGACCGGACTGCTTATCGGTCGTGGTGAAAAAAACATAATATTGCCCGGAAAACATGGCCGGATCCTGCCTTAATTCAATCACGAATGGTTCGGGCGGAAGCCGGTCAGCAACCAGTTGCGTCTGCCATTCCTGTCTGGGCGCGCCGGCCGTCGGCGGCGTCAAACGGAAAGACGCTTCTTTTTTTAGCAAAACATCTTCACTGCCCAAACCGTCATTCAAAAGCACCCTGGTCGGATCCGTGAAGGATAATCCGGCTGGCTGTCCGGAAAAAGAACCGGCGACGTTCTCCGGAACGCGGAAAACCAGAGTGGCGGCCACGTCACTCGGACCGATATCGCCCGGCACCCGGCCGCAATAGCCGCCGGGCAAGCCGCCGGCGAAATAGATCCGCCCATCGCGGTTGGCGGCCGCGAGCTCTTCCCCGGACGGCCGCGCCACCCAGAGGGACAGGAAAGAGCCGCCCGTGCTGAAATCAACCAAATTGAGATATTGGTGATCAAATTTGATGCTGGCTTCCACCGTATTGACGCATTGCTCGCCGATTTCCAGCCTGACATCAACCAGGAATTCGTCGCCGCCGTGGTATTCGCCTCCGTCCGGCGCGAAAGAAAGCACAGAGGCAGTAAGCGGTCCAGCCGGCCAGCCTAACGCCAAAAAAAGCAGTACCAAAGAAAACCATGTATTTTTTGATCCGAATAACGGCATAAAATTAGCCTGAATAATTTTTTTTATAAAATCCATAAATTTTTCAACCAAGGACCGAATTTAGACGAAATGAAAAAGCCTGACCGGTCAACCGGTCCAATGGTACATCATGATACTGAAGTCTACCAGATCCACCTTGCCATTGTGGTCCTGGTCGGCACAGGTATTTTTCGTCCCCCACCAATAAAGCAAGATGGAAAAATCCGTGATATTGACGCGCTTGTCGCCGTTCAAGTCCGCGCCCGGGCAAGTGCCTTCGCTGATCTCCCGGCCGACATAAAAGCTTACCGACCGGCTGAAGCCGCTCTTGATGACATTGCCGCTGACTTCCATCTGAAAAAGGGCTTTGGCGGTGTGATAATCCTCTTCCAGGGCCGAAGTGTCAAAAACCAGCTGCCAATCGCCGCTCTCCTGGCTTGCGGTTTTTTCCACGAATTCCTGCTCGGAATTAACATGCACGAAGACTGAGGTTTCCGGAACAGTTTGGCCGTAAATCGTGATGGGCACGCCTTTATCAACGGATTTTCTGTCGGTATTGATGCTCGGGGAAAGATAGACGCCCGTAATGGTCGTCACCGCGCCGGACACGATGCGCAAGGTGATGGTCAGAAGAGTGGATTTGATCTCGTCTTTATCCGCCGACCAAAAGCTTAGGCTGGCCACGCCCGCTGGCACATCGCTGGTTTCAAAATAAAAATTGGCTTTCGCGTCCGCTTCGGACAAGCCGATCACTTTGCCATCCAAAAGTATGTGCACCTCGGCATGCGGATAAGATTTGCCGGAAATAATGACTTTGGTTTGGCGCGGACTGTCTTCACCGGGCGAAAAACCGGTCGGCGTGCCAGGCGAACCGCCGCCGCCGCCGCTGCTCGGACTGCCAGCCCCGGGCTGAGCCTGGCTTTCGCACTGCGCAAGACTGATAAAACACTGGTTGGTACAAAGCAAATTGCCGCTGATCAAGCCGAAACTTTCGCAGGTTTGTCCGCCGAAATCATTGGCATCGCATTGTTCTTCGTTCTCTCTATAAAAATTGCCGCAAGAATAACAAGAACTCGTGGCATAGTTCGCGCAATCACTGGCGCACAACAAAGTACCGGACAGGAAAGGATCGCCGAAGATATCAGCAAAATCCTGACAAACGCCGCCGGCCAGATCGGGCGGAACATCGGGCGGCAAGCCGGGGTCGCAAATCTCGGGATTTTCCGCTAAGCCATCGCCACAAGCCAACTGGACATTTACCGAGGTGGGCAGATATTCCACCTCCAAGGACCGAACCGGCCCGGGAAAAATGGAAAAAACAATAAAAACTACGGCTGAAAGCAATAATAAATCGGCCAGCGGGTATTTTTTTCCGAACTGCATTATGGACATATAAGCAATCAGCAAGCATTTTTTTATTGGTCGTATTTTTCCGTTTTCTTGCGCAACCAGCGGAAAAATTTCACTTTAAGGAAACGGCCGGCTTGGAATGTCTTTTTCCCGATAAAAAGCAGAGGCCAAAAGAGCCAAAAAAGCATGGTGAAGACAGCGCGCCAAGCCCGCAGTTTAATCAGCAAAAGGATAAGCAAGAGAATAACAAAACAAAAAGCGGCTAACATCACCCACGGCCATGGACCCAGAGCCGGCGGTCCGCCGGCCAGCTCGCCCTTGGCCGCGATGGTAAAGGCGATCTCATTGGTATAAAGAATGTCTTGTTCTTTGTAAACTTTGATTTTCCCCCAATACTGCCCTTTGCCTAATTTGGTCGGAAAACTGGCGATCACATCGCTGGTTTCATAGGGTTTGACTTTTTTAAAGCTGGTGTCAAAACCGGTTTCCAGCAGTTTTTTCTGGCTCACATCAAAAATATCCAGCTGGACGCGTGAAGGCGCTATAGCCACATTGCCCGTATTCTCAATGCGGATGGCGGCGCGGACGCGGTAGAAAAAATAAGAAAAAACCGGCCATTTCCAGGGCGCGCCGAATTCTTCAAAATCCGATATTTTTACCTGACGGACATTGAAATCCGGGAATGTTTCCCTGGTCAAAGTCAAATCAATGTCCAGCCTGGCGCCCAAAACCACGGCCACGCCGCTGGTTTCACCATCTTTGGATGAGATGCGGATGTTGATATGGCCGCGATAATTACCCAAGGCCGCTCCTTTGGGCGCGTCCACGATGACCTTCATCGGCACCTGGAGCTTGTCTTTGGGCAGGGTGAATGATGTCCCCTGTTCCAGGGTAATCCAGTCTTCAATCTCCGGAGCATTGACCGTGATGCTCGCCAGCAAATCATTTTCCGCCAATGACCGAAGCAAAGTGACAATTTGTTCATAACGAGTGCCGGGGATTAAACGGTCAGACTTGACATAGGGCGGAGAAATGCCAAAACCAGCCTGCGCCGGCCTGATTAAAACCGTAAAAGCCAGGAGAGTAAAAAATAATGAAGTAAAAAAAGTTTTTTTGCCTATAAAAATAGACACAATCTTAAAATTAGCAAAATAATTTTTCCAAACTTATTTTTAGATAATAATTGGACTTATGTATTTAACTTATGAATTTTATATTTAAATATTAAATAAAAAAAATTCTTTCCTGTGGATAACTTAAATTAAATTATTTAACTATAATATACTATAATAATTAGATAATTTCAAGCAAATATAATTATAGTTAAATAACCCCAAAATAAATAGCCCCGACCTCAGTGGTGTCGGGGCTATATTTAAAGAAAGCGAATTTTACCAACCAGATCCGTCCAAACGGACCGCAATCGTGTTTGATCCGTAATAATCGCCGGAAGGCGTGCCACCCGGGATGCCGATGCCCCAATAAATATCATCCTCAACATCGGTAGCGCCGGTGACCGGTTTCGGCGCGGTAATATCAACTTCCTGAGTGGTAGTGGAATAAAGGTAATAACTGGCCAAGGGGTAGGTGAACGGATCCAAGCCGTAAACCTGATTGAAAACATCAAGGGTGCCGGCGCCGCCGTCCCGCAGCATATTGACTCCGCTGACATCCACGTTAATCGGAGAATTACCGTAATTTTCCACGGTGGTCGTGCCGTTCTGGTCCTGGCTGTTCTGGGCGCCTTTGATCGCGCCGTAAGCGATTTCCGGTTCCTGCACATCCAGGCCGCTATTCGTGGCAACATCCACGCCCGCGCTGGATACGGAAGTGGTGCTGTGCAAAAGCTCATCGGCCGCGGACGCGGCCCCGAACCAGGCGGTGACGGCCTGGTTGCTTAAAGCATCCGTGGGCTGGGCGTGGAATGCGATCGTAGTCGTGCAGGTGTAATCGGCGGTCGCGTCCGTCGCGTCAGCGCAAGTCCCGGAAACATACGCGCAACTCGTGGACAGGATCTGATAGCAATCATCGTCATCGGCTGTGCAATTGAAGCCGTTCGTAGCGCTTTCCCAATAAATCGTGCCAGTCGCGGATACGATATCCAGACAGCTGTTATAATCTGACACTTGAAAAGTTGAAGAAGCTTCGTATTCAGGCGCGTACTTCAGATTGGGCTGGATGTTGATGCTGTTATTCAAGATGATATTCGTGACAAAAGGCGCGACATTAATGACCGTATAAGTACCGGTCTGGGGATTGCCGGCCGAAGGCATATTATGCCAGTCCATCACGAACGCGTAATAATTATAAGTGTCGTCCACCGCGACCGTGGTTGTGCTGAAACTGCAGGACGGATCAACCGGCGCCGTGGAAGTGCCATGGCAAAGTTCAATGGCGCAGCCGGTGGAAGTGGCCCAGCTGTTCGTCAGGCAGACATAAAGATGCTGTTCGTCATTCCCACCTTGGATGTCATAATCGGTCGTGGAAGCGACAACCGTGAAAGTCCCGCCGGGCACCTGGCTATCAACGGTCGTATTCACGTCGTCAAAAAGCGGAGCGTGGTTGATGAAAAAGGGCGAGCCGCTGTCCCCTGACCCTTGGTTAGCCGGCGAGCAATCCGCTTCGCTGGCATGGTTATCGCAGATGAATCCATACCAGTCGCGGCTTTCCGCCGGCGGATCGGTTACGGTGTGGTAGCACACCGCTTCCACCGTATCGCCGGTCAAGTCGGAAACGCAAAGCTGGACCCCGCCGCAAGATGGAGCCACGCCCAGCGGACCAGGGGTTACGTCATTGGTCGTACAAACGATTAAATAGTAATTGTTATTTTCCGGATCGTTGCCGGTCGCCCGGAAGCCGATCTGGTCGCCCAGATTGATCGGGCTGGTGGATGTGGAAACGGGATCTTCCGCCGGTCCATTGGTGATTTCCGGCGGCGCGTTCTGCACTGTTACGGAAGTCGTGGCCAAATCTGCCTGGGCTTGGTTCAAAGGCAAATTTAAACCGCCTTCCTGAACCGTGGTCTTTACTAATTTTTGAAAATCCAAATTAAAAGAAAGGCCGACAGCCAAAGAGCTGACAAGCGTGATGATTGTCAGCCACGGCAAAGACCTTTTCAATTTTTTCTTGATTATTTTGCTCATGGGGATTATCTAAATATTTATTTATTTGGTTTTTTTCTGGAAATTTTATCCACAGTATATATTCTATTATACCACAATGTTATACACACTGCAAAATATTTGATTTATATTTTTTTTATTGTAATATTAAATAATACTAACTATAACGGATGGCATCCAAAGGATTCAGGGACGCGGCCCGTTTGGAAGGAAAAAGCCCGGTTAAACCGCCCAGTATGCCGGAAAAAACCGCGATAAAGATAAGGAAAAACAAAGGGAACTTGAAAAGCGCGATGGCCGTCCCGCCCATCCGCAAAGCGACCATATTCAAAGAAAAATTTATCAGCAAGCCGGAACCGACGCCGATGGCGATGCCGGACAAGCCGCCCAAAAAACCCATCAGGACCGATTCCGTCAAAAACATCACCTTGATGTCAAACGGCGAACCGCCGATGGTGCGCATGATGCCGATTTCCTTGGTGCGCTCCAAAAGGGTGACAGTCATGGTATTGAACATGCCAATCGCCGAAACGATCAAAGCGATACCGCCAAAAAGGGCCAGAACCACCTGCACGCCGCGAAAAATCTTATTGGCCTGATCAACGGTTTTGGACAAGGCCGTTACCACGAAACCCTTACCCAGGATAATCTCTTCCACTATATCTAAAAATTCCCGGGAAGCAACTTTAACTCTGACTTTGTCATAATAAGGAATGGCGAAATTAGCGGTGAATTCTGATAAAGGAATATAGGCGAAAATTGAAGCGTCATCCTCAATCACCCCTTTAATGCGATAAGTCTTGGGCAAGGGCAATTCCTGGATGTCTTCTGACCCGGACATGGGTATAAAAGCGGTGAATTTTACTGTCTGGCCAAGGATCTGTTCCGCTTCCAAGGAAAACAGTTTCAAGACCGCGGAAGAAACCACGACACTGTCATTTTCCTCGTCCGTAAAAAGTTCGCCGGCCAGCGGCACCACGCCGGCATAGCGGAAATATTTGGGTGAAGCTCCTTGCAGCATCAAGCTGGCATTCAAGTTGTCAAAGGTCACCTGAGCAGTAAATCCAACCATGGGCGCAACATCCACGACATTTTCAATCTTCCGGAAATTCTCCAACTCGGCGTCGTTGATCACCACCACCCGGGAAGGCGGGGTCATCACGTTCAGGGAAAGCATCGCCTCGCCGAACACGATCTTTTCCAGGAGAATGTTCTGCAGGCCATAGCCCAAGCCGACCAGAATGACCACGGCCGCGATGCCGACGCCGATGCCCAGGATGGTCAGCCAGGTCCGCATCGGCCGCGTCCGGAACATACGGGTCGCGAGTTTCAAAGTATCTTGTATTCTCATCATAATGATATTTTGCGCATCCTCTGGATATGCGAATTAAATATTAAAAAATTATCATCAGGTCGTTGAAATCATAATCAATGGCCATGCCCTTTGGTTTCAATGCCTTGGCAGATGATCTTTTCAAAATAATAAGTCAGCCGTTGAGCCGTTTTCTGCTCCAAACCGATACCGCCATTCGGCAAAGGCAGAGCGGCCAGCGCCGCGAATTCTTCCTGCCGGATCAAGCCGGAAACCCGCTGGTGAACAAGCTCTTTCAACCTTTTAGACTGGGTCGGATTAAGATTTCCGCCCGCTTCCACGGCCAAAAAACCCGAAATTTTCCTGACTAAATCGCCTTCCCGCTCAAAAAAATTATTCTGTTCCAAACGTCGCCGATAGCGCTGCACTTCCTCCGATTGCAACATGATTTTTTCCGTTTCCCGGGCCGCTGTCCGAGCCGCGGACGGAGACAAGCCCACCCCGCCGTTTTTTTGCTCAGCCTGGAGAGACGCAAAAAACTGTTGCTTGTTGATTTTCCTTTCCAGGACCAGCTGGACGGAACGTTCCAGTTTCTGCACCTGCTCAATCGGCATTTCCTGAGTCAGATAATTGACCAGGCTCTTCACTTTCAGCTCAATCGGCGTGGAATAGGGATAAAGTTTGGATAAGGTATCAATTTCGGATACGATCATTTTCTGCCGGTCAATCTTGGCAATCTGCTTTTTTTCCGGATTAGACACCACTCTTTCCACACGGCCATCCTTCATATAAAAAACCCGATGGCAATATTTGAGCTGGGCCGCGTTATGGGTGATCATAATGACGGTTTTTTTGTCTTTCTGGTTGATCTCTTCCAGGGCATCCATGACCTGTTTGGTGGAGATGCTGTCCAGGTTGCCAGTCGGCTCATCAGCCAGCAGGATATCCGGATTGTTGACCAGAGCGCGGGCCACGCTGACCCTCTGACTTTGGCCGCCGGACAGGTTATCCGGATATTTTTCCGCGTGTTGTTCAATACCGAAACGGCGCAACAAGGACAGGGCATGCTTTTTCCGCCACCCAGGCGCGGCACTGTGAAAAATTAAAGGCAGGGCGATATTATCCAAAACAGAAATGGAATTGATCAAATAAAAAGCCTGATAAATGATGCCGATGGTGGATGTCTGGAATTTCACCATTTTTTCCGGGGAAAAAGAATATGGATTCTCGCCCTTGACCAGCAATTGTCCGGCCGAAGGCGCCAAAATGCCGAGAATAGAATAAAACAGAGTTGATTTGCCGCAACCGGAAGGGCCGAAAAACGCGACATATTCTTCCGGGTAAATTTCCATGCTAACGTTAAAAGTCGCCTTATATTCGTTTTCTTTCCCGATATTATAGGTGATATCCAAATTTTTTAGCTGGACGATTGGTTGGGGCATGGTTTAGTAGACTAGTTAATTGGTGAATTAGTTAATTAGGGGAAAGCCTTTTTTCCATTTTAACGTTTTATCAAAAGCCCTAATCCCTGATTAAAAATCACTAAAAATATTTCTTCCTTCTAACTTAATAATTGACAAACTTTTTTACTGGCAATAACTACAAACTTACTTTCCGAACTTCTTCACCCAGCCGAAAGTACTTTCAAAATTCTTGATGATAATATCAATGATGCTTTCTTCGCGGGTAGGCGTCAGTAAAGTGAAATCCTGAGAGCGCGCCTCGTTGCCGACTTCGTCCGCGCAGACCAGCCAAAATTTATAAACCGTGGCGGGCAGGAAGCTGGTGGCCACCTGCACGTGCTTGGTGGAATATTCCGATTCTTTGGGCAGGGACAAACCCTCGTCAACGACAATCAGGCCCTGATGGTAGAAAAACTGGCAAGCGGACAGCTCGTCCGTTTCCCAGCTCGCGATCGTCTGGATCTTATTTTCCGAACCTGGATACAGCGTTGATTCAGTATTGACTTTGGCAATCGCCGGCGGCAATTTGTCCTTGATGGTCAGGAAAGTCAAGGCCTCGCTCTGGGACTTTTCCCCTTCTTCGCTCTCTACCCGGATCACAACCGAATAATAAGTATCATAAATCAGATTGGTCAGGCGGACAGAATGGACGGTGATAAAGCTGGTGTTCCCTTCCAGCTTTGCCCGGCCGCTTTCCATATTCACATATTCCAAAATTGACGAACAAGGCACGTTCGTGACAAAACTGATCGTGGCCGCTTCTTCTTCAATCTTGGTGATGCTGATGTTGTAGATTTCCGGCTGGACGGATTTGGTCCGGAAAGTCTTATCGCGGCTCCGGCCGGTCAGACCGAGGACGGACTGCGAGGAAACTTGGAAATGGTAGGTCGTGGCCGGCCGCAGATTCTTGATCAGCACCTCGTGCGCCAAAGAATAGATGTCCGGCTCGCCGATTTTCCAATCATAAGGATTCTCGCGGTCCGGCCGGTAGTCAGCTTCGCTGGCGATCGCCACGATGGAATTGCCTTCCTTGTCCGTTTCCCAACTGATCCGCGCCCAATCCACGCCGACTTCCACTTCCGCCAAATCCAAAATGATGGTCGGCGGCTCAATGTTCGCTTCCGCGGTTTCCCGGATTTCCGCCTGCAAAACGACCAGGCTCTGCTCAGTGGTGATTTTCTGGAGGATCTCCTTGGTCTCTTCCACGATCGTCTGGCCTTCGCCCTTTTTGCCTTCCCCGCTCACCCCTTCGCTGCCCGCGCCCTTTTTCTGCTCCTCCTCTCCTGCAGTGGTAAATATGTAATCGCTGGATATGCCCTGGTTGCCGGCGGCATCCGAAGAAATCACGCGGAAATAATAAGTCGTGGCCGGCAATAGTTCATCCAAGAGAATCTCATGGCTGGTTTTATCAAAACGGGGATCGCGACTGACGCCATAGCGCTTATCCAGGCCGAAATTGACCAGCGAATCGGACTGCTCGTCCGTCTGCCAAGTGATCAGGGTGGAAGTGGCGGTCGTTTGCCCGATTTTTATATCCGAGATCGCGGGCGGCGTCTTATCCTCTTCTGTCTCTTCCGCGGCCGCGGGCCGGAACAGAGCAGACATTTTTTGCGCGAAATACAAGCCGATGCCCAGGCAAAAAAATATCATAAACAGTAAAACCACCAGATTGACCAATAAAAAATTTTTTTTCATATGAAAACCTCTGACTTTCGGCGTCTTTGCTGAGCCAGAAAAACCAAAGTTTATCTGCTGGCTATAATATAACACATTTCTTGACGGCTTGTCTAAAAAAATGGCCAAAAACGGCCGAGCCGTCAATCGCGATCAAAAAAACCCAGGAAAATTATATTTATTTTCTCTTTGGCCGCCAGAAAATCCGGGCCGTCCAGGCTTTTATCCATCTGTCCGATCGCCGCTTCCAAATCCGCCAGCGTTCGCTCATATTGCGCGCCCAGAGGGAATTGTTTTAGGGCGGTAAAACGGAATTTAATCTCTTCCCAGTACGGCGCAATATCATTTTTGGAGGAAAGGGCGATGATCGGCTGGTAAGCGCGATAGAAATCCAGCCAAGCCGCGCTGGGATCCGCCTGGCGCTTATCCGCCAATATTTCCGCGGCCAGGGATAAAGCCTGGTTGATTTGGTCCGCGGCCCGGGCATAATTTTTTTCCTGGGCCTGACGGTCGGCTTCGGCCAGCCAAGAATCCAGCCTGGACATTTTGTCCGGCCATTTGTTGGTGATGGCCGATGGCGCCGGCGCCGCGGACCGGAAAGACGGGGTAACCGACTGCCAAAAACCGTTAACATCCGTAAGGCGCGCGGCAAAATCTTCCCACTGGCTGTTTTGGTATGAAACCAGGGATCCGGCCAAGAGCCGGGACAGATTTTGCAAAACAAGCAATGGCTCCGGGCCGGGTAAGACTTCCGGCCCGGCCGGTTTGTTAAGGAATAGGAAAGAAACCATGGCCGCTGACACTAAAGCCGTGAAAATAATCGCACGTGTTGTTTTTTTATCCAGCCAACGCATAGTTATAAATTCCAGCCAGCGGGATCCAGCCAAACCGTGAAAATGTTTTCCCCGAGATAAATATCCGGATAGCAGGTGGGCGGAATGCCGATTCCCCAATAAATTTCATCCATTACGTCCGTGCTCGTGCTGATCGGACGCGGCGCGGCCAGGTCGACATACTGGTCCGAATCCGCGAGCATCTTTATGCCGAGCTCGTAATTGAAATTGGTCTGGTCCCACTTGATCTGGTCAACTGTGATATAACCGCCGTAATTTTCGCCGGACAAATCAAGGCCCCGGATATACGTGTCAATCGGGGAATTGCCGGCGTTGACAATGGTGGAAGTGGAATTCTGGTTGCCGGTATTATTGCCGGCGAAAATGCTGTCACCGAAATCGATCGTGTCTTCCTGCAGGCTTAAGGCGATGCTGACATTGAATTCCACTTCGTTGGAAGTCGTGGATTGGTAATTGGCGCCGTCAAAAACCTGCAAGTAAGAAGTCCATTTGTATGCCGACCAGGGATTGCCCGAGGAGGCGGCGGTCGGTTTGGCAAAATACTGGATTTCGGCCGTGCAGGTGAAAGTGGCAATGAGGTCATCCGCGCCGTCGCAATCCGACTTGACGCAGTCAACGGCATTAATTTGATAGCATTCATTCGCATCCTGAACGCAGCTGGAGCTGGTGGCGGTGATATAAACGGCCGCGATGGCCGATTGCAAGGTGTGGCAGCCGTTCAAATCCGATACGCTCGTGTTGATCGTCTGGACACTGGTGGTCAAGGGCCGGATATTCAGAGTCAAATGATTGCCATTATTCAGGCTCAAAGCGCCCAGGACCGGCATCGTGTTGTTGACGGTGTAAGTGCCGGCGCGGGAAGCGGGCGCAGCGGCCAGGCCGTGGCTGTCAAAGACAAAGGCGTAATAATCATAAGTGCCGGGCAGGGCCGGCGAAGAGGTGGCGAAGGAACAGGCGGCGTTGGGCGAAGTGGTGCTCATTTCCGAACATAAAGTTTCGTCCGCGCAACCGGCGGCGTAACTGATGATGCTGTTGGTCGTGCAGACGAACAGACGCAAGGTATCCGCGCCGCCCTCGGTGTCATTGTCCGTCACCGCGGCGCTAATCAGAAAATTCTCATCCGGATCCTGATTGTCAACCGTGGTCGTGACGGCCGTGAATTGCGGACGGCGATTGACGACAAAAGGCGAATCATAGGCCGGATCGCCCGCCCCTTGAGAAACGGCCGAACATTTGGCCTGGCCATAACCGAGCACTTTATCGCAGACATAAGCATACCAAGCATTGACCTCGGCTGACGCGTTAGTCGTGGTGGCGCAAGACGCTTCCGCGCCGCTTGTTTGCGCGCCGGAAACGCACCAGGCCCCGCCGGTACAGGTGGGCGGCGCGTCAATGCCGGCGGCGATGCCGGCCGATTTACAGATGGCTAAATAATACTGA
>Ga0210051_1000992_pt1 | contig 28178 bp, 31 predicted proteins | sample CryGey092014_all_FD_185464 | JGI IMG/M metagenome (GOLD analysis project Ga0210051, IMG submission 185464) | Groundwater microbial communities from aquifer - Crystal Geyser CG23_combo_of_CG06-09_8/20/14_all (SPAdes) (version 2) | ecosystem: Environmental > Aquatic > Deep subsurface > Groundwater...
ACACCTTTATTAAATTGTGCCCAGTTTATATTGTTCATAATATTAAAATTAATTTTTTCTGGATTCCCGCCGGAGTTTACCCCGTTGCCTAACGGGGCGGGAATGACAGGTTGGAGATTGTCATCGCGAGCCCCGCATTTGGGGGCGAAGCAATCTCGGGTTAAAATCCACGTACGTGCCGCTTAACCGGAGATTGCTTCGTCGCCTGATTACAGGCTCCTCGCAATGACAGATGAAATTTACTTCTTCCCCATCTTTATCTTAATCATTTTTGGTTTAGCTTCCGGCGCTTTGGGAACGGAAATTTTCAGTGTCCCGTTAACCGCTTCGGCCGAAGCTCTCTCGCCGATAACATGCGACGGCAAAGGCACGCTGCGGTAGAAACTGCCGCGCCTGATTTCTTTGCGGTAATAATTTTTGTCTTCCACTTCGCTTTTCTTTTCATTTTCTCCCTTGATAATCAAAACATCGTTTTCAATGGAAATGTCAACTTTTTCCGGGTCAATCCCGGCTAATTGCGTTTCAATATAGACTTTATCTTTGTCCTGATAAACGTCCACAGCCGGCATATAACCGGTCAGATTGTTCCTCGCCGGCAAAAAATCGGAAAACATCTTGTCCATATCCTCGAACGGTTCAAGGAATGGCGTCCATTTTATAATTGGCATAAATTTATTCTCCTTTTTTCTGTCATTGCGAGCCACGTAATCGTGGCGAAGCAATCTCTGGTAAAAATCCACGTACGTGCCGTAGAACCGGAGATTGCTTCGTCGCCTGATTACAGGCTCCTCGCAATGACAATTATATTATTTTACTTTATAAACTATCACTTTGGCCGCTTCAATTACTTTGCCGTTTAACCTGTAGCCGGCCTTAACCTGTTTGGCCACTTTGCCGTCCAAGCTTTTATCTTCAGTTTCTTCGCTTCCGATGGCTTCCATTAAATTATGGTCAAACTTCTCTTCTTTAACTTTTATTTCTTCCACGCCGACCTTCACCAAGGCATCCTTAAACTGCTTCACCACATGCTCCACGCCTTTAAGCCAATCGTCGGTTGATTCGCCGTTATGGTGTTCAATGGCGAGTTTTAAATGGTCATAGACCGGCAAAATTTCTTTTAACATCTGCTCATTGGCAAAAACCGTGAATTCCATTTTCTCCCTAGCCGTCTGCTTGAGTAAATTCTGATAATCGGCCAAAGCGCGCAAATATTTTTTTTGCCAGTCGTTATCATTCTCGGCAATAAATTCAAACCTAGGTTTTTTCTTACCGTCAACTTCCACTTCTTCTAAAAACATTCTTTTGGGCCTGACCCAAATTTTACCCTCGCCATAAATTGCTTGATAAACGACGACTTCCTCTTTAGTTTCCGTATCAACAGCAGTATACAAAACTTTATAATCTTTATTTTTATAATGCCGATAAACTCCGGTTTTTATTTCTTCACTCATAATGTTATTTTTCGGTTAATAGGCTATTTATAAATTTTATCAGGGCTAAATTCTTTTCATAATTCATCCTAGTCGGACCCAAAATGCCGACTAAACCGATATTGTCATCAAGCCGATATTTGGTAATGACCGCGCTGCAGTGCTGGCTAAAAGGGTTTTTTGAACCCAGCATGATTTGCGGCCCGAATTTCAAATCGTTAAAAATTTGCCCGATAATTTCATCCACCCGGTCAATCACTTCGGAAATATCGTAAATTAGGCCGGTTTCGGAAAACTCCGGCTGATGGAGCAGATTGGAAATGCCGGTGTAATAAAGATTATGCTTGTGAAAGGCCCAAAAAACCGCGCTGTCGGAAATTTTGGCCATGGCCTTGGCCGCCTGCTTAAAGCTGATTTCATCCTTTTTAGCCAATAATTTTTCAAAAATTCTGGCCTCGGCGTCGCTTATTTTTTTCTCGCTTAAATTTTCCAAATAAAAATTATAAGCCGTTTCCGTAGGGATGCGGCCGGCTGAAGTGTGCGGCTGCACGATATAGCCTTCAGCTTCCAGATCCGCCATTTCATTTCTGACCGTGGCCGAAGAAATGTCCAAATCATATTTATCAACCAAGCCTTCGGAGCCGACCGGCTGGGCGGTTTTAATATGTTCTTTAATAATGGTTTTTAGGATTAATTCCTTGCGTTTATCCATAAAATTTCACTATATTTTCATATTACACCAATTAGCACTCTCCTGTCAAGAGTGCTAATTTACATATCAGAAAAGCGCTCTTGCCTGCCCCGTAGCGAGCCCTGCGAGCGTACGGGGTCAAGAGAGTGCTAAAAGCCCCCTTTATCAAGGGGGTTTCAATGCTTGCTAAACCACCAATCCAGCACTTCCTTGGCCACGGGCACGGCCGCAGCCGAGCCTTCGCCGCCCTGCTCAATTAAAATGGTAATGACGATTTCCGGCTGGTTATAAGGCGCGAAGCCGGTGAACCAGGCGTGCGGGGCTTTAGTGGTTGACCATTGCGCCGTGCCGGTCTTACCGGCCACCGGCACCGCCAGTTCGTTTAGGCTCACCGCCGAGCCGCTGGTCACGGCTTGGCGCAAGCCGGCCCGCACGATTTCAATGGTTTTGGCGCTAACGACATTGCTTCTAATCGGCTTAGCGTCGGCTTCAACCATCAGCTTGTCTTGGCTATCCAAAACCTGCTTGATTAAATGCGGCCGGTAAAGCGAGCCGCCGTTGGCGAACACGGCCGTATAGTCCGCCACCTGAAGCGGCGTTACCAGAATATCGCCTTGGCCGATGGCCAGATGATAAGTGTCGCCGATATACCACTTTTCGCCCTTGGTTTTTTCTTTCCATCCGGCCGAGGGCAAAAAGCCCGAGGCTTCGCCGGGCAAATCAACGCCGGTTTGCGCGTCCAAGCCGAACAGTCGCTCATATTTGGTCATTAAATCAAGGCCCAAGCCTTTAAAATCCTGATAACCGCCGCCGATATAATAGAAAAAAGTATTAATGGATTCGGCCAGCGCCCGCCTAACGCTGGCTAAGCCATGGCCGCCGGCTTTCCAGTCCGGGAAAAACCACTGGTCAATTTTAATTCCACCGGTACTTAAGAATCTGGTATTCTCATTAATAATCCCTTCCGCCAAAGCCGCCGCCGCCACCACCGGCTTGATGGTTGAGCCGGACGGGTACTCGCCGGCAATACAACGGTTAAACATGGGCTGGTCCGGATGGCCGGCAATTTTTTGGTACTCACTAACCGTCAGGCCGTGCGCAAAATCGTTATTGTTAAACGACGGCAAGCTCACCATGGCCAAAATTTCGCCGTTATTCGGATTTAAGGCAATGGCGCAGGCTTTATTCAAACGGAGCTTTTTTAATCCACTCGCTAAGGACTCTTCCAATTTTTTTTGCAGTAGAGTATCAAGCGACAAAACCAAATTATGCCCGTCTTCGCCCGCCTCCTGGTTGATAATTTTTTTCTCCTTGCCTAAAGCGTCGACTTCAATCTGTTTTTTGCCGTTAACGCCTTTCATTTCGTTTTCCCAAAAATTTTCCACTCCGGTTTTACCGATGTAATCAATCGGCAAATATTCTTTGCCGAATTTAACCAGCTCGGCTTGGCTGATTTTCCCGGTATAACCCAAAAGGTGCGACAGCGACAAACTGTATAAATCATACTCCCGCCTGGTTTTATTGGTTAAAACCACGCCCGGCAGGTTGTCTTGCTCCAAATAAAGCTTTAAAGCTTTTTCATAATCAAGATTGTCGGCAATAAAAAGCGGCTGATAGGCGTCAAGCGAGCCTGGTTTGATTTCGGCCAATAAAGCCTCAATCGCCGCCGGCGCCAGGTCCGGCAGATTCTCGCTCACGCGCCGGATTATCTCGGCTCGCGCCGCCTGGTCTTTAGGTAAATCGGCCGGGATAAAATACAATAAAAAATTGGCCGAATTCCTGACCAAGGGCCGGCCGGCCCGGTCATAAATCACGCCTCTTTTAGCTTCCAGCCGCTCTACCCTGACGCGGTTGCCTTCAGCCAAATCATAATAATAATCTCCCTTAACCAGCTGCAGCCAGGCGGCGCGGCCGATGGCCACGCCGAACAATAGGAGCAGAACTAAACTTATCATGGTTACTTTGCCGACGGCAAAACTTTTGCCCACGGTTTCTCCGCCTGGCTGACCGAGTAGCGCCGACTGCTCCAGCCAGTCGGCGCCAGCGTGCCGGCTTAATTTTCCCGACCTGACGCTGCCCTCCTGAATAATAAACGGGTCGTTTTTTTTAAATTGTCTTTTAAGAAAAATCATGATTTATTTTTTACCAGAAAAACCGGCTTAAAATTTCTTAACAAAAAATGAATAATGTAAAAAATTAACAGCGTGCCTAAAAGATTCAGGCCGATTTGCTTAAAGCTGGCGGCTAAAAAATCGCCGCTCGGCGAAAATTCACCCGGGCTGATTTCGGCCAAAATAAAAACCATGGCGTAAATAATTAATTCATAAATCGCCGTGGCCAAACCGGTGAGCGCTAAAAAGGAATAAAGCGAACGATTGGTAAAAAAATAATCTAATAAAAAATTGGCGGCGACAACCGTGAGCGCTAAGCTCGCCAGATAAGCGCCGAAAGGCAAAAAAGAAAATAATTCCAACGCCAGTCCCAAGCCAAGCGCCCAAGCCAGCGCCAAATCCAAATTGGCGAAACCCAAAATAAATAATAAAACCACCAACAGCAAATTCAGATTATTAAGCCAGCCGGTTAGTCCGCTGATAAAGGCAACCTGAACTAACGCCAAACTAATTATAAGTATAATATTAGTTATTAACTTGGCTATCATAATTCGCGTTATTTAATATCGCCCATTCGCTGGAGATTTAACAACTTATTATATAAGCCGCCGCTCATTCTGGCCAGCTCTAAGCGGCTGCCTTGTTCCGCCACCTGGCCGTCTTCTAAAACGATGATTTTATCCGCTTTTTGAATGGTGCTCAAACGATGGGCGATTACGATGACCGTCCGGTCTTTGCTGATTTTACTTAAAGCTTCCTGAATTAATTTTTCGCTGGCTGAATCAAGATTGGAGGTGGCCTCGTCAAAAATCAAAATTTTCGGATTGGCTAAAACCGCCCGGGCAATGCCCAAGCGCTGCCGCTGGCCGCCGGAAAGTTTGATGCCCCGCTCCCCGACCAACGTCTCATAGCCCTGCGCCAGCTTGGCGATAAATTCCTCGGCGTTGGCGATTTTAGCCGCGGCGGCAATTTCCTTAAAACTCGCGCCCGGCCGGGCGTAAGCGATATTGTCTTTGACGCTGGTGTTAAAAATTTCCACGTCCTGCGGCACGATGGCAATAAACTTTCTAAAACTGTATAAATCGTATTCGGCCAATGGCTTATCGTCAAGCAACACCCAAAGCCACCTGCTTGGTGTCTTGCTTGATTTTGCCGAACTCTTTTATTTCCCGGTCTTCCTGAACGAATGATTTTACCGTATTGATGTTAATAATCGTCTGGGCCATCTTGCCGGCCGCTGCTTCGTACTGGTCATGCCGGTATTTGCGCAAGGGGGCGATTTCCAAATTAAGTTTAGCCGTCAGCCAGGCGAACAGCGGCACGAACAAAGCGAAAATCAAGCCAAAACGCCAGTCCACGAAAAACATAATCAGGGCGGTGAGGATTACCTGGACGATGGTCGGGCCAACCTCCCAAAACGAATTGCCCAATAAATCAATTATTTTATCAATGCCGCGCTGAATTTTAAATATTTTATTGCCGGTGTTTTCTCTTTCGTGATAACTCAAACCCAATCTCACCATCTTGGTCTGGGCGTTGACCGACAGGTACTTTTCCACTTCGGTTAATATCTTAAAAATCGCTTTGTCGGCGAAATAATCAATTAGGGCCACCACCAAATCAAAAACTAAAATCAGGGCGATAAAAATCAAGATGTCGTTGATGTATTCTGGCTTAAAACTGGTAATCAAATCAATAATCCGTTTAAGCAAATACGGGCCGACAAACTTAAATATTTCATAAGCCACGACCAAAACCAACACATAAATAATTTGCTGGCGCGACGGCACGATCAAACTCCAGAGCCTTGACCAAAACTGGCGCAGCTTAATGGGTTTTTTGTCCAATTTAAATTTTAACTCTTTTTCAGCCATAATATTATTTTCTAACCAAATTCTCCCCCACCCGGAAAATATCGCCGGCGCCCATCAGCACGACCACGTCATTGCGCTCCGCATGTTCGCGCAAATATTTTTCGCAGTCCATCAGGCTTGGAATATATTTTGTGTTACCACCTATCTTTTCCACTAGTTCCTGACTACTGACTCCGCCTTGCCCGCCTAGACTCGCGTCTGGCAAGGCTGGCTGTTCCCGCGCCGAGCCGTAAATGTTTAAAATAATCAGCTCGTCAACGCCGCCGAAGCTCTTGACGAAGTCGTTGAACAAAACCTTGGTGCGGGAAAAAGTATGCGGATGAAAGGCCACGATTAATTTCCTTTGGCCGTATCTTTGGCGCAGAGCGGCAATGGTGGCTCTGATTTCGGTCGGATGATGGGCGTAATCGTCGATGATAGTGGCGCCCTTAAATTCCCCGAGCACCTGCATTCGGCGCGCCGTGCCAGTGAACTCTTCCAGATATTTTCTGATTTTGAATAATTCGATGTTTAGCTCAACGCTGGCGGCAATCACGGCCAAGGCGTTTAAAATATTATGCCGGCCCGGAAGTTGGATGGAAAAATCGCCTAACTCTTCCCCCCTTGATAAAGGGGGGTTGGGGGGATTTTCATCTTCATCTTCCACTCCGAATTTAACTTTAAAATATTGCTTTTGCCCGTCGCTTTTCAGGCCGTAGGCCACGTAATTGGCCGCCTCATTGATGGCGTAAGTAATAACTTTGGCGCGGCAATTTACAGCCGCGACCTTTCTGATTGTCGGGTCGTCAAAATTGGCCACCAGCCATCCCCTAACCGGAATTTTTTTTATGAATTCAATAAAAACATCTTTATAATCCGCTTCGGTCGGGAAAAAATCCGGGTGGTCGTAATCAATGTTGTTTAAAAGTACGGCGCGGGGCTGGTAATTTTCCAGTTTGTTTTGGTATTCATCGGCTTCAATCACTAAATAATCCGAATTGCCGATTAAAGAACAGCCGTTAAATTGCGGCACCCGCGCTCCCACCATCACGTTGGGCGCCAGTCCGGACATTTCCATAAGATAGCCCAGCCAGGCCGTGGTCGTGGTTTTACCGTGCGAACCGACAACGGCGATGCCGTATTTTTGGTTGAACACTTCGCCCAGCGCCTGCGCGTAGGTCAGAGTTTTAATCTTGCCGGCCAAAGCCGCGGCCACTTCAACGTTGGTGGCCGCGCTATAAGCCGTGGAATAGATTATCAGGTCCGCGTCGGCCGGAAGATTTTTCACGTCAAATTTTTCTATAACTTTAATGCCGGCTTTCTCCAGAACTTCATCGGTCATGTATTTTTCCGGCCCGTCCGACCCGCTCACTTCGACCCCCTGCGCGGCTAAATATTGGCCCAGCATGGTCAGGCCCACGCCCTTGACGCCGACCAGATATATTTTTTTTATTTTAGAAAAATCCATATTCGTATTATACCCCCTTGACAAAGGGGGTTAGGGGGATTTTATTTTATATTAGCTTTTTGATAATTTTAACGAATTCCGGCGAAATATCTTTAACCACAATTTTTTTGGAGCGCTTCACTAATTTGCGCTTGGTCATAGGATGAGAATTTGTTGTGATTATTTTGGCGAGCGGCGATTTTTCCAATTTTTTTATAACCGTCTCGTCATTTAGGGCCAAATGGCTTAAAACCGCGTAAATTTTGACCGCGCCAAGCTTCAAATACGCTTGAGCCGCCTGAATTAAAGTGCCGCCGCTTCTGGTCATGTCGTCATAAATGATAATATTTTTCCCCGCCACCTGGCCAATCACCTCGGTTACTTTAGTTTTTTTGAACAAGCGTGATTTGCGGATAAACACAATATCGGTTTTAAATTTGTCCGCAAAAGTTTCCACCCATTTGGTTTTGCCCAGGTCGGCCGTGCCGAAAATAAAATCTTTAAGTTTTAAATCCGCGATCGCTTCGGTTAAAACCCGCTCGGCATAAAGCTCATAGCGCGAACAGTCGCCCTCAAAGTAATGCAAAATTCCCGAAGTATGCAAATCCAGCATTAAAAAAACATTGCCCCGATCGGTTCCCGCGATATTGGACAGGCGGCGCGCGTTAATCTTGGCCGAGACGATTTCTCCGGGAAAAACCGCGCGCTCCATCGTTGAGTAGCCGAAAAATGGAATTACAAAAATTCTTCTGGCCGTGCCGGCCGCGGCCAAAGCCTGGCCGATTTTTTCCAGTTCGTCAAAATTTTTATCCGAATTGGTGCTGGCCACAAAAATCGCGGTTTTACCCAATAAATCACCGGGGTCGTTAATTTCCAACCGATGGTAAAGCTCGCCGTCGCCGAAAGTAAAACGGATAATTTTCCCGGTAGCCACGCCCAGCTGCTTGGCGATCAATTCGGCGAAATAAGCCGAATCCAAAGTGGAATAAATTAAAATGTTTTTCATATAAGGGATGATTAAGCCTGACAATGCGCGCCGGCAGTAAAATCAATTTTTGGTATGACTTCAAGCAGAAGTTTTTTGGCATTATCAGAATTATCTTTCATCACCCGGGTGATAATTTCCCAGCTGACCGCTTCTTCACCCTGGCGCCAGCAGTCGTAATCCGTGGACATGGCGAACTTGGCGTAGCAGATGCCCAGTTCGCGCGCCAAAATCACCTCCGGCACGGTTGACATATTTATGACATCGCCGCCGATCATCTTAAAAAAACGGCTTTCGGCGCGAGTGGAAAAACGCGGGCCTTCAATGGTAACAATTGTTCCGGTCGCGTGATAAGGAATTTTCAATTTTTGCGCACCCGCAATCAATAATTGCCGCAAATTAACGCAAAACGGCTCAGCCATGGGCGTATGCACGATTTTTTCTTCAAAATTTTCGGGTCATCCAGGCCGTTGCCGCCGATAATGTCGTCAATTAAAACCACCTTTTCGCCCGGTTTAACCGCGTCTCGGTGCATCTCAACGGTATTGCTGGCGTATTCCAACGTATATTCCTGTGCCAAGCAGCGCCAAGGCAGTTTGCCTTTTTTGCGCACGATCGCCAAGCCGGTGTTTAACTTATAGGCCACTGGCGCGGCTAATAAAAAGCCGCGCGCGTCGATGCCCACCACTTTATCAATTTTTTGCCCGCTAAAAGGCGCGGCCAAAAGGTCAATCGCTTGTTTAAAAGCGTCTTTATCTTCCAGCAAAGTGGTGATGTCTTTAAAATTCACGCCCGGCTTGGGCCAATCAGGTATTTCTCTAATTTTCGATTTTAAATTCATAAAAAATTTATTTTAAGATGCCTTTTATAATTTTAACCATGGCCTGGTTGGCGCCCGGTTTCATGGCCTGTTTAATATTTTTTGCCAATTGCTCGCGCCTGTTGCCGGCTAACAGCAAAGCTTTTATCATCTCAATAAAATTTGCCGGCGCCAAATATTTTTGCTCAACCACCACGGCCGCTTGGTTATTCTTAAAATAATCCGCGTTGGCCTGCTGGTGCGACTCCGGCATCGGGATGATTATGACCGGCTTGGCCAGATACGACAACTCGGACAAAAAACTCATACCGGCGCGCGTCATCACCACCTCGGCCAGCTTCATGGCCGCGGCCATTTTTTCCGCATCCAAAAATTCAAAAACTTCATAATTCTTACTGCTAACTTCTAATTTCTTACTTTTATTTTTTCCGGTCACATGAATAATCTGGCAAAACTTAGTCAATTCGCCCAAACTTTCCGCCATCAACTTATTTATCGCCAGCGCTCCGGTTCCGCCACCCAAAATTAAAACCACGGGCAGTTCGTAATTTATATTTGGAAATTGCCCGTCTCGCCGAAGCCAAGCCGAGGCGGAGAAATTGGAAATTGGAAATTCCAGGCTCCGCCTGGTCGGATTGCCCGTCCAGACCGCCTTCTGGCCGTAATCTTTTAGCGAATTTTCAAAAGTGACCGTCACTATTTTAGCAAACGGCGCCATTAATTTATTGGCCAGACCGGGGAGGATATCCTGCTGATGAATTAACACCGGCACGCGTAAAAACCAAGCCGCCCAGACCACGGGCACGCTCACAAAACTGCCCGCGCTCATGACCAAGTCGGGACGCCATTTTAACATAATAAAAACCGCCTGCCAAAAACCTAATTTTATCAAAAATAAATCCAGCAGATTCTTAAAAGAAAAATAGCGCCGCCATTTGCCGCCGCTGATTGCCTTAAACTTAATCCCCGCCGGCTTCACCATCTCGCGCTCCGGGCCAAACTTGGTGCCCAGCCAAAGAAATTCAAAACCCGCTCCCTCTCCTTGCCAAGGAGAGGGTTGGGGTGAGGTTAATTCGTCAAAAACCGCCAACAGCGGCGCCACCGACCCGCCGCTGCCGCCACCGGTTAACAATATTTTATATTTTTTATCTTTATAATCCATAAGCCTTAAACAGCAAAGCTATGAATTGATAAGATTAGCTTATTTTTCAACTCATGTCGTTTATTTGCCAAACAATTTTTCCAGCCGCGTCATGCATGAGAACCTCCCCTAACCCCTCCTTGTCAGGAGGGGAATTTATTTTTACCTTCCCTGCCGGCTGATATTATTTAAAATCCCAACCGCGGCCAAAGCCGCCATCATGGCCGAGCCGCCATAGCTGATCAGGGGCAGAGGCACGCCGGTCATGGGCATAATATTAACCATGCCGCCGATATTTATCAAGGCCTGCATGGTGAGCCAGCTGACAATGCCCACGGCTAAAATTTTTCCGAAATCGTCAGGCGCCCGCCTGGCGATGCTCAAGCCCCTATAAAAAAGCGCCAAATACAAACCGATTAAGATAACCGAGAAAATAAAACCGGCCTCTTCGCTGAAGATGGGAAAAATGGCGTCATTTTGCGCTTCCGGCAAATAAAGAAATTTCTGCCGGGAATCGCCCAGCCCCCGGCCCCAAAAACCGCCCGAACCCACGGCGATTAATGACTGATTAATTTGATAGCAATGTTCTTTGGGCGAAAATGACGGGTCAAACAAACATTTAAAGCGGTTGGCTTGATAAGGATAAACGTTAACCATAATGGCTAAAGCCATAAAGCCCAATAAAATCAAACCGACAATATGCTTCAATTTGCCGCCGCCGATAAAATAAACAATCAGGGAGGTAAAAGCGATGATAGTCAGGGTGCCGATGTCGGGTTGGAGTAGCATCAGCCCGGCGATGACTCCCAAAATAACCACAAACGGGCCGATGCCGGTAGAAATTTCCGCTAGCTTACTTTTTCGGCCTTCCAGCCAAGCCGCCAAATACAGCAAAAAAGTGATTTTAACAAATTCCGCTGGCTGAAGCGAAAAGCCGAAAATATTTATCCAGCTCCGGGAAGCTCCCCAGCCGGCCGACAGGCCGGGAATAAAAACCAAGAGCAGTAAACCGATAGAAGCAACCAGCATAAACAAAGCGGCTTTGCGCCAGATATGATAGTCGGTCCTGGAGAAAAACCAAAAGGCAACCGCGCCCAAAGCCAAGCCGAACAGCTGATGTTTAAAAAAATAGTAGCTGTCCTGATAAGTGTTATAAGCCACCACCGTTGAGGCGCTGGACAGCATCACCAGGCCAAAAACTAAAATGGCGCCGACAATAATCAGCAAACTCTTATCAGACTCCCGCTCTTTGTCGCTAGAGGTTATGATTTTTTTAAACCAGCCAATAAATGAAGCCATAATTTTTGTATTTACCCCCTTTAACAAAGGGGGTTAGGGGGATTTGCATTTGCCACCTTAAAAATCCCCCGCCCTTACGGGCGACCCCTTTATTAAAGGGGTTAAACTTTATATAGTTTTATCCAATAAAAATACCACTAGCCCGACCGCCGCGCTCACCCCGCCGATTACCCAGAAGCGCATGACGATTTTCGGCTCCGGCCAGCCGATGGCTTCAAGATGATGGTGGATGGGCGAAGACAAAAATATTTTCTTGCCTCTGATTTTTTTGGACAATTGCTGTAAAATCACGGAAACCGATTCAATCACGAAAACCAGGCCGATTAGGGGCAAAATCAAGGCTGTGTTGGTGAGCATGGCGATGACGCCCAAAGTTATGCCTAAACTCATGGCGCCGGTGTCGCCCATGAAAAAGCGCGCCGGATTGATATTAAACCACAAAAAGGCCAAAAGCGCGCCGGAGATAACGCCGCAAAAAGCGGCCAGGTCGTATTTGCCGACGGAAAAAGCAATCACGGCGTAGGCGGCAAAGCAGATCAGCAGGATGCCGCCGGCCAGCCCGTCCAGGCCGTCAGTTTCGTTGACGGAAAAAGCCGTGGCCACCAAAACAAAAATAAAAACAAGCAAATATGGCCAGCTCATTTGGTAATCACCCGAAAACGGCACGTGAAAGACGTCCCAATCTAATTTAAAATAAAACCACCAGGCGCCAACGGCGGCGATTAAAGTGTAAATCAGCAAACGGTGACTAACCTTAAGCCCGCCGCCGTGCAAAATACCCCGGCCGCTGACGTCCAGCCAATCATCCGCCAAACCGATTAAGGCCGTGGCCACTAAAACGCCCAGCGGCAGAAGCGTCTGGCTGCGCGACAAAAAATTGAGTTGCGACAAAAAATCGCTTTGAAAAATTTTCGGCAAATAATAAAATACAACCGCCAGAATCAAAACCGTCAGCCAAACCAAAATCCCGCCCATGGTCGGAGTGTTATTTTTATGCTCGTGCAATTTAGTGAAAATCGGCGTGGCGCCGTTAGCGCGGATTTTTTTCCCTAATTTATACTTATATAAATAGTGAGTCAGTAGCGGCGTCCATAAAACCGCGAAAGCAAACGCCAAAGCGCTTAAGAAAAGAATTTTGATGATGTAAAAGTCAAACATAGTTATCTAAAATTAATTAAATAGATGGCGCTGGTGCTGGCAATTAAGAACAGGTTGACCAGCAAGGAAAAACCCAAGAGCAGGTGGACCACGAATTTATTTTTATGGTAAATATTTAAAAGCAGCAAAAAATTTATTACGATGAACGATAAGCCCAGGGTAGGGATAATGTAAATATCCCTGGCCTGGCCGATTAAATTCACGCCCAAATTAACGTTATAATGCAACACCACCAGATTCTGGCTGACATTTTTATTGACATAATAAGCCAACAGCCAATTAAGGATATTCAGGGCGGCCAAGAGCGAAAGATAAACTCTGACGAAGACCAGGCCGATTAAATATAAAGCCGCTTCGGCCAATCTGGCGCGACTAACATATAAAAAATTCAAGGTTTTATGCCAATCAATAACCATGTTTATAATTTACCACACTTTCTCTTAAAAATAAAACCTGGGCGCTGTTTACCTAATTTATGAATTTGTGTTATAATAAACCTAACTATGTTTACCGGCAAGCAATTAAAAAATATTTTGGAAAAAGCCGACATTATGCCGGCGGCCGAATTTGAAAAATTTTCCAGCGAAGCGGCGAAATTCGGGAAAAATCCGGAAAATTATTTAATTGAAAAGAAAATCGTCACCGCCAACTCGCTTTACGAAAGCGCGGCCGGTTATTTTAAGGTGCCTTTTATCAATTTAAAAGACCAAATCGTCAGAAAAGACGTTCTCTTAAACATCCCCGAACCAATCGCCTCCACCCATCAAATCATCGCTTTTTCCGCCGATAACAAACAAATAAAAATCGCCTGTTTAAACCCGGAGGATTTGGAAATTTTTGAATTCATCAGGAAAAAAACCAGCCTGGAGCCAAAAATATACTTAACCACTCCGGACAGCCTGGACGAAGCCTTAAAGCAATACCATAAAAACCTGAAGGCGGAATTCAAGGAACTGGCTAATGAAAACCTGGAAACCGGCGACGCCAATCTAAAGAAGCTGGCGGAAAATCTGCCGATCGTCAGAATCGTTGACACGCTTTTGGAATACGCTATTTTTGAAGGCGCCTCGGATATTCATATTGAACCGGAAGAGAAAGACCTGCTGGCGCGCTACCGCGTTGACGGAATTTTAAGGACGGTGATGACCTTGCCGAAAAACGTCCAGCCGGGCATCATCGCCCGCGTCAAGATCCTGGCCAACTTAAAAGTCGACGAACACCGTCTGCCGCAAGATGGCCGCTTTAAAATCAACACCAAAGATTACCGGGTGTCTTTCCGCGTTTCCGTCATCCCGACTTTTGACGGGGAAAAAGTCGTTATGCGCCTGCTAAACGAAAAAGCGCAAATTTTAACTTTGGAACAGCTTGGTTTGCAGCCTTCGGCCATGGAAGTTATTAAAAGAAACATCGCCAAGCCGCATGGCATGACTTTGGTTACCGGCCCCACCGGCTCGGGCAAAACCACCACGCTCTACACCATTTTAAACATTTTGAATACGCCGGAAGTTAACATTATCACCATTGAAGACCCGATTGAGTACCGGATGCCCCACGTCAACCAATCTCAAGTCAATCCCAAAATCGGCTATACCTTCGCTACCGGCCTGCGCGCTTTTCTGCGCCAAGACCCGGACATCATCATGGTCGGCGAAATCCGCGACCAGGAAACCGCGGAAATCGCCATCCACGCGGCCATGACCGGCCACTTAGTACTGTCCACCCTGCACACCAACGACGCGGTTACCACTTTGCCGCGCCTCTCGGATATGGGCGTGCCAGCCTTCCTGGTGGCTACTACCACCAATATCATCGTCGCCCAAAGATTGATTAGAAAGATCTGCACCAATTGCATCCAAAGCTACAAATTGGACAAGCAAGCCGTGGAAGAGTTGAAACAACAGCTTGACCTAGGCAATATCCTGCAAACTTTAGAAAAAAAGAAAATCATCATTGACGCCAAGCGCGGCATTGAGTCCTTATTATTTTACCGCGGCAAGGGCTGTAAGCAATGCTCTGATACCGGCTACAAAGGCCGGCTGGGCATTTATGAAGTTTTAGAAATCACCGAAGAAATGTCTGAACTAATCTTAAAAAAAGCTTCGCCGGCGGAACTGAAAAAACAGGCCGAAAAACAAGACATGCTCACCATTGTGGAGGACGGCTTCATTAAGGCCAAAAACGGCATCACCACGATTGAAGAGATTATGCGAGTGACTAAAGAGTAAATTTTTAAATTTTATTTTATGCCAGTTAATTTGCCAACATCAACGGAAAACGTAAATCCAGCCGAGCCACAAGCAGGCGTTAATAAAATCAATCTTTTTCTCCAAAAATTGACGTCCGTGCCGCTTGCGGAAAAACTATTTTTCATCCAACATCTGGGCATCATGCTTAAAGCCGGAATTTCTCTGTCCACGGCCTTAAAAACCCTGGCCAAGCAAACCACTAACAAAAGGTTCGCCCGAATAATCGCCGACATTTCCAGAAACGTGGAAAAGGGCGTGAGCTTCACCGAAAGCCTGAAGCCGCATGAAAAAATTTTCGGCCAGCTGTTTATTAATATGATTGAATCCGGCGAAATTTCCGGCAAGCTGGAAGAAGTTTTAAAAAGACTATATATTCAGTTCAAAAAAAACCATGAGCTGGTCTCAAAAGTGAAGGGCGCCCTGATTTATCCGATTGTCATCTTAATCGCTATGAGCGGCATCGGCACTTTCATAATGATTGCCGTGGTGCCGAAAATCACCGCCATGTTTAAAGATTTTAACGCCGAACTGCCCTTAGCCACCAAATTACTGATTAAATTTTCCGACAGCTTGGTCGCTAACGGCTTGCTTTATTTGGTCGCCTTAATCGTCGTCATTCTGACCATCGTCCGATTAATCAAAACCAAAAGGGGCCGTTACGCTTTCCACGGCCTGCTTTTAAAATTACCGGTATTTTCTCCAATCATTAAAAAAATAAATTTAGCCCGTTTCGCCCGAACCACCAGCTCGCTACTTAAAACCGACATCATGATTATTAAGAGCTTTCAAATCGCGGCTAATGTCCTGGGCAACGTCCATTACCGGCAAGCGCTCATGGAAATGAGCGATAAAATCAAAAAGGGCGGCACCATCAATGAAGTTGTCGCCAATTATCCGAAATTATTTCCGCCGGTGGTCGCCCAAATGATCGCGGTGGGCGAAGATACCGGCGAGCTTGATTATATTTTGGAAGAGCTGGCGGAATTTTACGAGGGAGAAATTGACCAAACCATGAATAATCTGCCGGCCATAATTGAGCCGATTCTGATTTTGGTGCTCGGCTTGGTAGTCGGCGGCATAGCGGTGGCGGTGATTATGCCGATGTACGCCCTAACCTCGGTGATATAACATATGATTTTTTTAAAAAATAACCAAGGCGGCCTGTTGCTTGATTTGGTGGTTGTTTCTGGAATTTTCGCGCTTTTAGCCACCATCTCCATCCCCTACTTGAGAAAATACCAGCCTAACTTAAAGCTTAACGCCGCCGCCCGCGCCCTAACCACGGATTTAAGATACGCCCAGCAGTTAACCGTCACCGAGCAAAAAATCCATCTGGTAGATTTTGACTTGACTCAAGATAAATACGATATTCTAAAAATTGACAGCGCCACCACCACCATTAAATCAGTTGATTTAGACCCGGAAATTAGCTTCCAAGAGATCACCGGCCTGGCCAACAACCAAGCGGTTTTTAATTATTACGGCGGCGTCAGCCAAGCCGGCACCGTAATTTTAACCAACACCAACAACGTTGACGCCACCGTTAATATCAAGCCATCCGGCTATATTCAGCTCCAAGAATAACATGAAAACCAAGTTTAAAAACCAACTCGGCATGTCGCTTCTGGAAGTTATGGTGGCTTTCTCTATTTTAACGCTGACCTTTACTGCCTTGATGCAATCTTTCCCTTACAGCTTGACTATTAACAAAACTTCGGAAAACGCCGCTAAGGCCGCCTATCTGGCCCAAGCCAAACTGGAAGAGCTTAACTCGCTTGGCTACGGCAATATCTCCACCGGCACGATTGAGGCCAAACATCGCCTGGCGGACAATCCGACCGATTATTTGTATTATTTCCAAAGGCAGACCGCGGTGAGCTTCGTTGACGGCAACCTGGCGGACAGCGCCTCGGACCTGGGCTTGAAAAAAATCTCGGTGACCGTCTATTACTCCAACGCCCTGTCTAAAGTTGAAAAAGAGTATGGCACGGTGACTTTAATCAGCCAGTGGTAATCTATGTCCAGCCGAATAATAAAAAATAAAAACGGTTTTACCTTATTGGAAACAATGGTCAGCCTGGCCTTATTTACCATCATTATCATTTTAGTTTCCGATGTCTATCTGGTAACCCAGCAGGCTTACAATAAAAATTCAGACCTGGCGGAAATAACCCAAAACGCGCGAGTGTCATTGGACCGGATTTCTCGCGAGTTACGGCAGTCGGCCAGTATTATCACCACTCTGCCGGAAACCGACACCGACCCGGAGAATCCGCCGGCCGGCCAAATTATCTTTCAAGATGGCCATGAAACCAGCCAGACTACTTACCTAAAATATTATCTTAACGGCACTGATTTAATACGCGAGCACAAAGCTTATTACTTTGAAGAGGAGCCGACGGTCTATGTTACCTATAATAGCGTTGACCAAGGCGGTTTTCCGCCCCTGGAAAATATCTTGAGCAGACAAATCGTGGGGGAATATTTCACCGAATTGGGGTTTTGGGGCGGCAATGGTCTAGTCAACCTGAATTTAAGTCTGGCCAAAAACCAGCATACTTTCGCCATTAAGACCTCGGTTTTTTCCAGAAACCGCTAATTTTATGATTGGCTTTTTAACTTTAAAATCAAATCGCGGCGTGGCTTTAATTTTAACGGTTCTGTTAATGTCGTTAGTTTTATTTTTATCTTTATACCTCTTAGCTTTTACCCTGACGGAAGACCGCATTTCCAAAAGCCAGGCCTGGGGAGCTAAAACTTATTATCTGGCCGAGGCTGGCATCCAGGACATGGTTTGGAAATTAAAAAACGACGCCGTTTACAAACAAAATTTTGAGACCAACCCCAATTGGACAACCAGCTTCACGCGCACCGATCCTTTCGGCTCGAACAATGGTTCTTATACCGTCGCCGTCGCCAATAGCAGTTTGGCGCATGGCGTGATTACTTCCACCGGCACCATCAATATCGGCAGCGGCAAAACCAGCCAAAGAATCGTCAAAACCTTCGTTTATCGGGCCCTGGGGCAGTCCGGGGTCAAGGATAATGGCGGTTACGCTGACGGCAATATCGACATATCATATAGCGTAGTCAACTTTCACGGCGGCAGCGCCCACTCAAATAATGATTTCAAAATTAACGGCTTCAGCACGGTAAACGTGGACGCGGATCTGGACGCAGTCAATCAATATATAAAATCGCCATCTTCTACGGTTACGGTCGGTGGCGCCATCCACGCGGCCAACTATCCGCCGGCGGCCGAGGAAATTGAAATGCCGGCGGTTGACTTTGATTCGGACGACCCAAATTCTTTAAAAAACCGGGCTACCATAGTCTATAGCAAAAGCCAATTTGACACGCTGATGGCCAATAATCAAAATCTGACTCTGGCCGGACCGATTACCTATGTTGACGGCGACATTGAGCTTAAGGGCGCGCAAAATTTAACCGTTAACGGTTTGTTGGTCGCCGGACGCGACTTTATCGTCGGCCATAGCTTATGCCGGGGCTGGCGCTGCGGCAGCGACAATCTAACTATTAATCATACCACGGGACAAGCGGCGGGAGTGTTCGCTAAAAGAAAGATTAATTTTGAATCCTGGACCGGCGATATTAACGCTAATGGAGTATTTTACGCCAATGACCAATTAAGCATCCTTAGCTTTCCTTTTGACTTCAATTTTAGCGCCAACGGCGGGCTAATCGCCAGAAAATTAACCATTACCAGCGTCTGGCAGCCCATTGACATAAATTTCAACAATGAAATTTTGACGGAAGCGTTGGGCGCCACGGAATTTTCCCCCGTCATCACGGTTGAGCATTGGGAGGAAGAGTATTAATCCCCAAGAATTTATGATATAATTTATCTATGCTTTTAGCCAACAACTCAACTTATCCGGTCGGTTTGGATATTTCCGATTTATCAATAAAATTAGTCCAGCTTAATAAAATCCGGGATAAAATCAAAATTCAAGCCTTGGGCAAATTAACTTTGCCTCTGGGCGTCATTACCAACGGCGTAATCAATGACCGGGCCGAACTGATTAAAGCCATAAAAAAAATTATCGCGGCTCCCGGCTATGGCAAGGTAAGCTCGGAAGAAGCGGTGGTTTGCCTGCCGGAATCAAAAACTTTCATTAAGCGCATTGAAGTCGCCAAATCCCCCAACTCGCTGGCGGATGTTATCGGCGCGGAAATCGAAAAACACGTGCCCATGTCAAAGAGCGAAATCTATTACGATTGGCAGGTCACCGCCGAGCTGGCCGACAAATATCAGGTGCTGATCGGCGCCGCGCCCAAAGAGATCGTTGACCAATACGCCCAATTGCTTGATGACGCCAAGTTGTCGGTCGCGGCCATGGAAATTGAACCAACGGCCATCTGCCGCTGCCTTTTAAAGGAGGAGGCGCCCGAAGCCAAACCAGCGGCCGCGCCGCTAAAGCCTGGAGGAACCGCCCCGTTAAACTACGGCATCATTGATATCGGCGCCAACCACACCTGCCTGATTTTTTATTCCGACAATACCATCGTCTTTAGCGTGAGCATGCCGATCAGCGGCGAGGAAATCACCGCTAAAATTTCCCGGACCCTGAACTTAACGCCCGAGCAAGCGGAAAAAGCCAAGATTATCTGCGGTTTGGACGAAACCAAGGCCAACGGCGTCATCAAAAAAATTCTGGAGGAAACCATAAAAAATTTGATTAGTAAAATAAAGGAGGCGCTGGATTTTTATGAAAATTATTATGGCGGCAAATTAAATAAAATTTTGCTTTGCGGCGGCGGCGGCAATATCACCGAGCTGGGAAAAATTATCGCCCAAGAATTCTCCATTAAAGTTGAAACGGCCGATGCCCTGACCAACTTAGATGAAACTGGAGAGAAATTCAACCCCATCTTCATGGAAAAACACAGCTTTGACGCGAAATTATTAAAAAATGACTCCAGCCGCGAAGGGAACAACTTATCAATTCAACAAAATTCCGGCTCAACTTTTACCACCGCCATCGGCTTGGCCCTAAGAGGAATTTTTATAGATGAACTATAAAATAATATGCTTACCTTGAATTTAGTCTCGGCCGAACAAAAAAAAGAAATCAAGCTGCGCCACCTCTACGGCTTTATAAAAAAAATTAGCTTGACGCTGATTGTTATTGCCATCGTCATCGCCATAATTCTTTTAGTCGCCAAGATAGTGCTCCAGCTTAAATTCAATAATATCGTCGAACAAACCACTTTGGTCACCAAAAATAACCAAGGCTATAACAGTAAAGTTAGGGAAATCAATGGCAAATTAGGCTTTATAGCAAAAATTCAAGATGAATATATCCCCTGGTCGAATTTAATAAAAAAATTGGCCGCCATAACGCCGGCGGATATAAATTTCTCCTATCTGAAGCTTGACGCCCAGGATAAAACTATCAGCCTGAAAGGCAAAGCTAAATTTCGAGACAGCTTATTGGATTTCAAAGACGAAATGGCGGCCAACCCGGTCTTCCAAGACATCGGCTTCCCGATTAAAAATATCCTGGAAAAAGAAAATATTGACTTTGAAATTAACGCCAAGCTTGATTTGACGAAAATATAAATTATGCTCCTGGGCAAATACCTTAAATTTAATTTAAAAAACAAAATCGCCGCCAGCGTCGGCGGCTTTTTATTGGTTATTTTTTGCCTATTATATTTTATTATCATCCCCACCATTACGGACATAAAAAACATGAGCGGCGAAATAGAAGAGCAAAGAATTGACTTGGAAAAAAAATATATTAAGGGCCAAAGCCTAAAAAAATTATCGGATAATTTAAAAAGTATCGAACCGAAGCTCGATCTCTTAAACCAACTTTTTATAAATAAGAATCGCGAGCTGGAATTTATCACCACCCTGGAAAATCGGGCCGGCCTTAACCGATTAAATCAAAAAATAAATTTAAACCCGCCCCAGGCCGCCGACAACCAAGATTTCCAAAAAGCCGACTTGCAACTTTTACTGACCGGCAAATTCTCAAGGCTTCTGAAATATCTCCAAGATTTAGAATCCTTGGGTTATTACACCAACATTAAATCGCTGGAATTATCCCCAGCTCGAGGCCAGGAGGCGGTTAGCGATGAAGAAGCCGCTCCTCCGGACGGCTCGATCAATATCAACATGTTTATCAACGCTGATACCTATTGGAAATAATATGTTCATAAAACAACAATTGAAACTAACGCCGAAAAAAATTTCCAGCTGGTTAACCCTGGTAATAATTATTTTAACGCTGATAATTTTAATTTTTATCTCTTTATTTTTATATAAAAATTTTTATCAAACTATCACCCAAGCTAAAGAGATTTTAATTCTTCGGGAAAAGGTCGCCCTGGATACCGTCAATATGGAAAAATTTAATTTAATCATCGACAAATTGGCCAAAAAAACCGCGCCTAAACAATTAGACAATATTATCAGCCCGTTCCGTTAATTTTTATTTTACAATTCCGGCGCCATTCGCTTTAATCGCCTGACCAGCGGCGGCAGCAGCTTTAAAACTCGCCGCCGCTCCACCCGGCTGTTGTTTTTGCCGAAAGTAAATCTAATGGTTGAATGCGCCACTTCTTCCTTAATGCCCATGGCTAAAAGCACACTCGAGGCTTTAAGGCTGGCCGAGGCGCAAGCCGAACCGGTGGAAACCGCCACGCCGGCGAGGTCCAGGGCAATTAAAATCGCCTCGCCCTCGGCGCCGACAAAGGAAATATTGGCGTGAGCCGGCGTGGCGTTTTTAAAATCAGTATTGACTATAATCCCCGGCAAGCGACGTCTGAGCGATGACACAAATTCATTTCTTAATTCAGCAATTTTTTTATTGTTTTTCTCTCTATGTTTGGCGGTTATTTTGATGGCCTCGGCCAAGCCGACAATGCCGGGCACGTTTAAAGTGCCGCTTCTTAAATTCTTTTCCTGATGGCCGCCCAGCTGCACGCCGGCCAAGGGCGTGCCTGATTTGACGAATAAAGCGCCTACGCCTTTGGGCCCGTAAATTTTATGGCCGGAAAGCGACAGCAAATCAACATGCAGATATTTCACGTCGCAATTTAAAAAATTCAGGGCCTGGACGGCATCAGTATGAAAATAAATTTTCCGGCGGCTCCCCCGCCTGGCTCTCTCCCGATTAATCTTTTCAATAATTTTCCCCATTTCCCTGATCGGCTGGATTGAACCGACTTCGTTGTTAACATACATTATAGAAACGAAAACTGTATTGTCTTTTATGGATTTTCTAAAAACTTCCAAATCGACCACGCCGTTTTTTTTAACCGGCAGATAAGAAACCTCCGCCCCTTGCTCCTCAAGCTGATTAAACGGCTCCAGCACGGCCGGATGCTCAATGGCGGAAGTGATCAGATGAAACTTACCGCCTGAAGTCTTCTTTAAAGCGCTGGCCACGCCAAAAATTGCCAGATTATCCGCTTCGGTGGCGCCGGAAGTAAAAATTATCTCATCAGGCTGGCAATTTAAAAATTCAGCCGCCTGTTGGCGCGCCCGGTCAACCGCGGCCGCGGCTTGCTGGCCGTAACTATAGAGTGACGACGGGTTGCCGAATTTTTGTGAAAAATACGGCAGCATGGCTTTCAGTACTTCTTTGTCCAGCGGCGTGGTGGCGCTATGGTCTAAGTAGATTGGCTTAATATTTTTTGGCATAAGTTAAAAATTATTATGACACCGCCTGGACCTCTTTTACTTCCGGCGCTGCCCTCTTTATTTCCGCTTCAATCCCCTGTTTTAAAGTTATTTGCGACATGGGACAATGCGCGCACTGCCCCATTAATTCCACTTTTAATACGCCAGATTTGGCGTCAAACTCCACGAAGTGCACGTCGCCGCCGTCCAGCTGGAGAGAGGGTCGTATTGTTTCCAAAGCTTTTTTAATTTTCCCCGCAATATTTTTTTTAGTCATATTTTTACTTTTTAAAATATTGATTAATCGCTTGATGCAGCGCTTCCACGCCCAACCTGGAGCAATGCACTTTAATCGGCGGCAAACCGCCTAAATCTTTAACAATATCGTCTTTTTCTATGGTCAGCGCTCGCGCCAAGGTCATGCCCTTAACCCGGTCAGTTAAGGCCGACGAAACGGCAATCGCGGCCGCGCAACCTAAGGTTTCAAATTTAATGTCTTTAATTATTGATTCGCCTTTTTTATTTTCAGAAATTTTTAAATAAATTTTCATGACATCGCCGCAAGCCAGATTGCCGACCTGGCCGACCGCGTCAGCGTTCTTAATCCGCCCCTGATTATGGGGATTTCTAAAATGCTCAATGACTTTTTTGCTATATTGCATATTAATTATAGTAATTGGCTTAATTTTATTTTCTTCAAAGTCTGGCTGACGGCTTGCTCAACTTTTAACAAGACGTGAGTCACTTCGCAGTTGCAAAATTTACTGCAGTAAATTTTTTCTTTATCATCAGTGCAATGGAAGGCGTTCAAAGAGCCTTCCAGCGCTATAATTATATCATAAATATTGATTTGTTTAGCCGGTCTGGCTAATTTATAGCCGCCGCCGGCTCCGATTTCCGCTTTAACCAAACCAGCTTTTTTCAGACCGGCAAACAGCCTCTCCAAATATTTCATGGAAATTTTTTCTTCTTCGGCGATTTGCGCCAAAGCCACGCTACCACGCTCTTGCCTTTTAGCTAAATTTATCATAGCTCGCAGTCCGTAGCTTGAACGGGTGGAAAATATCATATTTATTTTCCCCTCTCCTTACTAAGGAGAGGGTTAGGGTGAGGTGTAATTCCTACTAATTTAGTCGGTATTAATATAATACCACGCCATAAATATCTGTCAAGCTTCGCCCGGCCTTGACGCTTAACTGAATATTTGTTATATTGAAATAGTTAAATTCGTAATTCGTAAATAACTTTATGGCACATAAAAAAGCCGGCGGCTCAACCGCCTTGGGCCGCGAATCCCAAAGTAAAAGATTGGGCGTAAAACTCCAGGACGGCGAATACGCCAAAACCGGCGCTATCCTCATCCGCCAGCGCGGCACTAAATACCGCGCCGGCAAAAACGTTAAAACCGGCAAAGACGACACTTTATTTTCAATTATCAACGGCTTGGTCAAATTCACCACTAAAAAAATCAGAAAATACAATAACCAGCTGGTCGCCACCAAAATCGTCAACGTCATCGCGCAAAAGTAAAAATTTAAACAATAAAAAGAAAGCTTGGCAACTAAGCTTTCTTTTTATTTAAAAAATCATTTTTTCCCTTTCCCGCACACCCTGATAAACTCCACGAAGAGCGGGTGCGGATTGAGCGGCCGGGAAATATATTCGGGATGAAATTGCGTGCCAATAAAAAATGGGTGCTTGGTGATTTCCACGGCTTCCACGATTTTTCCGTCCGGTGAAGCACCGGCCACGCGCAAACCGGCTTTTTCCAATTGCTCGCGGTATTTATTGTTAAACTCATACCTGTGGCGGTGGCGTTCGGACACAATAAGCTTATTTTTCTTAAGTGCTGCCGCCTTGTCCGCCGAAGCTTTAGCGTAGGCGGAGGCCAGGCGCGTGCCAGGCGCGATTTTACACGGCCAGCCGCCCAATCTTATGGTCCCGCCGTATTGTTTTTTAGCCAACAGCTCTTTTTGGCCGGGCATAATATGTATCACCGGGTAAGCGGTTTTGGCATCAACTTCTTCGCTATTAGCGCCTTTAAAGCCCAGGACATTACGGGCGAATTCTATGACCGCCATTTGCATGCCGTAGCATAAACCAAGATATGGCAGATTATTTTCACGACAATATTCAATAGTTTTTATCTTGCCTTCAGAACCGCGCGAGCCCCAGCCCTGGGGCACGATGATGCCGTCAAACTTCTTTAAAATTTTCACGCCTTGTTTTTCCACGTCTTCGGCGTTTATCCATGAGAGGACCGGCTTAACATTATTGGCCGCGCCCGCGTGTTTAATCGCTTCAATTACGGAAATATAGGAATCAGTTAAACAGAAATCGCCGGTGGAAAAATATTTACCCACGATGCCGATGTTGACCCGTTTTTTGGCAGATTTGATTTTAGCCACCAGCCGGCGCCAATCAGCCAGGTCTTTCTTTTTCGCCGGCAGGCCGAATTTTTCCAAAATGCGCGCGCCCAAATTATCTTTTTCAAAATTAATCGGCACGTCATAAATTGATTTTATGTCCGGCGCGCTGATAACATCGTTTTCCTGAATATTGCAAAATATCGCCAACTTCCGGCGCCGCGGCGCGTCAATCGATACAACTGAACGGGCAACGATAAAATCAGGTTGGATACCGGCTGAATTCAAGGCCCTGACCGCGTGCTGGGTAGGTTTAGTCTTCATTTCGCCGATAATTGACGGGATTGGCAAATATGACACCATAATGAACAAAACATTTTCCGGCGCGGCCAAATGCATCATCCTGGCCGCTTCCAAAAAAAGCAGATTTTGATACTCCCCGACCGTGCCGCCTATTTCCACAATCATAATTTCCGCCTTATCTTTCTTGACGGCCAATTTTATCCGCCGGATGACTTCTTCGGGAATATGCGGCACCACTTCAACGCACCGGCCGCCGTATTCCAAATTGCGTTCCCGCTGAATTACCGCGGAATAAACGCGCCCGGTGGTCATATAATTTTCCCGATAAATATTCTTATTTAAAAATCTTTCGTAATTGCCAATATCTTGGTCGGTCTCATCGCCGTCTTCAGTCACGAAGACCTCGCCATGCTCGGTCGGATTCATGGTGCCAGCGTCCAAATTAATGTATGGGTCGATCTTGATGGCGCTTACATTATAACCTTTGGAAATTAAAATCCGACCGATCGAAGCGCAAGTAATGCCCTTACCCACGCCGGACATGACGCCGCCCACGATAAAAATGTATTTTGTCTCTTTGCTTTTTTTCGCCATATTTATATATGTTTTATCCTGCCGAGAAAATCGTTTTTATCGCGCATACGAAATTGTAGCAAGTTTTTTCTAAAAATTTTTTAGAAAAAACTGCACAAATTTCGTCTTAAGCAGGAAAAACGATTTTCTCGGCAGGATGCAACTGTTATTTTTTCGTCAAAATCTCCACCGCTTTGTCCAGCTGCGGATCTTTATTATTGTTATAATCATCGGCTGTCAGGTCAACCTCAAGGTCCGGCGTAATCCCCTGCTCATTAATATTATTGCCTTTGGGCGTCAGCCATTCGGCCACGGTAATTTTAACCGACGAATTATCGCGCAAATTTTCCAAAGTCTGCACCGAACCTTTGCCGAAAGTTTTCTCGCCCACGATGGTGGCTTTGCCATAATCTTTTAAGGCGCCGGAGACAATTTCCGAGGCCGAAGCGCTGCCCTGGTTAACTAAAACTACGGTGGGAAAATCTTTCAGGCGAGCCCGGCCGCGATTTAAATATTCATTCTTCTTTTCCGGGCTAAACCGCTCGGTGACGATTATGCCCTGGTCAATCCACTCGCTGGCCACCTCAATGGCGGTTTCCAGATAGCCGCCCGGGTTATTCCTTAAATCCAAAATAATGCCCCAGGGATTTTCCAGCACCGCCTGGGCAGCCGCTTTTTTAAATAAATCCGCGGTATCGTCGTTAAAATTAGTTATGGTGATGATAAATAAGCCGTCGTCGCGCCGTTGCGTCTTAACGCTTTTAACTAAAATCACCTGCCTGGTTATTTTAAAATCTTCCGCCTTGGCAAAACCTTCCCGAAAAATCGTTAAAGTGACGGCCGTGCCTTTGGGCCCGCGGATTTTGCCGACTGCTTCGTCAACCGTCAGGCCAGCCGTGGAGACAGAGTCAATGGCATAAATTTTGTCTCCGGATTTAAGGCCGGCTTGCTCCGCCGGCATATCGGCTAAAGGCGCGATGATGGTGATGATATCGTTTTTTTTACCGATTTCCGCGCCGATGCCCTCAAAAGTTCCGGCCAAGTCGTCGGAAAATTCTTTGGCCAATTTCGGCTCCATGAAAACCGTGTAAGGATCGCCGACCGAATCGACCAAACCCTTGAGCGCGCCGTAAAACAATTGCTTATCGGTTAGTTTGTCTTTATTAACATACTCGTCTTTTAGCATGTCCCAGACGTTCCAAAACAAATTAAAGTCAACCTCTTGGTTTAATTTATTGGTCGGCGCCGTGACATATTTATTGTATACCGCGCCGGCATAATTAGCCGCCCTAACGCTGGCCGATTTAACAAACTCATTTTTCTGTGCCAGCATCATGCCGCCGCCGAAAGCGGCCGAGAGCAGAATCAGGCTCAATAAAATAACGCCGGCGATTTTTAAAATCCCGCGTTTTTTTAAAATTGGCATTCGCCCGGTCGGATTGGCATTATTATTATTCACCTTAATATCTTATCATAACTTTATCTATTTTGCCAAATCTTGAAAAAAGCCATAATTTAGGGTATGATAAAGCATATGTCAAATTTCATCATTAACGGCGGCCGTAAACTGCATGGCACCATTAAAACCAATTCGGCCAAAAATTCGGCCGTGGCCATCCTCTGCGCCCTGCCCATGATTAAGGGAAAAACCATTTTGTCCGCCATGCCCAAAATTGAAGAAGTCAACCGGATTATAGAAATCTTAACTTCTATCGGCTTAAAAATAAGATGGTTGAGCGACAACCGGCTGGAAGTAATTAACCAGGGCAAAATCAATCTGAAAACAATCAACCGCGACTCTTATGAAAAAACCCGCTCGGCTATTTTGCTAATCGGTTCTTTGTCGTCGGTTTTCCCCAGCTTCGTCTTGCCGAAAACCAGCGGCTGCAAATTAGGCAAGCGCACGGTCAATCCGCACGTCATCGCCCTAAACCACTTAGGCATCAAAGTAAAAAAAGCCGGCGACCAATTCCTGATTAACCGCGGCGCGGCCAAAGGCGCCAGCTTCACCATGTATGAATCCGGCGACACGGCCACGGAAAACGCCATTTTAGCCGCCGCTCTGCTTCAGGGAAAAACCGAAATAAATTTAGCCTCGCCC
>Ga0210051_1000993_pt1 | contig 28159 bp, 32 predicted proteins | sample CryGey092014_all_FD_185464 | JGI IMG/M metagenome (GOLD analysis project Ga0210051, IMG submission 185464) | Groundwater microbial communities from aquifer - Crystal Geyser CG23_combo_of_CG06-09_8/20/14_all (SPAdes) (version 2) | ecosystem: Environmental > Aquatic > Deep subsurface > Groundwater...
AAAGCATTTGTCCATCACCACAACACCTTAGTACATAACGAGATTTATTATAGCAAAATATGCTATAATGTCAAATAGTAGTATGACAGTAGAAAGTGAAAAGTTCATAAAACTCATAAAATCTGCTTGGACAAAGTATGAGTATAAAATAATCCTAATCATAGGATTTTTGCTGGTGGCTATTATTTCGTTCGAAGTCGGTTATATGCAGAAAAAAGCCGCTAAAGCCAGCCCGATAATCATCGAGAAAGCCCCTGAAAACCCAAAAATTGGCCTAGAAGGGCAGGCTGATGGTATAATGGCATCAAATAGTGCTCCTGACCAAAAACTGTCTACTGGGGCTGATTCTCAAGTGCCTCAAAATAAGCAAAGCTGTGCCTTTGTAGGCAGTAAAAATTCTAACAAATATTACCCGCCAACCTGCTCCTATGCCAAAAGAATAAAGCCGGAAAATTTGGCTTGTTTCAAAACTGAGCAGGAGGCGACCGCCCAAGGTCGGATCAAAAGCACCGGATGTAAATATTAAAAAATAAACTATGAACAAAAAAACTATCATCATTTCATTGGGAGGATCATTGATTGTGCCGGAGGAAATTGATTGGAAATTTGTGAAGAAATTTAAGGTGCTGATTGAGGAGCAAATTAAAAAAGGCTATAAATTTATTTTGATTACCGGCGGCGGCAAGACAGCTAGAAAATATATCGAGGCAGCGGCCAAAATTGATGGCATCACAAGCGATGACAAAGACTGGATTGGCATTCATGCCACCCGAATGAACGCGCATTTTATCCGTACAATTTTTCGCAAGCACGCGCATCCGAGAATCAATAAAAATCCGCATGACCTGGAAGATTTTTATAATTTCAAAGAAGATATTTTAGTGGCGGCCGGTTGGCGTCCGGGATTTTCCACCGACTTTGACGCCGTGCTTTTGGCCAAATATTTGGGCGTTAAAACACTCATCAATCTTTCTAATATTGATTTTGTTTGCGACAAGGATCCGAAGAAATTTCCTGATGCAAAAATTATCGAAGAAATTTCTTGGGCAGATTTTCGCAAGATAGTGGGGGACATTTGGGACCCCGGTATGAACGCACCTTTTGATCCAATCGCTTCCAAAGAAGCGCAAGAAATTGGCCTGGAAGTGGCCATTATGAATGGACAAAATTTGCCTAATCTCAAGAAATATTTGGAAGGTAAAAAAGCAAAGGGAACGATTATAAAATAGAAGTGAAATATTTTAAAATAACTGTTGTAGTATTAAATTACTAAAGGGCTAGGTGATCGCATAATAGAAAGTTTTTCAGTTGTCCGGGTGATACTGTTGAAAATTTTTCTGTTCATCGATTGAGTCCGGCCCGTCTAAAATCAATTTTCTTCATTAAATACTTACTAATAAAAAGTCCTCGACTTATGAGAACTTTTTAATTTATTATTGATTTATTTCTTTTTAACTGCCAAGGTTTTTGTTTCTTTGTCAACTACTTTAGCTTTTTCAATTTCTGTTTTAGCTTCGAACGGTAAGACGCCTAAAATGTTTTTGAGCGCTACGCCATCAACTTTCAAAACAGATTCCCATTTATCGAGTGGCTCCAGAATTTCCCGAATTTTTTTCTCATCGTATTTGTAGGTCTTGCGCAAAGAGCGGGCGATAATTCCTTGTTCACCGAAAACCCTTTCCACACCCTCCTGCTCCATATATTGCAAAATCTTTTCTTGAATTTCACCCAGGCGGTCTTTGGTGATGGAAATGGCGGATTTTAACTCAACATATTCGCCGATAGCAGAGTTTATTTCCTCTATGTCAATTTTGCGCAGTTCTTTGAATTTGTGTTTCCACATCGGACAGATATTTTGATAGCCGCACCAATCGCAAAGCGGAGTGATGTTGGGTTCAAATTTTTCCTCCTCGATCAACTTTATGGCATCTAAAAACAGTTGTTCGCTTTTTTTCAATTGGTCAATAGTGCGTGTGGCAGAAAGTTTCACGCCGTGTTTGAGATAATAGAGACTGACTTTGATCTTATCAATGTTTTCAATTTCTTTCGGATAACGCGACAGAAAGGCCTGTAAATAGACAGAAAGCTGCAAATCATTGTCCACCTTGTCTTGGGATGGCATTTTCTTAGTGGTCTTGTAATCAATAATTTCATAACCATCCCCAGTTTTGTCGATTCTATCTATAATTCCTGAGATAATGTGAGTTTGTCCACTTGCCCCGCGATCCGCCGCGGATTTTGCGGGGATCTCAATTTGAAAGCGCGATTCCAAATCAACGATATTGAAATTAGCCGGATTATTTTTTTGATAATAATCCTGGATAATACGAACACCTTGAGAAAATGCCGCGCGTTCCTCATCGGGATTGTCAAAAACCGCCGGATTCCAAGCATTGGAAAAATGTTCCAGTGCCTGATCAATGGTAGGCGACAGAATACCGGGCGTATGCACGAATTTCATGGTTTCATGAATTGTGGTGCCAAAAACCGCTTCCTTGGATTTGGGAGTTTTGATATGGTCAATGTTCTGAAATTTATATTTCAGCGAGCAGTTTTGATAGGTATCGAAGGCAGAATAAGATATTCTCATAAGCGTAACTTAATTGTAGTTTAAATGGTTTTTTGGGTCAAATTTGACAGGATGACAAAAATTAAAACTTATAGTATAATTTGTGAGTATTTAAAAAAAATAAAATCAAAAAAAATGTTCAAAGATGTGCGAGCGCCAAAAATTGATGAAATGTTTCGATTTGCAGCTACGGTTGTGGTTATCGTATTTTTAATCGTAACTGTTGCCATATCCTATGAAATCAATCAATTAATATCCTAGATTCTGAAGACTTGACTTAGTTCAGGTTTTTTTGTAAGATAAATGTATACTAATTTGGTAGGAGATTCAAAACATGAAATTTTCCACAAAAGCCGAATATGGACTGAAGGCAATGGCTAATTTGGCCAAAAATGAGACTAAAACTAAGAATATCAAATTGATTGCTAAGGAAGAATCAATTTCTATTAAATATCTAGAGAGACTTTTGAATGTTTTGCGCAAGCATGATTTGGTTGAAAGTTTTAAGGGAACGCGAGGAGGATATACCCTAAAAAAACCGGCTAATAAAATAAGTGTGGCGGATATTGTCATTGCGCTAGAAGGTTCAATTGCGCCAATGAAATGTGTGGAATCGGTGTGTCGAATGGAAAAATCCTGCTCCTCAAAGATTGTCTGGGAAGTGCTTGGCACACAAATAGAAAAAACATTAACTATTATAAAATTAAGCGATCTAACAAAATAAAAAATAGGGGCTAATATGGAATCCTAGAGCTAAGCTCTTGGATATCCAAGAGCTTAGCTCTAGGAACTCTTATGAAAAAAATCTACTTAGATTATGCCGCCACTACGCCTGTAGATAAAGATGTATTGAAAGAAATGCTGCCATATTTTTCCGAAAAGTTTGGCAATGCTATGTCAATTCATTCTTTTGGGCAAGAGGCTCTGCAAGCTGTTGATGTGGCTCGAGGAAAAATCGCTAACTTTTTTGGCTGCACGCCCGCAGAAATAATTTTTACCAGTAGCGCTACCGAAGCTAATAACCTCACGGTGAAAGGTGTCCTAAAATCATATTTTTCAAAAACTAAAAATGCCCAGAAAAAACCACACATTATCACTTCTGCTTTTGAGCATCATTGTGTTTTAGATTCCTGTAGGGCAGCTGAAAAAGAAAACCTAGTTGAAGTGACTTATATTAAACCGGGGAAAGACGGAATAATAAAAGTCAGTGATATTAAAAAAGCCATAAAATCTAATACGCTTTTGATTTCAATAATGTATGTTAATAACGAGATTGGCACAGTGCAGCCTATTGAAAAAATTGGCAAACTGGTGAAAAAAATGAATACAACCAGAAAAGAAAATGATTTTAAAATTGTATTCCATACAGATGCCACACAGGCCATTAATTATTTTAATTGCAATGTTGATAAGTTAGGTGTGGATTTGCTTTCAATGTCAGCGCATAAGATTTATGGGCCCAAGGGAGTTGGTATGTTATATATTAGAAAGGGGACTGCAATCAGAAAAATTCAAGATGGCGGCGATCAGGAATATAAAATGCGTGCTGGCACGCACAATGTCACAGGCATTGTCGGATTTGGAAAGGCCATAGAAAAAATCCAAAATCCAAAATCCAAAATCCAAAATCGAGAAATATTAAAACTAAGGGACTACTTAATAGAAAAAGTTTTGCGCGAAATTCCAAATGCGATTCTTAATGGATCAAAAATAAAGCGTTCACCAAATAATGCCAATCTTTCATTCAAGGATGTGGAAGGGGAGGGATTATTGCTTTCATTGGATATGGAAGGCGTGGCTTGCTCAACAGGATCCGCTTGCTCATCTGGCGCTCTTTCGCCCTCACATGTGCTTTTGTCTATCGGGCTAAAGGCAGAACAAGCTCACGGTTCATTGCGTATGACACTAGGTAAATACACAACCAGGGAGGAAATAAATATTGCCGTAAAGAAATTAAAAGTTATCATAGAGAGGTTGCGAAAAATTTCCGGTAATGTTTTGGGAGAATATTACTCTAAATAGAGCCGATTTGAATATACGAATGTATGCGAATCTACGAAAATAAAATACCAAAAAGTTAATTAATAAAAAATACGAAGTTAATGGTTCGTAAATTCGAATTCCATTCGTAGTTTCGTATCGGTATAAATATTATGCAATACTCAAAAAAAGTTTTGGAACATTTCACTCGACCACACAATCAAGGGGTGATTAAAAATGCTTCCGGTGTTGGCATGGTTGGCAATCCGGTCTGTGGAGACTTGATGAAAATTTATATCAAAGTAAAAAACGACAAAAAGCGCGGAGAAGTGATTGATAAAATCGGCTTCGAAACCCTAGGCTGCGCCTCGGCCATTGCAACTTCATCAATGGTAACTGATCTGGCCTTGGGTCAAACAATTGAAGATGCTATGAAAATTACGCGTAATGATGTGGCTGACGCGCTAGAGGGCTTGCCACCAATCAAAATGCATTGTTCAAATTTAGCCGATGAGGCCTTACACGAAGCCATAAAAGATTACCAAAATAAGAAGTAGCTTCCATCATTTTAAATTTAAAATTATTTATATATGGCCTATCGAGTTACGCCAAATCTAATGTTCCCAATTGGAAATTTTAAAAACATTTCCTCTGGTTTTGGCGAGGTGAATGTATATGATAAAAAATTGTGGGGCAAACATTTAGGTATTGATATATCCGCCACACACGATACTAAAGTTTTTTCAACTGGACGAGGCATCGTAGTATACTCAAAACTTCATTCTGGAGAAATTTCAGAAAGCGGAGAAATCCTAAAAAGAAATTGGGGTGGCATTGTCATTATTGCGCACAAAGAACCAAAAACAAAAGAAGTTTTTTATTCCCTGTATGGTCACCTGGGCAAGCGCTTTGTTAAAAGAGGTGATGCGATTGAGATGGGTGGACTCATCGGAACCATCGGAAAGAGCCTAAGTGAGTCTAATGGGGCATGGGAAGAAGAGCATTTGCATTTTGGTATTTATGCTGGACCATTTCATGGAAAAGTTTTACCAGGATATTATAAGATGGTGGATTCGGAGAGCTCGACAGAGCTGGAGTATTGGAAAGAACCGATTAGTTTTATAAAAAACTATAATCCAAATCAGGGCGTAGTTTAGGTTTTAATTAAGAGGGAAGGGTGCTTCTTGAAATATGGAGAGTGTCGCACATCATAACTTTTGCGACACTGCACTTATTCTTTCCAGAGCTTCTTAAATATATTAGGTTATACATCTATGTACGCCCAACCACCGTATAAATTAAATTATGTCCAATATTTTTTTCTAAAGATTATATTAAAAAATAAATTATTATTCACCTATTAAATAATTTTATTTTTATTTTTTTTAAATACATATAGTGAGTTTGTACTTAGACCGACTAATTTTAGCATACATTGATGTATACCCTAAACCACAGAATTGATATTTTTATGTAACCTATCCCCTTCCTAAAATCAAAAACGACCCGTTCATCTTGCATCGGGTCGTTTTTTAAATCAGTTATATTTTATAGATACTTCTTTGGATTCACGGAAGCGCCAGTTGGAATCATCAATCCATTGACATATGATGACTCAACTGTTTTGAAAGTTTCAGCCGCAAAAACTGAAAAATGAAGATGTGGTCCGGTTGAATTCCCAGTATTCCCACTTGTGCCAATTTTTTGTCCTTCCTTGACACTAGCACCTTTTGTAACCGCCTTGGCACTCAGATGACCGTAGAGAGTCACAAGCCCATCACCATGATTAATAGCCAGCCATTTACCATAAGCATATTTGCCATTATCGCCTGAGCCGACCACCTTGCCACTCTTAGCCGCAAAGACATTGTTATATTTGATTCCAAAATCTACGCCATTATGAAAATTATTTTTGTATATGCCGGATGTTTTAGCGAAACTTGTTTTGCCATAACCTTGAGTAAGGATATGCGGATTAACCGGCCAAGTAAAGTAACCGTTTTTGTCTGGCGGCAAGTTAGCCATATTAAGCGAGCTTGAAAGACTCTGTTCCAAGTTGTTAATTTCATCCTCAATATTCGACAGGAGCTCCTTATATTTAGCAGCTTCCGCTTGTGTTTGTCCTAGCAAAGCTTGTCTTTGATTTTCGTTTTTTTGCAGAATCAAATTTTTATTTTCTAAATCCTCTTTTGCTTGCTCGCTCTCTTGTTTTTTTTGCGCGATTTCTGTTTGCTCATTTTGCAGTTCAGATTTAGCCTCTTGAATAGTTCTTAAAACATCACCAACTCGACTTCCAGCTTGTTCAATATGATCTGTTTGATTAAAAATTTCAGAAAAATCTTGATTAATTAAAACAACATCTAGGATGCCACCTTGACTATAATCATAGTATATCCGCATAAGTCCAGCTAGGATTATTTGTTGGCTGGCAATTAATTTTTCCTTGTCTTTTATTTTTTGATCCAGATTATTCACTTGTCGATCAAGATCCTCCACTTTGTTTTGAGTCTTGCCCAATTCAACTTGATTGGTTTGTTGTTGTGTATCAATCACTGCAAGTTGATTTTTAACTGTAATCGCCTTTTTATTTGTGAGATCCAATAAGCTTTGAGTGAGTTGCACTTTTTTTTCTAGCGTTTCACATTTATCCTTATCAATTGAAAGACTGCAATTAGCACCTTTCGCTATATAAGCAGATTTACCAAAATTAAAAAACAGCAATCCAAAAATTGCCGCCACTAAAAACATCCTTAATCCTAAGTTTCTATTTTTATCTTTTGTTTTTGCCATAAATTCCTCTTAAGCTTGTCCATTATAGCATAAAAGAAGGAAGATTTCAAATAAAATAGATTATTATGCCTTAGATAAAGCCTGAGTTAGTCTTTTTAGGCTTTCAGTTTTACCCAAAACCCAAGACAGTTTCATTGGTGAGGGTGATTTTTGCGCTCCAGACAAAGCCACTCTCAAAGGCCAAAGTAAATCGCCTTTCCCGCCTCCCGGACGGGCAGGTTTGTCTCCGGCAGCGGCGAAAAGTTTTTCTTCGATATTTTTTGTATTCCAATCTTTTTCATCAATACTTTCCAAAACACTTCTGGATTTTTCCAATGACTCTTTTAATATCTCGTCGGTCATATCTTTCCAGCGCAGCATGCTTTTGTCATATTCAATATCCGTAAAAAAGAATTGGTTGTTCTCCCCCACCTCGGATAATTTATTTAATCGATCCTGTTCAACGGTCAAAACTTTTTTCACATAATTTTCTTTATCTATTGCGCTCCACGATTCATGATTCACGCTCCACGATTTGTAGAAATCTTTTTGCGCGAAAAATTCCAAAGATTTTTTATATAATTCGTCGATGGATAATTTCTTTATGTATCGCGCGTTTAACCAATCGAGTTTTTTCAAATCGAAAACCGCACCCGCCTTGTGTACGCGTTTGATGTCAAAAGCCTTTTCCAATTCTTCCATCGAAAAAATCTCCTGCGTGCTCCCCTCACCAAGATTCCAGCCCAAAAGCACCACAAAATTTATGATGGCTTCTTTAAGATAGCCATTTTTAATATAATCCTCGACCGCCACGTCACCTTGTCTTTTAGAGAGTTTGGTTTTGTCAGGATTCAGCAGGAGTGGTAAGTGCGCAAATTCGGGGACAGCCCAACCAAAATTTTGATATAATTGAATATATTTTGGTGTACTTGATACATATTCTTCTCCACGCAAGACATGTGAAATTTCCATTAAATGATCATCTACCACATTAGCAAAATTATATGTCGGATAACCATCAGATTTCATCAATATCTGATCATCTAATAATTCATTTTTGAATTCAATTTCACCTCGAACCAAATCATTATATTTTGTAACACCCTTGGCATTTATTTTTTGACGGATTACATATGGCTCGCCAGCCTCAATTTTTTGTTGAATTTCTTCTTTGGTCAATTTTAAACAAGTTCGGTCATACATCGGAGCTTGTTTGGCGGCTGTTTGTTTTTGTCGCATCTCATCCAATTTTTCCGTACTGCAAAAACAATAGTAGGCCGTTCCATTTTCAATAAGTTGCTGAATATATTTTTTATAAATATCCAGTCTTTCTGATTGTATGTATGATCCAAAATCGCCTTTTTGAATAATCTTACCATCTTCTAAATAAACCCCTTCGGAATAATTGAAGCCTGCCCAATCAATAATTTTCAGAAGTTTCTCAAGGGCATCCTGTACATATCTTTTTTGATCGGTGTCCTCTATGCGCAATAAAAATTCCCCACCATTTTTTTTGGCAAAAAAATAGGTATATAAAGCTGTGCGGAAATTTCCCACATGCATATATCCCGTTGGTGATGGGGCAAATCTAACTCGAACCTTATTCATTTTCATTTTTCTTATCCTTTTTAATAATCTTCCAATGTATTAATAATATTGGTAGAGCGATAATTATCATTGTAATCGCGTCAACTACGCTTGATTGTCTTTGCGCGCTATAACATTCTTCACCGGTGTTGTTCTTTTTCCACTCATCATAGTCGCGCAACAAATTGGCCAGTTGAACTTTTTGATCTTCAGTGGCAACTCCGGCGAAACTATTTTTGTCCAAAGCATACACTGGAGGCTGTTGATTGCATTGATTGTATCCACCCTTTTCCGCTTTAGGGAAAACATAATATTTTAGAGCGGTATTTATAATATTGCCCGTTCCAACTGCGACAAAAATCAGACTTACAAGCGCCGCAATGTATAAATAGATTGTGCGGATTAACTTTGTTTTGCTTGTCATAATTTTATTTATTAAAAATTATTTTTATTGGAAAAACTATAGTTGCATTGAAAATCCTTTTGGCGCGGTAAGTTGGCTCTTGCAGAAACCGCCACAACCATTCCAAGCCTGCTTTTCTAATACATCCAGGTGCTCTTTTTATTTTGCCAGTCAGAAAATCAAAACTGCCACCCACTCCCATCGCTAGTTTTATTTTACTATCTTTCAGTGTTTTTAGCGAATCTATAAAAATTTCTTGGTCAGGGGCGCCGAAGGAGCAGAAGACGATATTGTAACTAGTAACTAGTAACTCGCCTGCCTGTCCGGTAGGCAGGTAACTAGAATTATTATTTATATTAGATCCGCCTATTGTCAGTCTTGGATATTTTTTTAAAATTGCAGCGCGGGTTTCTTCCCAGGTGCTTAAACTTTTATTGTTGGTAACTAAAAATATTGGGTGATTATTACTACTGGCCAGACTTAATATTTCTTCCATTAGATCCGCCCCTGCCATTCTGGCCTTCAGAAATTTTCCATAGCGTAAAAGTGCAAACCAAATGCCAGTTCCATCGGCAATGTTTAAATCGCAACTATTTAAGATGTTTTTAAATTTCTCATCCTTTTGCGCTTGCAAGATAAATTCCGGATTGACCGTGGCAATTTGATGAAATTTATTTTCTGATAAAAAATCCACCACTCTTTGAAGTATCTCTTTTTTGGGCATATTATCAACTTTTATATCTAAAATTTTCATTCTAATTCAGTCCACAACTTTCAATGACGGTATATTCCATATCATCCCCTTCAAAATCACTAGCCATCACATCAATGCTTTCTACCGTGACCAGCAAAGGAAAATCTTTGTTTATCACAGGCTTCTCCGGCAACTCGTTCCATTTGTTTTTCCGAATCTTCCCCAGTGTAATGTGTGGGCGAAATTCTTTTTTTGAACTGGAAAATATGCCCAGCTCTTTTTCAATTTTTTCCACCAAATCCCGGAGATTCTCGCTCACCTTTCCGGCCACCCAAATCATTCTCGGATCTTCCATGGTTGGACCAAATTTAATCGCCTCAAATTCTACATCAAAAATATCCGCCGTCTGGGCAATTTTGGCCACTTTTTGACACACATCTAGTGTGGAATCATCATCCACAAAGCCCAAAAAAAACAGCGTAATATGCAAATTCTTCTCCTTGCTCCACTTCACCGGCAAATCCTGCCAATTTTCCGTGGCTCTAACAAGGCGTTTTTTTGTCCGATCCGGCAAATTAATGCTAATAAATATCTTTCTCTTCATAGCTAAATTCTAGCCCATTGCTAGCCTAAAAGCAAGATTTATATTTAAGTATATGCGAATTGTTATGCGAAATTTTTAAGTCTAGCGTTGGCATTAACTGTCCCCCTTAGTAATATACTTATGCGAAGAATGATACTACTTATTGCGGATGAACCTAGTCCGCATGCCCGGTGGCACTTCGGTGTCAAACGGCGGCCGTAACTATAACGGTCCTGAATATCACTTCGGCGTCGCTTGCTTTCGGGCTGGCGATGTTTTTTATATTACAAATTCCTTCTAATAGTCTAAAGGTAAGCTTTATATATAAAATAGACAACGGCCAGAACGCGATTTAGCCGTTCGAAAACATTCCCGTGCTTGTATTGGCGGACTATCTGCAAACTTGGTAGAATAGAGGTATGAAAAAGACAGGTAAAATCATTGCTGATATCGTGCCGATTGCGAGGATTCCCCTTTCTAGGAATCAATCTTTTTCCTATTTGTCTGACACTGAGCTGTCTCCGGGTACGCTTGTTTCCATTCCCCTTTTCAGAAGACAAACTGAAGGCATTGTGACAGGTCACAGACCGGATTTTGAGAGAATGGGAAACATTGAGTTGAAAAAAATTTCAACAGTAATTGAAGAAAAATTTTTGGACAAAAAACAAATTGAACTGGCACAGTTTATCTCTGATTATTATTTTTCACCACTGGGTATTGTTTTCAAATCTTTTATTCCCAAAAGAGTCAAGGCACGGATCAAAAGGTCCGACCTTAAAACCGCTATAGCAATCTCCAAGGTCGGACCTTTGAGTGGTTCTAAAAAAATTCAACTCACTAAAGAACAAGTCCAGGCCATCGAAAAAATAGCTGCGCGATACGCGATACGCGATACGCGATATCTACTCTTCGGTCCCGCCGGCTCCGGCAAAACCGAAATCTATATTGAGTCCATAAAAAAATTAAAAAAAGATCAGCAGGCGCTCATCCTTCTGCCAGAACTCACGCTCACTCCACAAGCTATTGAAAGATATGGCGAACATTTTGGCCAAGATAATATCGCTGTGTTAACAAGCAATATTTCCAAAGGTGAATTTTATCGACAGTGGCAGAAAATAAAATCCGGCGAGACAAAAATAATCATCGGCACGCGCATGGCGGTTTTTGCACCTTTTAAAAAACTGGGTTTGATTGTAGTGGATGAAGAACAAGATATGTCCTACAAACAATGGGATATGAGTCCGCGTTATGATGCACGCACGGTGGCGGAAAAATTAGCCGAGATTCACAACGCTAAAATAATTTTTGGCTCAGCTACACCCAGCATTGAATCCTATCAAAAAACAATAACCAAAGAATTTTTCTTGGTTGAAATTCCCCATTTGAAAATTCCCGGCGCACCCAAGAAAGATTATGATGGACCGGAAGTTGCGATCGTGGATTTGAAAAAAGAGAAGTGGGAGAACCTGCCTGCCGGTAGGCTAGGAAACCATTCCCCAATCTCGCGAAAACTGCGTTCAGAAATTGCCTATGCTTTGAAAAATAAATTGCAAATAATTCTGTTTATCAATCGCCAAGGCATGAGTAATTTTTCAATATGCAGTGGATGCAAAACAGTTTTGAAATGTCCAAAATGCGACCGCGCGCTCATTTATGATAATAGTGGACTGTATAAATGTATCGGGTGCACCTACAAAACCTCAATTGTTCCGGAATGTTCCAAATGCCATGGCATCACTTTTCAAAATATCGGCCTCGGCACGCAAAAAATTGAAAAGGAAATTGCCGACATGTTTGCCAGCGCCAGAATTGCGCGGGTTGATTCGCAGACTATGAAAGACGCTAATGCTCAGGAAAAAACATATCACGCTTTTGCTTCTGGCGAAATTGATATCCTGATCGGGACACAGATGTTGACCAAGGGTTGGGATTTGCCAAATGTGGCGCTAATTGGTATAATTGACGCGGATAATATGCTGACTATTCCTGATTTTTCTGTTAATTCCAGGGCTTTTCAAAATATTGTGCAGGTGGCCGGCCGGTCAAATCGACCGCACTCCAAATGGCGCGGGTTTGTGATTATTCAAACATTCAATCCGAACCAAAAAATATTTCAATTTGCCGCCGAGCGGGATTTTGAGAAATTTTTTGCCAGAGAAATCAAGGAAAGAAAAGATTTATTTTTGCCTCCGTTTGGAAAATTGATAAAACTTATTTTTCAAGATTATGATGCAAAAAAAGTTTCGCTGGAAGCCGAGCGCCTATATAAGGCCTTGGAAGAACTGTCGGACAAAGATGTGGCTATCGCGGAACCGCAGAATTCATTTATTGCCAATGTCTGCGGTCGGCATCGAAAACAAATCATCCTTAAATTAAAAAATAAATTAATTTCTCCAGAAATTAAAAATATCCTATCTGCTTTGCCAGCCGGCTGGCTGATTGATGTAGATCCGATAAGTATAATTTAAAAAAAATGGCTGAACTGAAAATAGTTGAATATCCCAATCCGATTCTGCTGAAAAAAGCGATGCCTGTTTTGGATGCCAAAAAAGATTCCATTAAAAAACTTGTTTCGGATATGTTGGAAACTATGGAAAAAAACAACGGAGTTGGCTTGGCTGCCCCGCAAGTCGGCAAATCAATTCGCTTGTGCGTGATTAGAGTTGATGACGCGACATATGCGCTTATTAATCCAAGAATCACTTACAAATCCTATTTGAAAGAAATTGCGGATGAAGGTTGCCTTTCTTTTCCTGGAAAATTCATACCGATCAAGCGGCATAAAAAAGTTCGCGTGAAAGCGCAAGATTGTGATGGCGCAGAAATCATCATCAAGGCCGAAGGACTTCTTTCGCGCGCTTTGCAACATGAAATTGACCATCTGGATGGCAATCTCTTTATTGAAAAAGAAGTAAAAGTCGGAAAAAATAAGCCACAATAACCCTGCCTGCCTGTTTCAAGTACCAAATTTTGTTTATTTAAATTTGATAATTGAATATTGTTTGATATTTGTTTCTTAGTTATTAAAAAATTATGTCAGAAAACAAAAAAAAGCTGCAAGTTATTTTTATGGGAACACCCGAATTTTCAGCTGATATTCTAACTTCTCTGCTTGAGGCTGAATATAATATCGTGGGTGTTTTCACCCAAGCAGATAAAAAGGTTGGTCGAAAACAAACGATTGAAAAATCACCCGTAAGACTGGTGGCTGAAAAAAATAATTTGCCCGTTTTTACTCCCAAAAAACTGGATGAAGCCGCCTTGATAGAAATTCAAAATCTGAAAGCAGATTTGATTATTCTAGTGGCTTACGGAAAAATACTTCCCCAGACTGTTTTAAGCGCGCCTAGGCTGGGTGCTATTAATATTCATCCATCGCTTTTGCCCAAATTTCGCGGTCCATCCCCCATTCAAAATGCCCTATTGGCCGGCAATAAAATAACTGGCACAACCATTATGTTGATGGACGCCGGTGTCGATACGGGCGATATTTTGCGACAAAAAGAAATTGTAATTGCGCAGAATGAAACCTATCTTGAATTAGCGCAAAAACTGGACACTCTTTCCTCGCAACTCCTGCTGGAAACATTGCCTGATTTTTTAGCTGGGAAAATTGTTCCGCAAAAACAAGATGATGTGCAAACTTCCTATTGCCAAATAATTAAAAAAACAGACGGGCAAATTAATTGGCACGATTCAGCGGAAAATATTTATAATAAATATCGGGCTTTTTTCAATTGGCCGGGAATATTTACAATCTGGAATGGCAAGCGCTTAAAATTAAATAAAATAAATTTTATTTCTGACAATTCAAGCGTTTATGCGATTGGCGAAGTTTTCAGAATTGATGATATAATCTATGTGCAAGCGGAAGCTGGCTGGATTGAACTCATTGAAATACAACTGGAAGGCAAGCCTAGCACAAAAATATTTTCTTTTGTAAATGGCCATAAAAATTTTGTCGGCAGCAAATTGATTTAAAAAAATATTATGCAAAAAAACTCAAATAATAATATAATTGCCCTAGTTGTTGGATTTTTTTTGATTATGTTGATTGCAACTGTGACATTTTTTAGAGCTTCAACTTCAAAAAATAACTCAAACCAGCAAAACATTGATAATCAAAATATTGATATGAATAATTTGAAAAGCGCTACCAAGATTTCCGATGCTGATTTAGCAAAAAAAATTCAAAATAAAGACGCGCTAATATTGCTGGATATTCGAAGTGAGGCTGAATATGCGCAGGAGCATATTTTTAATTCACAAAACATACCTTTTTCCAATTTAAACGAAGATTTGTCTATGTTAGATAAATACGAATCATATGTCATAATCGACTCCGAAGCATCACCCGACACAATAGGGCTGGTTGTGCAACTTATGTCCAATGCGGGCTTTGATGATTTGTATTATTTGGATGGTGGATTTTATGCTTGGGGGAAAAATTATAATCAAACCATCTCCATTGGAGATCCAAATTCTTTTACGGATCAATCTAAGATCACCTACATTCAAACCGACGATCTGAAAAAATTAATGGAAACTGAAAAAAATCTAACTATAATTGATGTCCGAAAAAATGCCGGATTTATTGAGGGACACCTTGCTGGAGCTATAAATATTCCTTTAGACGATATTGAAAAAAAGAAAAAAGACATATCGATGGGTAAAAAAATAATTCTTTACGATAATTATGGAATGGAGGCATTTCAAGCTGGAGTCAGATTGTTCGATATGGGATTTTTTAATGCCCTCACGCTTGCGAATGGACTGGATAATTGGAAGAAGAAAAATTACGAAATTGTAAAATAGATGTCTTGTATCGCTGTTGGAGGTTGAGCCTCCATAATGGAGGCTCAACCTCCTGAAGATGGTAATAATTTCCTTAATTTAGTCTTATCCCTTGTTATCCGCAGAACTTTTCGCAAGATAAGAATAGAGAAACAAGGCCTGGGAAGCTAAATATTTCAAAATTTCCTGATTATTATTATCTCGACTTTGAAATTCATCAAATGATTTTACGACTAAATACACTCTCGTATCATTAATGGTTTTATTCGAACAAAAAACAACAAAATCTTGAACGAATTTTATAGTCACATTATCATCCATTGCGAAAAAACTGTCGCTTCTATCAGGGTTGTTGCATTTTTCATCCAGACAGCAGTCTTTTATTATTTTATTAACCTTCGTATTGAAAAATATAATAGTCGCGCATTTGCCTTTCAGAAGGAAAGTCGCCGCCTCTATAATGGACATATATATTTCTCTTTCTCTTTTTTTGCTTAGGCCAGTGCGCTCTGACAAACCGATTCCAATTTGCATCAGTATATCCATCTTGCGATTTATTTCACCGATATAATTATAGGATTCAATCAAGTCCTTGGCTGTTTGTTGCAGTCTTTGCTGACCCTTCTCTCTTTCCCGTTGTTGAATTTTTAATTGCCACTCTTTAAATATAAAAGCCAAGAAACCAAACATACCCAGTAAAAAAATAGCTAATTCCTCAATTTGCTCCTGAGGCAAGCCAAGACTGTCTTCATTTTGAATAATATCCGGAATCATAACTGCTATTATGAAGATTATCAAATAGAGCCAATACATATTTTTATTCTTGATTAAAATTAACTCTGCGTTTATTAGAAAAAAAGAACAAATACAATATCTCTAATATGCCGGCGGTGTTAACCAGCAATAATATGATAAACCAAATGCTTTCGCCTCTTCTGGCGGACTTCCAAAGCGCAAAACCCTTCCATGGCACAGACCAGACAACCAGCGCGATTAGAACATACAGTAAATTATTTTCCATCTGTATTTTAAATTAACAGTTACATAAATATTAACATACTAATGCAATTTTTACACATTCCCCCGATTGGCATTTCCCTGATTGGCAGCAGGGACTTTTTCAGCTAATTTCAAAAATACTTTTCGGATATTTTGCAAGCTGTCCCAATCGTGAATGGAAACAACTTCAATGACCGGATTAATCTTGCTGAATTCTTGAATTTTTTTCGTAATTATTTTTTTATCCACCAAATCTGATTTAGTCAGAAGAATGATTTCTTTTTTCTCAAGAAGTTCCGGATCATAATCCCCCAATTCCTTGCGAATAATCGCATAGTCTTCGGCTGGATTTTCTGACTCCAAAGAAATACAATGCACCAATGCTTTGGTTCTTTTGATGTGTTTCAGAAATTTTATACCCAAGCCCTTGCCTTTTGATGCCCCTTCAATGAGTCCCGGGATATCCGCGATTATGATGCCATCCAGAGCTCCCAAATTGGGCTCCAGGGTTGTAAATTCATAATTGGCTACTTTCACATCCGCCTTGGTTAATTCATTGAGCAGGCTCGATTTCCCGATATTTGGCAAACCAACCAGGCCAATGTCAGCAATCAGCCGAAGTTCCAACAAAAAATCAAATTCTTCCCCAACAGATCCCTCCTCGCATTCTTCCGGCGTTGTGTTACTGGGCGAGCGAAAACAAAAATTTCCTCGGCCGCCAATGCCACCCCTAGCCACCAAAATTGGTTTGTCAATTTCAGTCACATCAATATCTTCGCCGGTTGTCAAATTATGCAAGACCGAACCAATTGGCACTGTCAAAACAATGTCGTCCCCGGTGTGTCCGTCAGAATTGTCAGATTTTCCATTTTTACCATTACCAGCATAATGTTTCGGCTTGTTTTTGTATTTATTTAGCGCGCTCAAATTTGAGACAGCTTGAAAATAGACATTTCCTCCCTTACCGCCGATTCCACCGGTCGGACCAAGACTCATCATTGTCTTATTAAAAGCTACGACGCCATCCCCTCCACGGCCGGCAATCACTTTTATTTTTATTTCATCAGTTAACATATTATATAATTTCTAAACTACTTAAAAATATTTTCAATTCTTCGTCCTTGATTTCTCTTTTTTGATTTTGTTTTAAGCTGCCCACCTTAACATTCATCACTCGCATGCGCTTCAAATCCGTCACTTCATAGCCCAAGGCGGTGCACATTCTACGAATTTGATGCCGCTTCCCTTCTGTTAAAACAATGCGAAAAACAAATTCATCTAATTTTTCAACAATAGCCGGATTGGTTCTAAAATCCTCCAGATCAATCCCCTCGCCCATATGCCGCACAAAAAAATTATTAATTTTTTTGTTTACATGCACCAAATATTCTTTTTCGTGCTCATATTTCGGATTGAATAGCTTGTCTGTAATTCTACCGTCATTGGTCATAATAATTAATCCTTGCGAATCTTTATCTAATCTGCCAATTGGAAAAAATTCCGCTGAAAAATTAGCCGCCTTTTCAATGCTGGTTTGTCCGGCCTCCGGTGAGTGCGTGACAACGCCAATTGGCTTGTAATAGGCAAAGTATTGGCAATCCTTAATCGCTGCCTTGTTTTTTGTGTCCACCACCACAGCGTCATTTTCATTCACTTTGTCGCCTAAAACAGCCTTTCTGCCATTAATTTTCACAATTCCCCGCCTAATCAATTCATCTGCCTCGCGCCGTGAACAAAAATTCCTTTTTGCCAGGCATCGGTTGATTCTCATGGGATATTCTAAATTTTCCATATATAAATTCTTTATAGTTTTTGGACTATAATCATAACATACTATTTTTGATTAGGCAAGTATTGTTGGGGAGGAGGGATTCGGACCCCCGATGCAAGGACCAGAACCTTGTGCCTTACCGCTTGGCTACTCCCCAATAATATAAAAAGACTATTGAAAGTCTTTATATATAATATATTAAAGTGGCTATAAAATCAATATCCGCCGAGCTAGACCTTCAAATACTTCTGCATAGCAATGATGCTGCCGATGACGCCCAAGAGCGAACCGAGGAGAATTTGACCACCCAGGAGTGACCAGAAATTGCTCAGATAAAATCCCACAAGATTGCTGGTTGGGACAACCGAGGAAACATAGGGCGTGATAAACTTGATTGAAATAAACAAAATTAGCATTGAGAAAATTGAGCTGACCACGCCATAGATCACACCTTCGAAAATAAAAGGCATTCGGATAAAAGAATTGGAAGCACCCACTAGGCGCATTATTTCAACCTCCTGTTTATGTGTGTAAATGGTGATGCGAATGGCATTGAAAGTTATGAGAAGTGAAATTATAGTAAAGAATAATCCTAATGCGGTTCCGATTTTTTTAATTACTGCAATTATATAATTTAATTTATTTATAGCATCTTTATGCTCATCATAATTTGTTCGACTTACTTTATTATTAAAAGGAGCTTTTTTAATATATTCTGAAATTAGCTGATATTGATTTACATCATTAGCCTTAATAACAAGTGCATTTAAAAGAGGATTACTACCTAGCACATCCAATGTTTGCAAAATAATTGGTCTCAATGTACTACTTTTTTTAAAATTTTCTAAAGCTTGCTCCTTAGAAACATAGGTAACCGATTTAATTTCGCTGAATTTTTCTAATTCATTTTTAACTTCTAAGATGGATTGTTCAGATATATCTGATTGAAAGGATATACTAATATCAACCTTGTCTTGAGTCTCCTTTAACACATCGTTGACGATCGATGTGATTATAAAAAAAACACTCAAAATATAGAGTAGCATAATCAAAATACTGACAGTGGCGATTGAAAGCCAGCCATTGCGAATAAAATTTTTGATAGCCTCTTTGAATGTTCGAGTGATAGTTAGAAACATATTTTTTTATTTTTATGAAGTTTTATTTTTCCCCCTGGCACAATCAGCGATATTTTTATATTTTCCTTTGGCGCAATCATCAATAATTCTGCCATTTTCCAAAAGAAGCACTCGCCTGTTTACCTTATCCACAATAAACTTGTCATGACTAGCCAGAACAACCGTTGTTCCCAGTGAATTTATTCTGATAAGTAACTGCATAATTTCCATCGAAGATTTTGGATCAAGATTTCCAGTTGGCTCATCCGCCACGATAACCATTGGGGTGTGCACTAAAGCGCGCGCAATCGCCACTTTTTGTTGTTCACCGCCACTCAATTGATGCGGATATTTTTTCATCTTACCTCCCAAACCGACGATCTCCAAAATTTGCGGAACATTTTCAGTAATTTCTTCATTTGAGGCTCCGGCAACTTCCAAAGCATAGGCTACATTTTCATAGACAGTTTTTCGCTCCAGCAATTTGAAATCCTGGAAGATTGTTCCAATATTTCTTCTATGATGCGGCAATTTTCTTCTGCTTATATTATTCAACAGACTATTATTAAAATGTACCTCTCCAGTAGTAGCCATTTCCTCAGCATAGATTAATTTTAGCAGTGTTGATTTTCCAGAACCGCTTTGGCCGACAATAGAAATAAACTCGCCCTCTTGAATTTCCAAATTAATGTCCTCCAACACGGGCAAATCCCCTTTATATATTTTAGAAACTGAATCAAATTTTATCATTGTTTTATTTTATTCTTCTTTTTTTATTTTCTTCTACCGTATCTATATCATATATCATTTTTTAATTTCCTTCAAGAAGGCTTCCATAAAAGGCGTCAGATTCCCCTCTAAAACATCTTCAGTATTTGCTGTTTCGTGCTTTGTCCGATGGTCTTTAACCATTTTATAAGGATGAATGACATAGGAACGGATTTGACTGCCCCATTCCGCTGAGGTATATTCTCCGCGCAGTTTTTGTTTTTCACTTTCTTTTTCTTCTAAATATTTTTGATGCAGTTTAGCGCGCAAAATTTTCATGGCCTGTTCCTTATTTTGCATTTGACTGCGTTCATTTTGGCAAGACACTACAATCCCTGTCGGAACATGTGTGATGCGCACCGCACTGTCAGTTGTGTTGACGGACTGCCCGCCAGCACCGGAAGATCGATAGACATCCACGCGCAAATCCTGTGCGTCAATCTTCACTTCCGCCAATTCTTCAATGACCGGCAAAATTTCCACCAAAGCAAAGGATGTTTGGCGCAAATTATCAGAGTTAAATGGCGACAGGCGCACAAGGCGATGCACGCCCGCTTCACTTTTCAAATATCCAAAAGCATACGGTCCGGAAATTTCCACGGTCACGCTCTTGATGCCCGCTTCCTGTCCGCGCGACTCATCAACAATTTTGGTTTTAAAATTATTTTTTTCCGCCCAGCGCAGATACATCCGCAAAAGCATCTCCGTCCAATCTTGCGCGTCTGATCCACCCGCGCCACTATGAATCGCTAGAATCACATCATTGCGATCATATTCGCCATTCAAAAGTATTTTGAACTCAAGTTTCTCAATTTCTTTTTCGATTTCAGTCAGTTTTTCTTGCAAATCTTTTTCTTCTTTTTCCGCGCCAACTTCCCCGCCTCGCGTCGACGAGTGGTCGTCTCCACTAGTCGAGGCGGGAGTTTCATCTATAATTTCTGAAAGATCTTTGATCTCGTCCAACTCCGTTTCGATGTCGCTCAACATTTTTATCTCGCCGCGCAACTCCTCCAACTCTTGCATAATTTTGGAAGCTTTCTGCGAATCATCCCAAAATCCCGTCTGACTGGAAATTTTTTCTAATTCCTCAATTCTTTTTTGTTTTGCCGGCAAGTCAAAGATAGTCGCTCAAAAGAGCGAGTTTATTCTTAAGTTCCTCTATTTTTGCCTGAATTTCTTTAATCATAAGCTTATTCTAGAAACAATAACGATATCATCAGTCCGATACCAACCATAAATAAAACTATTTGTCCGATTGATTTTTTTGGTTCAGTATTTTTATGCAGTTCCGGAATCAAATCGGCGCTGGCAATATATATAAAACCTCCGGCGGCGAATGGTATTAAAAATTTATTCATTTCAAAAACATTTGCATTAATTAATAATACGATAATTGCGCCAATAACCGCTGTCAGTCCGGTTAAAAAATTAAACATAAGCGCTTTGTAGCGAGAAAATCCGCCATATATGAGAGAGCCGAAATCGCCGACTTCCTGTGGGATTTCATGAAGGATAACAGCAAGCGTAGTGGCTATGCCAACAGGAATGCTTACTAAATAGCTTGCCGCAATTACGAGGCCATCAATAAAATTATGCACCGTATCCCCTGCCAGGATTATATAAGAAAATGGATGTAGATGATGCTCGCTTGGCACATGATGGCAATGCCGCCAATGAAAAAATTTTTCAACAATAAAGAAAAAAAGGATTCCAACTAAAACATATAATCCGACCAACAAGCTTTTCTCATTATTTTCATAGGCCTCGGGAATGAGATGAATAAAGGCATCGCCTAAAAGTGTTCCGGTTGATAGGCTGACCAAATAAATCAAGACTTTTTCAAGCTTCTTGTGATTAATGGAAAAAGTAAAAACGCCGACAAGCGAGATCAGGCTCACGATAATTACGGATATTAAGGTATAAAGCCAGATTGTCATTATGAATAATTTTTAATCAATTGGATATGATCAGTTTCAACTTGCATCAAGGCGGTAAATAGAATTTTAATTTCTTGTTCAGTCGCTTCTTGGGAAAATTTCGCATAGAGCGAAGAGGCATTTTCTTCTAATTTTATAGTTTCTGTAAAATTCTCCACATCCTCATCACTACATAATTCTGGGGAGTTTTCTGGCAAAGAAATTTTCATCAATTTACAAGCGATAGTCGCGTGTTCCAATTCAACTTTGGCTAATCTTTTATACATCGCCTTGATCTCATACATATCAGTCTTGCCGGCCATACATAAATAGACCGCCGAAGCATGCAGTTCCAGCCTCAATGTTTCTTCCAAATTTTTTCTGGATATTTCTCCTAATACAAAAGTCTTAGTCGGAATCGGATCCGCCTCATTGCCATTCTTAATAAACTGCTCGCGTGCCCCGCAAAAAGGACAGTTCTTTGGTCTTTCATCTCCAATATACGCATCTCCGCAAATTTGACAGATATAAGTTTTCATAGATCTATTCTTTAATTGTTGATTTACTTAATAAGTTATTAAAATAAATTTTAAACTTTCCAAAATCATCGGAAATTAAATCAATAAGGACGCCCTCATTTTTCTTTAAAGTCTTTCCTGATCCAAGTTGTTTATCTGGAGTTTGATCAAAATCAATGTCACCAACTTTTTTAGAAAAAGAAGTTCTTCCATCAAAACCATCAACATACTTTCCTATAGAGTTGGAATTTGATTTAAATTTTATTGGCTGCTCATTTCTGGCATAAACAGCTATATGCACTTTCTGTGGGTTATCACTGGGCGAATAAGCATAAGGAGCATTATATTCATCTTTAAGTGCCATTATGGGATAAGGTAAGAAGTCAGGAAATAATTCTTTCATTTTCTTGGGAAAATATCCAAATTTATTTTTATAGGATTCTAACGCATCAACTAGGCGAAATAATAATGATTCGCTATATGTTTCAGAATCAAGATCTTTAGAAATACCTCCTAATTTTCTTCTAATTTTAGCATCATCCATATACTGAAGCGAAACATCCAAATCAATTTTCCATTTTCCATCTTCAAAAACTAAATCGTATGGAACAAATGAATTGTCCATATAAAATCGTATCCTATCATCTCCAATAGCACCGAAATAAAAACCATTGAATAAATTTACAATATCATCAGGCTCACCATTAACCTTACTAATAATGTTGTTGGTATATAATTCATTTTTAATATATTCAATATCGGAATATGCAAACATTGTAAATAAATCCTTATTTGTTTTTAGAATGTTTTTTCCTTTTTCAGTGCATAAAGAAATGAAGCGATCTTGCATAGAGATAGCATTATTATTTTCCTTATTCTGCATTATATCTGCCACCTCTGATTCATGTCTTCTGATAATATCTATCATCCATTCACCATGCAGTTTTTTATTTAATTCACTAAAGTTACTTTCTTCCCTAAATTTTTTCTGGGCGGTTACATTAGAAAAAAGTCTTTTAAATATACCCCAACTTGAATTTGGATCACTCCATCCTCCTAAACCACCATCTTGTGTCTTCATGTCCTCATATTCAGGTTCAAAATTGATGTACCAGCCGTCATCCAGTTTGATAAGATAACTTGAATCATAGTCAACTTTTTTATTGGTGTAAGTAATTTTATAACTCAAATAGACATGAGTAACATCTGTATTTGTTCTATCTATAAAATCAACTGACTCTACTTTCAATCCATCAATATTGTCATCATTCATCTTTATTTTTAATATACTTGGTAACTCCTCCTGCCAACGCTTATTAAATTCATCCACAGTTAGATATAAATCCCTTTGCAGCGATTCTGCCAAAGAGTTGGAAATATATGTCCTATCTGTATATAATTTAATGTTATTTTCGTTTATTAATTTTTTTTCTAGCGTTAAAATAGTGCTTTCTGAGGAAGAAAAATCTACAGCAACATTAGCTTCCACAGACTTGGCTTGACTTTCTTGGATATTGGATTTGTTCTTGTTATTATTTTTAAAAAATATTAAAAATATTACCACAATGACAGTTAAAAACACTGTACCACCTATGATTATCCATTTTTTCCAAGAGTTGTTTTTCTTTTCAGCATTCAAACAGACCGCATTGTATTCATCAACACTTTTTTCTATCTGCTTCTCATTAAAAAATTCAATTTTTGGATCTTCCATTTTTTTTGTATTTAATTTACCTGAGCCGATGGTCGGAATCGAACCGACGACCTATGCGTTACGAGTGCATTGCTCTACCAACTGAGCCACATCGGCAACGGCTCTTTATTCTGTTTTATCAACCAATCTCTGCCATTCATCTTTCACGATTTTCTTCATTTCGTCAAGCGTTGGTTTATTTTTTTCCGAGAAAAGATGTTTGAAGCGGCCTTGTGTCTGTAAAAATTCTTCCAGTGGCTTTGGATTTTCCGTCGCCCAATTTATTTTATATTTTCCATCTTCAATTTCAAATAACGGCCAAAAATTCGTTTCCGTGGCCAATTTAGAAATAGCCACATATTGCGAGGTGGGAAATTTCCAATTGTTTGTGCAAGGAGAAAAGACACTTAGAAAGGCTGGACCTTCAGTTTCAAAAGCTTTCTTGGCTTTCTTTTTCAAATCATTCAAATAGGCCACATTAGCTTGCGCGGCATATTTAATGTGATGCGCTGCTACAATCTCCATCATGTTTTTACGCATTTCAACTTTGCCAAATGATTCTTTGCCCACCGGTGTGGTTTCTGTGGCTGCGCCATAGGGCGTCGCGGATGATCTTTGATTGCCGGTGTTCATATAGCCACCGTTATCATAAACCACATATACAAAATCATGACCGCGTTCCAGCGCGCCGGAAAGACTTTGCAATCCAATGTCATAAGTTCCTCCATCTCCGCCAAAAACAATAAACTTAACTTTCTTCGGCGCTTTGCCTTTTTTGACCAAAGCCTTGTGCGCCCGTTCTACACCAGATATGGTAGCCGAAGCGTTCTCAAAGGCACTATGAATATATGGCGTTTGCCACGCGGTGTATGGATAGAGAGTTGAAGTCACCTCTAGACACCCTGTGGCGTTGGAAATCACCACCGGATCCGGAGATTCACCCAAAATTGTTCTGACAATCGTCGGAAAAGCACAACCCGCGCAAGCAGAGTGTCCGGAAGCAAAATTTTTCGCTAATTCTTTGTTCATTTTTTTATACTCCTATATATTTAATATCTTTTGAAATTTTTCCCTCACTCAAATCTTCAAAAACTTTTTCAATGTCTTTGGCAAAAACATCCCGTCCGCCCAAACCGTAAATAACTGACTGAACTTTTTTATTTTCGCTAGCTTGATAGAGGCCATTCACAACATCATTATAAATTGGCGGATATGTGCCGGAAGAAATAGCGCGCTCCATAACAACAATGTTTTTGGCATTTTTCAAAGCAACTAAAATTTCTTTGAGTGGAAATGGTCGGAATAAATTTATTTTGAGCAACCCGACTTTTTTACCCTGCTTTCTCATTTTGTCCACCACATCCTTGGTTGTTCCAGCTGTAGAGCCGGCTAAAATAATTATTTCTTCCGCGTCTTCCGTCTCATAGGCTTCAAAAAAATTCTTTGGACGACCGCTTATTTTTTCAAATTCCTTGGCAATCTTCAAATATTCTTTGCTAGCTTTTTCCATTGCCTCTTCTTGCTCAATTTTGAATTCGAAATATGAATTTTGTAATGCCAGTGGTCCAAAGGTGGCTGGGTTTTCAACACCCAATAAAGATTTTTCCGGCGCAAAATGTCCCACAAAATCCTTAACAATTTTCGCATCCAAAATTTCTAAATTCTCCACGCAATGCGAAGTGTTGAAGCCATCCATAATCACCATCACGGGCAATTTGACTCTTTCCGCCAGCTTCATGCCAATGATTGTATTGTCATACATTTCCTGCGCGTTCTCAGAAAAAATCTGAATCCAACCGGCATCGCGCGCACCCATCACATCCGAATGATCACCGTGAATATTAATTGGCGCGCTCAAAGCCCGCGCGGACACCATCATCAAAATCGGCAATCGCATCCCGCTGGCAATGTAAAGAATTTCATTCATCAAAGCCAAACCTTGTGAACTCGTAGCTGTCGCTGTGCGCGCACCAGCCGCGCTGGAACCAACACAAGCTGAAATAGCAGAATGTTCTGACTCAACCTCAATAACCTCAGTTGCCACCTCGCCGTCCGCTTTGAATTTAGCATAGGCTTCAATAACCGTAGTTTGCGGTGTGATTGGGTAAATCGCCATCACATCAATATCCAATTGCTTCAAAGCCTCAGCCGCCGCCGCTCCTCCCGTTAACGCTATTCTTTTTTTGTTTAAATTATTCAAAATGTTCGTAGATTCGAAATCATTCGTAGATTCGAATCGGATTATTAATTCTTTTTCATAGTTATCGCCTTCATCGGACAAACTTGCGCGCAAACGCCACAACCCTTGCAAAAATCATAATCGATAGTCGCGTATCGTTTATTGCGTATCGTGGATCTTGTTTCGTTAGCGTTGCGATTTGCGTTTTGCGATTCGCGATCTACGACTTCAATCGAAGCCTCAGGACAAAAAGGCACGCAAGTGGAACAACCACTGCATTTGCCCCTATCAACTACCGGCGTCATATATCGCCAATCACCAGTCTTGGGAGCTTTTTTAATATCATGTTTTATCACTGCGCCTTCTTCCATAAAATTTGTCTGAACCACTGATTAATATTTGATTATCCTGATTGCACTGATTTTTTATTCATGCGAAATCATATGCGTTCAGTGATAATCAGTGGTTCTGATTTATATAGCATCATATGCTTTTTCAATCGCTAAAATATTTTTATCCGTCGCCTCTTTGCCGATTTTATGCTCGAATATGTTTCTAAATTCAGCGATAACACTGGTTAGTTTCACAGCCTCAGTCACTTGCACAAGCTTGCCTAAAATCACTGTGTTGGGCCTAGGCTGGCCGACAATTTCCATCGATATGCCATTAGCATCAATCGGATAAATCCGACCGTCAAATTTTTCTCCCTCATCATTAAGTAATTTTTTACCGATTTCCTCAATAGATTTTTTTGTGGCAATAATCAACGCCTCATTGCGATCTAAATTCTTGGTCACAATTTCTGAATCCAAAATTGTTTCATCCAAAACGACCACCACATCCGGATCTATCACCGGTTCGTGCGTTCTGATTTCCTTGTCGCTCAGACGCACAAAAGTCTTGGTTGGCGCCCCGCTTCGTTCCGGACCAAACTGCGGAAAAGCCTGCACAAATTTGCCTTCTCCCACAGCGGCCTGCGCAATTATCTCAGCGGCAGCTTTCGCCCCCTGTCCGCCTCGCGCGTAAAAGATTATTTCAAAAATGTCTTTATGATATTTCATCCCGACACCAACTTTCGATATTATTTAATTATAATAACTTCAAAAGCTTTAATAATTATTATATTTACCTCAAACTAATTTTTGATGCAAAAAGTATTGCATCGAAAGTTGGTGTGGGGATTTCATTCATCAAATGAATCTCCTCGGGGCAAACCCACGAGGTATCAGCTGTAATTTTTTTATTAGACACTACCGCGGCAAGCCGCGGGGAAATGCCCTAACTAGATTATATCATACTCTTGACTTTTTGAGTAGGACATGCTATACTGCTTTGTCAAGATATCTCCCTTGGCGATTCTTATTAATTCTCATTGGAGGATGGGACATGAAAAAAGTTCTTTTTAATGCAAGAGATATGGTAGGGTTTATCAGCCAATATTATGCCAATTTTTATGGTGTTCCCAGAGAAACCATAGTCGAGGATGTAGAATGGCATGAAAATCATTTGGATGTCCAGCTGGTGTCCATAAATATTCCCGGCGTGGGAATAAGAAAATTTTCGAGTGCCTTCTTTAAAATGGCGTCCAACATCTAAGTGCGAGGGTGCGAATCATGAACTTAGCACAAAAAATTCTTTTTCTTACGGCAGGTATCCTTGTTATATTTGGAGGAGGAACCAATGTAGAGGCAATGATTTGCCTTAAAATAGCTGGGGCATGCATAGCACTTGCAGCCCTACTTAATTAGAATTTGACTCGCTTGTCACTTTACCGCCGTAGCAACTCTTCATTGGATTTAATGGCGGTTTTTTTTTTTT
>Ga0210051_1000996_pt1 | contig 28148 bp, 25 predicted proteins | sample CryGey092014_all_FD_185464 | JGI IMG/M metagenome (GOLD analysis project Ga0210051, IMG submission 185464) | Groundwater microbial communities from aquifer - Crystal Geyser CG23_combo_of_CG06-09_8/20/14_all (SPAdes) (version 2) | ecosystem: Environmental > Aquatic > Deep subsurface > Groundwater...
GGCAGAGAATATGTTTATTACTTTTGCACCCGAAAAAGCAAAATTCAAAAATGCCAACAAAACCGCTTTTTGCGGGAAGAAAGTTTTGCCGAACAAGTAAAAGAAAATTGTCAAAAAGTCTCTTTGCCCGATGTTTGGCGGGAAAGATATTTAAACAAGTTGAAATTGTGGGAAAACGAGAACCGACAAACATCAGACCTTTTCGCTCAAAATCTCAACAAAGAAATTTCCGCCATTAAAACAAAATCGGAAAGATTAACGGACGCTTATCTTTCCGAAGCATTGGAACTGACGAAATATCAGCAAACAAAAAATGCCTTAATGGCAGAAAAGAAAACAAAAGAGGAAAAATTATCGGATTTTGAGCGAAAAGGAAATCATTGGCTCGAACTCGTCCGGAACTGGATAATTGAAGCCAACCAAGCCAAAAATTTCGTTTTGGAAGGTAATTTTTCAGAAATGCAAAATTTCCTCAAAAAAATCGGCTCGAACCGCCGAATTTTTAACCAGCGGCTTTTTGTGGATTTCAAAAAGCCCTTTGATTTGCTCGCGAAACTGCCCGCTGAAGCGAGGGGCGAAGCCCCGAGCGAGGCGACTAATTCAATATGGTGGACCTAGGGAGAATCGAACTCCCGCTTCATCCATGCCATGGATGTGTCATACCATTAGACCATAGGCCCGAATACGCTGTGTCCTCGAGGGGACTTGAACCTCTATTACAGGTTTAGGAAACCTGGGCTCTATCCAGTTGAGCTACGAGGACGATAAAGCCATACTATCAGTTCTTCCGCTTGCTGACAAGAATTTTCGTGATACAATAGACTAAGCGTAAAGTATAAAACGAAAAATGCAAAACAACAACTCAAAATTCAAAATAAGCATTAAAAATTGTTTATATTTTTGTTAATACTTAAAGACAAAAATAAATTTTAAATTTTAAACTGTTGTTTTAAGCTTTGCGCTTTACACTTTACATTAAATTTTATGAAGAAGTTATCATTTGTAAAAATGGCGGAAAAGGCCTGTCCGGCGGTAATAACTATTGTTATTTCTAGAGATCTTCCCAAGGTAGAAAGTTTTTATTTTTTTCCTTTGGGAGATAAAAATCTGGCTGTCCCTCAAATAGGAAACAGCGGAGAAAAAGAAACCCTGAAAATCGGCGGGGGATCGGGATTTATTATTTCTCCCGACGGATACATAGCCACCTGCCAGCACGTCGTGGAAGACGCCGGAGCCGACTATACGATAATTCTGGAACCAAAAAAAAGATACCCGGCGAAAATAATATCCCGCGATTCGGTCAATGATGTCGCCATACTGAAAATAGAAGGTAAGAATTTTCCTTTTTTAAAAATGGGAAACGCTGAAAAACTTAAACTCGGACAAGGCGTAATGGCTGTCGGAAACGCCCTCGGAGAATTTCACGATACCGTAAGTACAGGCGTTGTTTCAGGATTAAGTCGCTATCTGACCGCCTCCAGCGGAGTCGGACAGCAGACGGAAAACTTGAGAGGATTAATTCAAACTGACGCCGCCATCAATCCCGGTAATTCCGGCGGACCGCTTATGAACGACGAAGGAGAGGTAATAGGTGTCAATACCGCTTCAGTTATGGGCGCTCAAAATCTGGGATTTGCCGTTCCTATTGACTGCGTCAAAAGAGATTTGGCGGAAATTAAAAAATACGGAAAAATTAAAAGACCATTTTTGGGAATCAAGTACATCACATTGGACAAAGAAATATCTGAAAAAAACAAGTTGCCTGTTGATTACGGAGCTTTGATTGTCAGAGAATCGTTCGGAGAAAGGGCGATTGTAAAAGGGTCATCAGCAGAGAAAATAGGACTGAAAGAATACGATATAATTTTAACCTGCCAAGGAGAAAAAATTGATGAGAAAAATCCCTTAACCAATGTTGTCCAAAAATTTGACATCGGAGAAAGCGTCAAACTGGAGATATTAAGGGAAGGAAAAATAATCTTCACTGAAATAAAGCTTGAAGAGAGAAAATGAAAACGGCGCGTTAGGCGTTTCTTTGCGTAAAATCAATGATTTTAACAAGGAAAAACCCCAGAAGGAAAGCTGATATATAGATTATGATATGTGTAAATTCCATGGGTGGACGACGGGATTCGAACCCGCGCTAAGAGTTCCACAAACTCTGGTGCTAACCATTACACTACGCCCACCATTACGCTGTACTACTGTGGAACGTAATAATTTCCTTCGGAAATTAAACGTTCCAACAGCGTTGAACGTAAAATTTTGCTGAGCAAAATTAACGTTCTTACGCTGTGCCCTCGGGAGGAATCGGACCTCCATTGCAGGTTTAGAAAACCTATGTTCTGTCCATTGAACTACAAGGGCGAGGCAGAAATAAAAATAACATCAAAACTCTAAAAAAGCAACCTTGATGCTTGTTTTTTTATTTAGGGAGAATTTCAACAAGAGAAGCCGGCTTGATGAAGGGATTATGATATTTTTCAGAATCAGCCTGCTTGGATTTATCTTCCTTATCCCGCCAAACACTTACAACTTTCTGGTAATTGGTTTCATCTATGACTAACGGCTTTTCCGAACCGGCAACATCTTCCTCATCGGCCAGAAAACCATAGTAGTAGAAAATAAGGCCGCAGGAAGAAATAGTCAGAAAAAGAAGAAACAGAAAAGCCAAAAAAGCTTTTTTAGCCAATGCTTCGGGAATTTTTTTAAAAATGTTTTTTATTTTCTTTATCGTCATTTTTATTTTGAATAAACTTTTATTGAAATTCCTGATGTCACAGACCCCTGGGGAAGCCCGATGTATTTTTCTGATTTTAAATCATCTTCGCTCAATCTGTTGATAAAGAGGCTTTGAACATCAACCAAATACGGGCTGTCCTCTATTTTTTCAAAAAATTTAAGGAAATCAGGCAAGGAACCGGATGAATTAACCTGAAAAAGAAGGTGCTGCCACTTTTCATCTTTCGCTTTTAATGGAGAAGACAGGGAGACTTCCATTGAAATATTACAGTCCTTGGCTGTTTTTTCTAAAAAACGGATAAAGTCCACGGGAACCTCACGGTCAATAAAAATATCCTGCGTTTTTTTAACATTATCGACGATTCCGCTTAAATAATCTTCAGCCACGCCGACGCTTTGACTTTTAATCTGAAAATTCTTTATTTCGTTTTTCTGGGAAATTATCTGCCCAAAATTATTTTTTATTTCAGATAAAAGAGGCAGAACGCCAAAATAAATAGCGCTGAAGATTGAAACCGCCAGAAATAATAAAAATATTTTAATTTTATTGTCTGATGTCATCAAACGTTTTTTTTACGTTAATAGTGGCTATAAAATTAACATCTTCGGCCTTAACCCAGCCTGAAGCAGGGAAGTAGATATCCCTTTTTTCAAAAATTTTCTCATTTTCTAAATTACTTTTAAGCGAAAGAAGATCTTCCCTTGTCGGGCAAAAACCGGAAATAGATACTTCGGCCCAAAACTCTTCCTTCCTCTCTTCGCTTTGTCCGACCTCGGCTGTTGACGCAGAGTCCGCGGATTTTTTCCTCTCCAACCGGACAAAACTGAAATTACTAAGATAAGAAGTAATGGGCATATTATCAAAAACTCTCTCAATCAAGAAGCTGATGTTATGTTGACTCTCATAAAAAGACGCCAAATCGGAAAATGATGAATTCAAGACGCTGATTTTCTTTTCCGTCTCGCCCCAATGCGAACTTTCTTTCTTTTGCTGTTCGGAGTAAACTTTATAACCCTCGGCTTTAGCTTGTATCAGATTATTGACGAAAAATAAAGAAAGAAAAAGGCAAATCAAAGCCGAGAGGCAGATTACCCCTAAAATAGAAATGATTTTCCACTTTTTCCGCTCCAGTGTTTTCTGTTTTTCCGCTTCCGGCAAAAAATTGATCATATTTATTCTTCGCTAATTCCGCGCATAGCTAAGCCGATGGCGGTTGTATATCCTAATAATTCTTCCGCCGAAATTTTTATTTTTTTTACTTTTCCCTTAGCGACCATATTGGCCAAAGGATTACCAACCCCCACGGGCAGATTTAATTCCATAGAAAGATATTCCGAAAGCCCTTTCAGATTAGCTCCTCCGCCGGAAAGGAGAATATCCAACTGCCTTTCATCGCCCGATGATTTCTCCTTGCCGACAAAATGAGCCTGATAATATTCAATGTGCTTCCTTATCTGCTGGGTTAAGTCAACTAAGGCCGGGACCAATGAGTCAAAGACTTTTCTTTTTTCCGATCCGCCTTGTCCAATATTCCTACCTTGAGAAGAAAACTTTCTTTTTTCCATTCCTTCCAGTAATCCATATTTCACCTTCATTTCTTCAGCTTTAACCAAATTCACCCCTAAATTATCAGAAATTATTTTAGTGAATCCGGATGAAGATACGGGTATGGCGGAACTGAATCTCAAAGAACCCCCTGAAAAAACAACGAAATTAGTTTTTACCAGGCCAAAATCAATTAATATGTGGGTGTAAAGAGCTTTTTCCTTCTCTATTAAAGCCCGGCTAATAGCTGAAGATTCTGTCTCCAAAGCTTTAACATTTAAACCTGCTTCTTTTAGGCAGAAAACATAAGGATCAACTATTTTTTTTGAAAAAGCGGCAATCAAAACATTAAAATGAACAGGGTTCTTTTCCGGCGAAGGAATGATTTGAGAATCAAGATATATTTCTTCTATCGGAAGGGGTACGTAATTTTCAGCTTCATAGACTACGGCTGATTTCAAATCATCTCGAGACATCAGGGGCAGGCTGATAACCTGCAAGAAAGCTTTCTTTTCCGGCAGAGAAGCAATAACATAATTTGTTTTTATTTTTTTCCCGCCGGTCTTAAAAACCATCTCTTTTATTATTTCCGACAGCCTCTCTGCGTTTTTTATTTCACCATCAACCACTATCCCCGGCTTTATTTTTTGTTCAGCAAAATATTCTATGTTAAAAAAATCTCTTCTCTTTTTGAGTTTTATGATTTTTATTGACATATCGGAAATATCAATTCCGAAAGCCTCCGGATTCAATGATAAAAAATCAAACATCATAAATTCATTTTAACATTTACTCTATTTCTTTCCAATCGGACGCTTGCCAAGACCCTCCCGGTCCGCTGGTAAATTGAGCATTCTGCAAACCGCTGTCATATTCTACTACCGCGCCATTTTTAATTTGAATTTTATAACCTGTAATTTCTTTGGCTTTCATATTATTTTTCAAATAAATCAAACCTGAAGTGGTATAAAAAATAGCTCCAGCCGCGTTATTGCCGACGTATATTGCCGGACTGCCTGAATCCAAAGAACTATTCGTGGAAAGAAGCATGATGTAGCTACCGGTTTCTCCGGAACCTTTTTGTTCCGAACCATTAGACGCAGTTATTTTCCCATCAGAAAGAATAACGCCACTCAAAGAACCATAAGAGTTATTGTCCAGTTTTGTTTCAGAACCATTATTAAAAACAATATCGCCTGTTACGTAAATTGTGCCCTTTACGCTAAGCTTGGCATTATTATTTAAAGTTAAATTTTTCGGCGCCCCGGTTGTTCCAATTTGAACAGGGCCAAGAAAGTTTACCTCTCCGCTTATGGAAACATTACTGGTAACAATCCCGCCGGATGCAGCCTCGCTCTTCCATTCATTAATCTGATCTGCGGATATCGGCAAATCTTCAGAAAGAATCTGGTTCGACTGGCTATAAATTCCTCCTGTGGCCGAGCATCCCGTAGTGCTGCCTCCTGAAACATACGTAAGCGTTCCTGTGATTGTAGAATCTTTACAAGTATGAGCAGAAGCGTTTTTCTCCACGGTTAAATCTTCTATCTTATTCCCATTGCCGGCAACAATAATAGTATCGTCAATGATTCCCTTACCGATAACGCTACCATTGGAAAAAACATTGCCTTTTATTTCAGAACCGTTCCCCATTGTCATTCCTCCTGCTCCGACTTGAGCTCCATAGCAAAAAGACACTTTTTGGCTCTCTATATGGAAAACAGCGCTTGTTTTTCTTGTTCGGGAGGAAAAATCTCCCTTGGAGACAACTGTTCTTGAACCGCCGATAATACTTGAAAGAACAACATTCGTCGTCCCGCTTCCAACACTAAGATTATAATTCATTCCCGCTAAAGCCGGGTTTATTTTCAGCCGCTGGAGAATATCCTCTATCCCTGATTCAGCGGCATAAAAGGCTTGGATTGACTTAACTGCATTTTTAGATATTTTTTGCTGATTAAAAGCTACAAGAGAAATACTTCCGGCAAGAACAAAAACGACCGTCAAAATTAAAATTGTCAGATAAAGGGCGATGAATCCATTTTTTTGCGATTTTGTAATAAAATTTTTAAACATTTTAAAATAAAAATATCAGTTCCTTAGCGAGGCGCTGGAAGTTAAAATTTCCGAATCCTTGTATTCAGGATGATTAGCGGGAGCATCGTATTCAAGTCCTATTATTACTTGGATAGAAGAAATGTCAGAGCTGATGAATAAAGGGATGAATTCCAATTTAGTCACTTTAACTTTATTGGAAGTGATAGCGATAGGGGATTGCGATTCTTCTTTCAGACAAATCTGGCTTCCACAAAGATAAAAATCAATATAAGACGCCTCTTCTCCCGCGGGAAGAAAATGAGCCGTCTCCAAAGAGAGCTGCCCCGAGTCGGAAGAAAAAACAGAGGTTAGAGAATAAACGCCCTTGGCCTCTTTTATTTCATAGGTTATTGTTTCCATTGAACGCCTAATGTTGTCGCTTACTTCTCTTACGGCATTGCTTTTGGCATTAATATGAACCGCCCAAAGAAAAAACGGCAAAATAGCGGAAATAATAAGCGCTAAAACCGCCATATAAGCCAGCGCCTCTATTAAAGTGAATCCATTTTTTACTTTCATTTGTTCCAATTAGTTAAATAAGCCGCTATTTCCACTTGATGAGCAACGCCTCTTTCCTGCCAGTTGACCGTGGCTGTAATTTTTTTTGTTTGAGGATCATTAACCCCTCCGCCCTCAACAATATTCCCGTTGCCATCTCTTTGAACATTGCTAAAAACAACTTTTCTGGTAAATCCATCTGCTGTTTCCGTCCCTGTTGCTAAATTCCACGACAAAGGATTGCCTGTTTTTTGAGGATAATAATCAATCCCCATTGTTAAACTTCCTATTCCGTCCGTGGCCCAAGTCGTCCTGTCCCGAAAACTTCTTATCGCCTCAATCTCTTCTTGCGCCCAAAAGTCAGCTTTAATTGTCTGTTTTGTCAGAATGGACGCTTTTAACGAAAGAGAAGATAAAGAAAATAAGCTAACAAAAGCAATTGCGATTATGGCAACTACAATCAATATCTCTATTATTGAGATACCTGTTTTGCTCCAAAATTTATTGCGCTTGAGTATCAGAAACATAAATTGAAACGCCATTTGTGATTTGGCCATCGACGCCGTATTGAATTAAATTGCCACTGCCGTCTCCGCTTACGGAAACGCTCAACGCTTTATCATTATATCTTTTGTCCCGATGAATACAAAACTGAGTTCCGAAATTATTTAATCTATGAGTATGAATTTTTATTTTTTGAATACTGCCATTGACATTAACCTCTCCCTCCCAATAGATTTGACCGCTTTTCATATTGCTTACGATAGGTATGGTTTCAGTTACACTGGAACCATTATAATAAAAAGTCAGAGCGATGTTTTCAGTAGAGGTGGTTACTGTCCTGCTATAGTCAAAATGAACATGACGAGAATCTTTGGTCCTGTCTGTATCGGAAAAAGATGAGCTATCAACTCCAACACGACCGGAATTTTCAATATAAACGGTTTTTATTGAACCGCTTGTTGAACCGAAAATGATACTGCCTGAATGGTTGACATAGCCGGTCACCTTTGAAAAAATTGTCTCGTCCCCGCCGCCGAGATTAATCGAATTGAAAGAAACGCTATTTGATAATTTATAAATTTCATCAAAAGAAGCGTCCCTTGAAGAATAACTGCTCCCCTTAAATAAAACACACTGGTCGGGGACGGCGGATGAATCGAAAAAAACTCCCCATTGACTGGACCCTTCTGACGCCAAGGTTTTGTTCTGGGCCAACCTTAAGGCAGCGATTATTTTTTCAGCTGAACTGTTCATATCCGCCTGTTTCTGAAAACTTTGGAAAGCCGGAATGCTCAATCCCAATAAAAGTGAAAAAATGCCCACTATAAATATTATTTCCACAATAGTAAATCCTTTCTGCATTTTACATAGAGCCCAGCATTGAATACATGGGCTGAATCATTGAAATAGCGAAAAAACCGACGGCTATTCCGATTACCACCATCAAAACAGGTTCAATAATGGCGGCCATATTCTTGGTGATATTATCCACTTCTTCTTCAAAAAATTCCGCCAATTTGCTCAAAATCTTTGAAGTTTCTCCTGTTTCTTCTCCGACTTTAATCATCTGGGTGATAACTAAGGGATAAACGCCTTCAGAAGAGGCCAAGGAGTCGGAAATCTTTTCTCCCTTTTTGACTTTTTCCATCGCCCTTTCCATGGCTAATTTGAAATTAACATTATCTAAAACGCTAGAAGTAATTCCCATAGCCTTCAAAATCGGTATACCGGAGTCAATCAGGGAGCTCAATGTTCTTACCGTATAGGCTGAATTAGTTTTAATGACGATTGAAGAGATGACAGGAACTTTCAAAAAAACAGAGTCAAAAAACTTTTTCCCTTGAGTTGTTTTAGAAATAAATCTTAAAGAAAAAATAACGACAAAAACAATGATCAGGGAAACTAACCATTGTTTAACAATAAAAGAGCTCACCCAAATTATCGCTTTAGTAGTAACAGGAAGGTCAACGCCCAAATCCTTAAATGTGCTGGCTAAGGTCGGCACAACCATAATAAGCATCAGAATCCCGATGCCAAGCATGGCGCAGACGATAACTGCCGGATAAACCAAAGCCCCCTGCACCTTGGCCTTTAATTTATAATCTTTTTCCATCTGTATGGTCAAAGTTTTTAGTGATTCCTCCAAGGAGCCGGACTCTTCTCCCGCCCTGATCATACTTTGAAATAATTCAGGAAAAATATCAGGCCATTTTTTTAAAGAATCGGAAAAATTATTTCCTTTAGATATCTGCCCTTCTATATCCGCTAAAGCTTTTTTAAATTCAGGGCTCTTTACCTGCTCAATTAATATAGACATCGCTCTGGGCAAGGAAAGTCCGGAAGAAATCATAAACTGAAGATTTCTGGTAAAAAAAAGCTTCTCGGTCAAAGAAACCTTGTTTAGGAAAGGAATGTTTAACGCAAATTTCTCCTTAGGAGCGCCCTTTTCTTCGGCTTTTATCAAAAAAAATCCTTTATCCTTCAATATTCTGGATAATTGGCCCTTGTCTTTCGCCTCTTCTGTGCCCGAGACATCTCCGCCTGATGAATTTTTAGCGCTGTAAATATACTGCATAATTTTATTCAGAGATGACGCGAAGGATTTCTTCAATACTGGTAATTCCTTGAGCTGCTTTGACGAGGCCGTCTTCCACCATAGTTCTCATTCCTTCTTTTTGAGCCTGCTCTTGAATCTGGTCTGCTGTAGCGCGCTTCATAATCAAATCCCTGACAGCCCCTGTTGTCTCAATGGTTTCATAAATACCTATTCTTCCCTTATACCCTTCAGGGCATTTTTTGCTTGCTACCGGCTTGAAGAATTCTATCTTTTTAATGGACTGGCCGGCCTTAATTATCTTTTCTTCTTTCAGAATCCTCAAAACCCTTTCCAGATCGCATTGCTTTTTTAAATCTTCTATTTCAATATCGCTTAAAGTATACTTCTGTTTTTCATCAGAAAGCCTGCGGACCAACCTTTGAGCTATGACTATGCTCAAAGTGGAAGAAATCAAAAACGGCTCAACCCCCATATCTATCAAGCGGGGGATTGTTCCGGCCGCTGAAGTGGTGTGTATCGTAGAAAGGACCATGTGTCCGGTAAGGGAAGCATTAACAGCTAAACTGGCTGTTTCTCCGTCCCTGATTTCTCCAACCATAATAATGTCAGGATCCTGACGAACCAGAGACCTTAATCCGGAGGCGAAAGTAAATCCTATTTTTTGGTTAGTTTGGGATTGATTGACTCTCGCCATCTGATATTCAATCGGGTCTTCCAGAGTTGAAATATTCACATCCGGAGTATTCAGTATCTCCATCATGGAATACAGAGTGGTCGTTTTTCCACTTCCCGTAGGACCGGCGATCAGAATCATGCCGACCGGCTTCTTCAAATTAAATTCTATATTTTCCAAAGATTTTCCCGTTATTCCTATTTCCTTCAAAGAAAGTGGCTTGCCTCCTTCAGGAAGAAGACGGATGACGACTTTTTCCCCATAGAAGACCGGCAATATGGATACCCTGAAAGAATATTTATAATCGCTGGTTTCTATTTTAAATCTTCCGTCTTGAGGAAGCCGGCGCTCGTCCAGTCTTAATTTTGAAAGAATTTTTATTCTGGCGACAATGCCGGAACTGATTTGATTAGGAAGTATCATAGCGTCCCGCAAAACTCCGTCAATTCTATAACGGACAAGAACTTCTTTCTCCATCGGCTCTATATGGATATCAGATGCTCTCTCTAAAATAGCGTGCTTGATCAAAGTATCAACTATTTTAATGACAGGAAGCTCTTCGGCTGTTTTCATTAAATCAGACACCCCTTTTTCAGGCCCGTCTCCCTTGGCTATCTTGATAAGGATGCCATCGTCTTCTTTCTTGATGATGTCCCCGAATTCGGCCTCTAATGTCTTTCCATATTGCTTCAAAGCAGCTTTGATCCCCTCTACGTTAGTCAACCTGGGAAATATTTTTAAATCAGAAGTTTTTTTAATAAATTCAATGGTCATCAAATCCTCCGGGTCCAGCATAGCCACCTCCAGAGAATTATTAAATTCGTTTTTCCTGAAAGCGACTATATTATGAGAACGGGCAATTGGTTCCGGTATTATGGTCAAAATTTCCTTAGGAATTTTCTCTTTCTCCAAGCTCACAAAAGGAATGCCCCAAATATAGGCCTTCATTTTAATCAAATTTTCTTCCGACACTATTTTTTCGGAAATTAAAACATCGTCAAACTTACGGCCGGTTTCTTCGGCTTTTTTTTGAGCCACGTTTAATTGCTCATTGGTGGCCAAATTAGCATCCAATAAAAAAGCTTTAAGCTGTTGAGGATTTATTTCCATATTTTTTCTACCTTTTCCATTATCTCTTTAATTGAATAATTCGCCTTAACCAAATAAGTGGTCGTCCCCAACGAAATCGCCTCCTCTATATCAGCTGCATTTTCTGAATTAGTCAGAATGATAACTGGAGTATCTTTGATGATTTCGTTTTCTCTTATCTTTTTCAAAACACCCAGCCCCTTTATCTTCGGCAGAATTAAGTCAAGCAGAATCAAATCCGGTTTTCCGGAAATTGCCAAAGCCAATCCCGACTCTCCGTCAAGGGACTGAATTACCTCGTATCCTTTTTCCGCAAGGACTTCTCCTAACATTTTTTGAAGAGCCACTTCGTCTTCAATGATCAATATTTTCTTCATATAATATGTTTATTTTATTGGTAATGTAACCCAGAAGGTTGACCCGAAGCCCTCTTGGCTTTTAAATCCTATTTTCCCTCCCGATTTCTCTATTATGGCCTTGGAAACATAAAGTCCTAACCCCGATCTTTCGCTTTTATTTTTTAATTTATCTCCGGAACGGAATAATTTTTCAAAAATATATTTTTTTTCATAGTCTGGTATTCCCATTCCGTTATCTTTGACTTCAAGATAAACTTGCCTGTTTTTCTTCTCCAATTTTATTATAATATAGCTTTGTTCTTTTTTGAAATCTCCATCCGATTTCCTATAACAAACCGCGTTGTTTATAATATTTTTGATCGCTAATTCAATTTTTAATGGGTCAATAAAAATTTTCGGCAGGCCTTTCTGCGCCCTAAATTCCATTTTAATATTCAAGGAATCCACCGGTGTTTTAAAGCTCTCGACAATATCGGCGACAAACTTTTCCGTTGCAACCTTTTCCTTTTTGAAAAAAAACTTCCCTGAATCCAACATGGAAACCGTCAGGAGGTCTGATATTAGGTCATTCATTATTTCGCAATTATCTCCAAGTATATGAAAATATTCTTTCAGCTCTTCATCGCTTTTTTTGTTCTCCGTCAAAAGCTCCAACGCCCATTTCAAGCTGGTTATCGGAGTTCTCAATTTATGGGAGATAATGCTGATAAATTCTTCTTTTATTGAATTAGCTTCCGCTAATTTCTCAAAACCCTGAATAATTACAAAAGAGATGAAAAGGAGAGTGATGGTAATTAAAATGATTATCAGGGAAATCGCATAAGGCGATCCAATATAATTCTTCCCTATAAAATAGAAGAAGATAATAACAACATCTATGAATAAGCCCATCAGGCAAAAAAGGAATTGGGGGCAACGAAGAAGGGGAAGGTTATACTTCCTGCACTGGCTGAAAATATTGAACTGGCCCCAAAAACCGCCTCCCCCGGGAATACAAAACCTGGTCGCTCCGTCTTGAAGAATTTTCGCAGACAGCTCTTTTCCATTTTTCTTAACAGATCCGCTGATCATTGTTTAATTTTACCATATTTAATTGACCGAAGGCAAAGTTTTTACTATCATTCAAGTAATCGGGGTGTCGTATAGTGGTAGTATGCACGCTTTGGGAGCGTACGGCCTGGGTTCGATTCCCAGCACCCCGACCAATTCAGACATTTTGAAAATTCAGAGGCGTTTTGTTGCTCTTTCCCATGGAAATTTGAAATGTCTTGATTGGTCGCAATTGCTGAACGAAGCTCGAACCTATTTTGAACGAAACTCCGACTGATTGCCGCGCTTCGCGCGGCAGAAACCGAACGCTCGGGCGGGCAAAAAGGAAGGGGGTTGGGGGGAAGGAATTTTTGCCCGCCCTCGCTTTCCGTCGCCACCGAATTTCGTGCCAACGAAGTTGGTGCACCGCACGATTATATCTTACTCGTGACGTTCTACCGAATCAAAATTCTGTTGCTGATAATCCTTGTATGGTTCAAGCTCGCGCATTTTTGAGTTAAGAATTTTATCCGCTCTCATCCGCGATATATTGAACGACTGCCATTTCGAAAAATACGGAGAATCACTATTTTGCGCGCGCCAGTATAGTTCGCGGGCAAAACTCTTTCTCAAATCTTCGTTCGATATGCCCAAAACATTGATTGTGTCTGGTATGGCATCATCCGAAAGACGGCTCAAATAGTAAATATCAAGTTTTCCAGTGATAGCAAACCTCTCAATGTTTCGGCGTGCGATGAACGCATCGGGATTGAGAAAATTCATAACAGCCAAAAACAAGGCAATTGAAATAAAAACACGAAAAGCAAAAGCGTTTTCTTTTTTGTCCTTATAAATTTTGTAGAACAACAAACAAAAGACAATTACTAATAAAATGATAAATGCGCGACTATATAACCTCAATGTCGTAAATCCATAGGCTTCTTCGTACAATGACAGACGGGTGAAGGCAGAAGCAATGATAAAAATTACTTGAACAACCAGTGCAGTACTTAAAATTTTAAATCCTAATGCATGATCTGTTTCTTTTTTGATGACATATTTTTCAGTAGTTAGGAGCAAGAGCAAAGAAATAATAGCCACAGCTATCAGCTCAAAAAAGCCACGCCTCGCATATTCGGCATAAGTAAAACCTTGAGCCGATATGTTGCTTTCACCTCCGAAAAGATAAGTCAATTGAACAAGTATGAATATGAAAAATAGAACGTTAACCGAACCTAGTAAAATAGAACTCTCTATATGTCCAACACTATGACCTTTACTATTTTGCTGTTCGGCAATTTGATTTTCCTTTTCTCGAAAGGAGTAGGTATATGCGCCAATATAAATAAGTGTCGCAATCAAAACTAATATGGACCTAAAAATTGTTTCCGGTTGAATATCAATACTAATCAAATCCGAAACATATTTTTGGAAAATTAAATCTGCCGAAGAAAAAAGTAGCAGAAAGACAAACAGGACGGGAATTGCCATTAAGATGCCTTTCACAACCTGTGATAAAACTTTTTGGTCTTTATTTACTCCGCGTAGCGAGAATAAATTGGACAGTGTTTGGAATAAGGGGCGGATAAACTTAAATGGCAGGAAAAATATTTTAATATAATCTCCAACCAAAAAGTTTTTCACCTTCTCGCCGAAAGACGCCTCGGCAATTACAAGCAACAACAGTAACGAAGCGACTACATTAAGAAAGGTGAGAAAGTCGCTGGAACGGACAAAAACCATTGTGCTGAAAAATATGAGTGGCACCAAAAGCCAAAAAACATCTTTACTTATCTGCTTCTTAAAGAAATTTGCTATAACAAAAAGCCCTGCTATAACCAAAACAACATACAACAGGAAAGCAATTCCAGGGATTTTGCCATAGAAAAAGTAATCAAAAAGTAGACCCAAAACTAAAGATACTCCGGCTATAAGTCCTGCTTTGATCAAAGTGTTGGATTGTGAGTTTTGCGTATCCATAATAATAAAAATCTGGTTAAGCTAACATTTCATCGAGACTAACATCAAGGGCTTTCGCCACTTTCTTTAATGTTTCAAGTGTCGGGTTTATATTCTCGCCCCTGCTCAATTTTAATAATCGTATTATTGGCAACATCGACGAGCTTGGCGAGCCGATCTTGCGAAAGTCCTTTTTCTCTCGTAATTTTTTTAAGTTTTTCGCTTACGGATTATCTTTTGACATAAGCATTATATGATAGTACTATTATATTGCAGTATATTCAAAAGTTTAGTACTGTTGAGATGATACTAAGTCAAAATTTTAGAGAGTAAAAATTCTGTTGTGCGCGCACGGGAGGGTGGGGCAAGCACAATATCTTTTCTCTTGGTGGCGTATTTCGCAAAGCGAAATACAAAATTCGGCGGTGGCGGAAAAATCGGAATCGGAAAGCGAGGGCGGGCAAAAATTCCTTCCCCCCAACCCCCTTCCTTTTTGCCCGCCCGAACGTTCGGTTTCTGTCGCGCGAAGCGCGGCAATCAGTCGGAGTTTCGTTCAAAATAGGTTCGAGCTTCGTTCAGCAATTGCGACATTTATTGCTTGTCTATGGCCAGATTGCTCCATTTACCGCATTTGTCTCCCCATCGGGCGACCACTTCGTTGTCTATTTTCGCTTCAATAACATCGCACTGATTAGGACAGCCCTTGCACTGGAAAGAACCGCATTTAATTTCCTTGTCTGCGGTCTCAAACCCCAGAAATTTGCTCTTTTGAGGTGGATTTTCTCTGATCAATAAGGCGGCTCCAAATGCCCCCATAACTTTATTGTATTTGGGAATAATAATTTCCTTGCCCAATTCTTTTTCAAAAGCTTTTCTGATGCCGACATTCTCTGAAACTCCCCCTTGGAAAACAACAGGGGATTGGATGTTTTTCCCTTTAGCGACATTACTCAAATAATTCCTGACTAAGCTATAGCAAAGGCCGTTGATTATATCTTCAATACTATGCCCCATTTGTTGCTTGTGTATCATATCCGATTCGGCAAAGATGGTGCAACGTCCGGCGATATTAGTAGGAGCCTTAGAGGTTAAAGCAATCCCGCCAAATTCTTCAATCGGTATTTTTAACCGGCTGGCTTGAGCGTCAAGAAAAGCTCCGCATCCGGCGGCGCATAAAGTATTCATAGCAAAATCAACCGCCACTCCGTTTTCTAAAACAATAATCTTACTGTCCTGTCCGCCTATTTCTAAGACCGTTCTGACATCAGGAACGAAAAAACTTGAGGCCTTAGCATGAGTGGTGATTTCATTCTTTACCAGATCAGCTCCGGTGATGACTCCGGTCAGATAACGGGCTGAACCGGTAGTTGCCACTCCTGCCACTTCGCTTTCGCGGGGAAAAACATCGGCCAACATCTTCAAGCCCTGTTTCACCGCCCTTATCGGATTTCCGTCTGTCCTGATATAAATATCAAACAGAACATTATCCTCGCCGTCTATCAGAACGAGGTTAGTAGAAATGGAACCGACGTCAATGCCAAGATAAGTTTTCATATTTTTTTAATTAATTTGTTTTTGTAATGGTTTTTAACTACGTCCACAAAAGCCTCTATTCTCGTATCAACTCCGGCTTCAGCTACCTGCTCATCTAAAGACAAAGACAAGAAGGGGATACCGCTTTCCCTATGAATTTTTTCAAGAATCGGTCTGACTGTAACCTCCGGCATACAGTTATGTACTGCCAAAAAATTAGCCACATAAGAATGATCTTTTTCTACTTCCAAATTATAAACCTCTCCCTTAAAATCAACCTCCTCTATTTTACGTATCGGAACCAAAAAATAATCTTCTGTTTCCCTGAAACGGACATAATCTTTCCTTTCTGTGGTTTTTATCAATTCATCGCCCAATCTCTTAATCCCGCCGGCATTAGCTATTTTCAACATATAAGAAACCTTCCTATTTTTAATTTTTTGCTCCATAAGAGATGGTTTAATGCGCGACCTTACCAAAAGCCGAAACAATTGACCGGCTAAATTTTGCGAAGTAGTTACTGTTCTGTAAGTAGTTTCTCCATATACATCCCTAACACTTCCATCGCCCCTAAAATATCCTTTCAAAATTTCTCTTTGCGAATTTGGATTAAGAGAAACTAAATCTTGATGTAACACCTTTCCATTACAATGCTCTCCACATAAAGAATGAACAATACCCGCTAAATTTCTATTTCCAATATATAAATCAGAACAGGCGGCTTTTGCCGGGTAACAATATCGACTAATCTTTGTTTTAAAATTATTCCTAATTATACTCGCGACATCATCAATATATTTTTTTTCTTTGGTCGGAAAACTAAACCTAAGACCTCTTTCGTATTTCTTGCCACTTTCCCTATCGTAATTAATTGACCCTTCCGCCAACCAATAACCAAGCATTCTAAGCAAGTCCGGAGAATAAGGGAATTCCCTTATATCTTCCCACTTAGGATTTCTTTTATATTCTTTATCCCACACAAAAGAATCCTTCTCGTTAATTTCTTTTGGAATCGGTATGGCAATAAAATCTCCTGCTTTTGCTTCTCCCGCAGGAATAAAATCAAGTTTTTCAATTTTTTCTTTATGATTTTTAACAAATTTTTTCGCCAATAAAATAGGGTGTTCTGGCGTAAGAGAAAGCGTCAATAATTTCCCTCCGCAATCTATTTTTAATATTTTCCCCTTGTAATTTCGGCAATAGGTTTTTGTCACTTTTCCAAATTTCCCCTTATGGGTTAAAATTTTTTCTCCGACATTAATGTCTTGAATTGATTTCTGGATATAATTTTCTGCGGTAATTTTGGTATCTTTAAGAAAACATCCGAAAGGAAGGACTTGAACGATACCGTCAAAATCTTTTTTAACAAAATCCAACATTTCAGAAACCGCGTCCAAACCATGACCGCCGACAGCCGAGCCTAAATATCCTTTAGCATTTTTAATCAGTCTCCCGCTTCTCCACGGGAACATTCTTTTCTTTATATGGTAACTTAAAGTCATTCCCTTGTGCGACTCTATCCCTTCTTTCCCCAATTTTTCCTCAATATTATAATTTATTGAATCATCGGTTACGGTATATATCTCTCCTATTATTCCTACTTTAGGAATTTTCCTCTTTTTGTCAAATTTAATTTTAGAAAATTCTCTCCTGATAAATCTTGAAACGCAATAAAGGTCTTTGATATTTTTCGCTTCTTCAACTTTTTTTAGCCCGAGCCGAAAAGCTTTAGTGGTTTCGTTTTTCTTTTCCTCTCTCGGCCTGATGTAATTAGCTCTTTCTTCCAGATATTCAATTAAGGCCAGCTTTTCAAAAAAGAAATAAATAGCGCTGAATATTTTAAAAGAAAAAACTCCCGGAATCTTCTTCAACTTGCGATAAACGTCCCTCAATTTTTGATCAAAAATAATAAAATCCACATTCTTTCCGCTGTCTTCTAAAACTTTCTTTTGGACTTCGGCGTAATATCTTAAACGGCAAGAACCGCTCATGCTGGTAACCATAAAGATAGTATCGGCTCCCTTCTCAATCGCCCTCAAATAATTACCTATATTGGCCTTGAGCGGGAAGCAGTACATTTCCGGAGAAAGCATCGCTCCTTTTTTATTTGAATCAGCGGTTGATTTTTCGGGAATAATAACCTTAAGCCCTAATTTTTCGAAAAGAGCGCTGAAGGCAATGGTATAATTTCCCCAATATGGAAAAGTAATTATCATAAATTTATTTAAGGGTATCTACAAAGGCTTCCAATCTGGTCTGGAAACCAGCCTCTCCTGTCTGTTCATCAATGATCAAGTACAGAAAAGGGACTTTTTTTCTCTTAATTTTTCTCTCAACAAATTCCTTCAGAACAGCATCGCATCCGCATTGAAAAGAAGATATCTCAATCGCCCCGCTAAACCCATAATTCAAGACCTCTTCTGTTTTCTCCATTATCTCCCGGCCAAACTCCCAATGAAAATCAGGATAATCTCTTATCGGCAAGCCATCATCAGTTCCGCTTCCAGCGGAACTTCGGCGAGGCGAAGGCGCTCTGTCAATGAAAAATGGCTCTACCCCTAATTTTTTCAGCCTATCTTCAACCTTAAGATTAACATAATCATCGTATAAATTATAAGGATGAGAAATCAAAATTATTTTTTTCTTTTTTTCGGATTTAATTTTTCCTAAGAATTCTTCTTGATTTTTCGCCTCATATTCTATCTCCTTTAAGAAAGCTTTCCTGGCCGCTTCCTTAACTTCATCCTTGCTTTTATTTATTTTTCCACCTAATCCCTCTAAAGTTTTTTCAAATTTTTCTCTCCGGCAATCAAAATTAGCTGTTAAAATCGGTGTTTTTGTCAAAATATTGGCTAAATCGGGCAAAGCAAAAAGCTTAGGGCAATATTCAAATTTTTGCTTATTAGTCTTAAGGCGGGGAATGAAAATAAAATCAACCTTTCCTTCCAGCCACAAAAGATGGCCGAAAAAAACCTTTACGGAAAAGCATGTCTCCGGGTCAGAAATCCTTGAGCCAATTTGAACAATTTCTTTATTCGTTTTCGGAGAAACAAGAACCTCAACTCCGAGATTTTTAAAAAAATCTTCCCAAAAAACAGGATATTTCCAATGAATTAACGCTCTGGGAATGCCAATTTTCATAAAATTTCTAATTAAAATAATATTTGCTGTTTAATCTGTTTTTTCTCCTTTTGAGAGAATATATTTATCTTACCATAAACTCCGTCATAGCCGGGTTCAATATTCACTTTTCCCTCCTTGACTCTGATTATTCCCTCGGCTATTTCCGGCAATGTGGCCGACTTTAATTCTTCCCCCGGAACCTCGAGCAAGATATTAAATTCACTGCCAAGTTTATTAATTATTTTATCATATTCCGTTAAGACTTTCTTGGTCATTGATTTCACCCCCAGAGATTCAGCGATTATTTCTTCTAATGGTATCAGTTTCCTGAAGGGGATTGCTCCTTCCGGCTTGAATCCTCTTTCCTTGTCAGCCAATTCACTGACTCTGTTCAAAACTCCGATTGTCAACGACTTCCCGCAGACAGGACAGATATTATTATATTTTCTTGATTGCTCCGGAGAAAAATTAACTTTACAAAGACGATGGCCGTCCTGATGATATTTTCCTTCTTCCGGAAAAAATTCAACTGTATAAAGAAACTTTTCGCGGTCTTTTGTTTTTATAGCCTCTGTTATGGACGAATAGCTTAATTCTGTTTCAAAAAAATTCGCTTCCCGGCCGATTTTAGCCGGACTATGAGCATCGGAATTGCTGATTAAGGCAATCTCCCTTCCGGCCGGCATCCGCCAAAGCATTTCCGGGTCAGCCGAAAGGCCTGTCTCTCCGGCATAGATATATTTTGAATAATCTTCAAAACATTCTTCTATGGAGTCAAAACCTGACTTTGAACCGAAAAGAGAAAACCATGGAGTCATTAAATGAGCCGGAACGACTAAGCAATCTTCCGAAGCATCTAAGGCTATCTTTAGCAGTTCTTTAACGTCCAACCCTAATATCGGCCGGCCGTCAGCTTCTAAATTCCCGATCAAACCGAGCCGAGTGTTTATTTTCTCAACCACTTTGATATCAGGAGCAAAAATTATAATATGAATTTTTCTGACTCTCCCTCCCTTAGAATAAATGCAACTGATTTCAGAAGTCAAAATAAATCTCGTTTGACCATCACTATCTTTTAATTTAAAAAGGCCTTGTTCGCCTGGAATGAGATTTTCTTTCAGATTATCAAACCATTGAGGATGAGTAAAATCACCGGTTCCCAAAACCTTAATCCCTTTAATTTTCGCCCACTTGTCAAGATTCTCTAAATCCATTTGAGGAGAAGTGGCCCGGGAATATTTGGAATGGATATGAAAATCAGCAAAAAACCTCATAATCATTAAAGCGGTCGAGGCCCGCCCTCACCCGTTTCCCTAATTTTACTCTTATATTCTATCCAATTCTCAATAAAATCTCTGCATCCTTGTTCGCCACCCATTACTTTAAGCATAAAATCTCTTTCGGTGACTGAAGAAAAATTCTTCTTTCCAATATAATCAAGGCAGCTTGACCACTTATATTCTTCCTCTAAGAACTTGATGGCTTTTTTGGGATTTTTAATCCCCAATTCTTTCCATTTTGGCTCTATCAGCGATATAGGATTGGCGTGAATATAGACAAATACCGTTCTTAATTGTTCGGTTGTTTCAATGCGGACAGAATTAAATCTTCCCTGAAAAAAATACCCTTTTCTTTTTATTTCGTGTTTTTGCTTGAAATAAGCAGCGTAGCCAGTTTGAACCTTGCTCATAAATTTAGTTATCCCTCCATCTTCCAATTGCCTCAATAGCAAATGAATGTGATTCGGCATAAAACTGAATGTCAAAATTTCCACTAACTTATTCCTCTCGTCAGGGATGACAAAAGCGGTCGAGGCCCGCCCTCGCCCGTTTCTAAATTTTCTCTTTATTTCTTGTATTTTGCGCCTTCTTTTTTGTATCGCCACCGGATTTGCATTGTTAAACTCATATATGGAAAAAATCCCGCGATAATAATCATCTATATTTTCAAAAAGTATCTCATCGCCAATTCTTCTTGTGGTAATATGATAAATTTCGTTATTAATAAATTCTTCTTTCCTCTGCGGCATAAATTAAAATATTTAATAAAAAGATGTCTTTGCTTAATTTTCAATTTTATTTAAGGAAATAAATTATCTGAGAAATAGCACCCAATAAAAAAACAGCCATCAATAAATACAGCGCCGGCAAAGGAACGTTCAAGCTGTACTCCGGCTTCCTGTTGCCCATCTCTTTTATTTTTTTATAAATCAAAACTATCGCCAATCCCTCCGTCGCCCCTATTATCGTCCCCATAAAACCGATAATACTGATAAAGCTTCTTAATCCGAATAAGAACAAAACCAAGGGCAGGCCGCAAGAGATCAAAATAGCCGAACGTTTAGAAATTCTGAAGTCAGCCACAAGGGTATTTATTAAGGCGAAAGAAGAAATCAAAAAAGAATCTGCTATCGTCAATAAACCGGCTAAGGCGCCGAAAAAAACAATATTTGGCCCCAAAAACGGGATCAATCCGGAAAGGGCGTCCATTGAGGTATTTTCACCTGAAACCCCCACCACAGACAAAGAAAATAGAATATAAATAAAAGAAACAATTATTGCCGATACTATCAATATCTTTTTCATTTCAAATCCGTTCGCCCTTCCGGATATTTCCCTTAATTCCGGAATTGCCGCCCATCCTATCAAAGAAAATAATATCACCCCATAGGGCAAGAAAATATTAGTACTTTCCAAAATGGCGAGATTGGAAAAATCAAATCTCGGCAAAGCAAAGAAAAAAATAATGACGATGGCTAAAAAAAGGAGGTTGGTTACAAATTCAGCCGGAGCAATGAACTTTATCCCCCTGATAATGAAAAAGGTTAAGAAGACTCCGAAAAATAATCCCAGAACAAAAGAAGAGAAATCTCCTATTGGAGAAACGATGATCTTCAGAAAATCACCGGCTATAATTATGTAGACTAAAAGAACCCCCACTCCGCCGAATATTACCGCCACGGCTGTAATATTTTTCCAAATTTTCCCTAAATATTTTTCAGCGAATCCGGCTAATCTGTACCTTTCCTTTGTCCTTAAAATAATTTCCCCATAAAGCAAATGAGTCAACAGAACTGCTCCGGATAAAACCACGAAGTAAAAAATGGCGGGGATTAAGCCGGCTACAGAAACAACGTAGGGGAGTCCGAAGATACCTCCCCCTACTATCATCCCGATTAAAGCTGATACTGAAAAAACAAATTTTTTGTCCATCTACATTTTAAAAACTTGATAGCCCTCCCTTACTTTTTTGCTCACCTTCAAACCGATGCTTTCCTTGGGCTTGGCTTTTTTAATCTTCTTGTAATCAAGTTGCATTGATTTCACTTTTTGCTCAAAATCGGTATTCTCTCCGCCGGTTATGCGGATAACATCACCCTCCTTGAGAGCATCCTTAAGTTTAATTACAGCCACTTTTATCCCGCCAAAATAATGAGTAATTTTCCCGATCGGCTTTTGCTTAACCGCTTTTTTAACCGCTTTTTTAACTACTCTTTTAACCGCTTTTTTGGGTTTCTTCATGTGTTTATTGTTAATATTTTATACTGCCATTTTACCATAATTTTAATCAACTGAAAAAAGGGCGTATGCCCTTTATCAGGAGGGGAAAACATTCCCATCCGTCATCAGCGATGTAGATCTCTAGCTGGACAGTTGCCATGCATATGCTTACGCCTCCTCCAGAAGAAAATGTCTGTCCTTAAGGAATAAATCCCGCACCCCCTCGCAACTCATAATATACGAAAAAATATTTTTGTCCACTACTTGCTCTTTTTAGCTACTTTTGTTTTTTTTGCCTTCTTCGGTTCTTTCGCTTTTACTGCCTTTTTCTCCACAACGGGCTTTTTGTTTGACAACTCCTGATAAAACTTCTGAATGGCCTCTTCCTGTTTCTTGAAATCGCAAATCTCCCGCCTGATACGGGCTTTTTCCAAACGGATGAACTTGCGCATGCTTTTTGAACGTGTTTTTTCTGACATAAATGATTTGATTAAGGATTGATTAATCTTGATTTTATAATCTTTTTTAAGCTTGGCTTTCTAAGCTTAGTTTTTTAAGCTTAGCCCAGTTATCTCTTTTTGTCCACCCCCATGATAGAAGATCTTACCTTAAAGTAATTTGCCATTTTTTATGATAAGCTTCCCGTCTCCATAAACGCAACCGTGGCAATCACGCAGATTTTTAACCATATCAAAATGACCTGAAGCATTGTTCTCGCCTCCGATAAACTTATTATCTCCAATGGCAATATGAACTGTGCCTAAAATTTTCTCATCAATCAAAATGTATCCTCCTGTATAGCTGGCTTTTTTATTACAACCAATGCCGAATTCTCCGATAATCCGCGAGTTTTCGTTATTGCTGGCCAGATATTTCTTAAAATGATTTTTGCCTTTTCGGGCTGAATAATTTACTAATTTCCCTTTTCTAAATTCAACCATAACATTTTCCGCTGTCCCATGCTCTCTGACGTAAAGACGGGGAAGGAAGAAAAAACCTTCAGCGGAATTTTCAATCGGGGCTGTACAAATTTCCCCATCCGGCAAGTTATTGTAAAGGTCGCCGGTTTTTAAATCATCTTCGCTGGTGATTCCGTCGCAAACCATCCAGTGTCTCTTGCCCAAATTAAACCTCAAATCTGTCCCGTCATCAGCGACAATGTGAATTTTATTGAAACCATTAAAAGTGTTGCGATATTTTTTCAAAACATCGAAAAACTCACTTGTAAAAGAATAAAAAAGAGAATCAAAAAATATCTTCTCAAATTTATTCTTAGAAAGATTATAATATTTTGCTGTTTCCGGATGAGGCCAGCCGACTAAAACAGCTCTCGTTTTTGTTTCTTCCCATATTTTTCTGGCCAATTCCGAAGAGGGAAGACCTATCCTCATCCTTTCGCTGGGAATTTTAGAAAATAAGGCAGGATCTTCGTCCGGTTCAAGGTAAATAATAGCGTCAACGTCCCTTAGCATTCCTTGGGAAAAATTAGAGAATTCAGATAAAGAGTCTATCGGGGGGAGCAAGATTCCTTCCTTCACCTTTTGAGCGTCTTCCATAGTCAAGAGCGGATGAGCCCCCCTCCTTAAACATTCTTTTCTTATTTCATCAGCTAATTCTTTGTTTTTGGCATTATAACGGACTCTTACGCAATCGCCGATTTCTTTTTTTACCCGCCATTGATTCTTGAGTTTAAAAACCAGCGGACCGTATTTGGGATGGGAAAGTTTTTCCAAAATAGCTTCGTCGATAGGGGACTTGCCAACAGTGAAAAAATCCTCTTTAAGAATGCTTTTTACAACCTCCTCTCTAAAATCTTTTATTGCCAATCTGATCCCTTGTTCGTTGGGCTTTCTGCCGATTCTCGGCGCATCGCATATTTTCTTCGCCAAATACACAAGTTTATTTTTACTCAACATCATAAAATCATTTAAAATTATTTAATAATTCTTTTAGCGGTTGGGTGTTGATGATGTCTTTTTCTTCAGCCCAGCCACGACGCGCTTGAGCAATGCCGAACTCCATAATATCCATCTGCTCCTTATTATGAGAATCGGTATTGATAACCATTTTTACTCCCGCCTCTTTGGCTTTCCTGATATTCGTATCTTTTAAATCTAATCTGTAAGAAGAAGAATTTATTTCAAGAATTGTGTTGGTTTCTTTAGCCGACCTTAAAATCCTGTCAAAGTCGCACTGATATTCATCTCTCTTCTTTAATATCCTGCCGGTCGGATGAGAAAGGATTTTAACATAAGGATTTTTCATCGCCTTGATAATCCTTTCCGTCATTTCTTTTTTCTCCATCTTATGGCCGGAATGAACTCCGGCAATAACATAATCCAGCTTGGCCAAAGCCTCGTCTTTTATATCAAGCGAACCGTCATTTAAGATATTTACTTCTGCTCCCTGCAGGATTTTAAATTTCCCAGCCAGAGGCTGGTCCCGCATGCTGCGGGAAAATTTGGCATTTAGGTTATCTATCTCTACCCTTTGCTCAGACAGCCTCTTTTCATCTAAGCCATTTTCAATTTTCAAAAATTTCGTATGATCAGAAATACCGATGTATTCATAACCCATTTCCATGGCTTTTTTAGCCATATCTTCTATTGAGTCTTTCCCTCCATCCCAATTTGAATGACAATGCAAGTCGCCTTTAATAGAATCATATCCAAGAAGAGAAGGCAATCTCCTTTCAAAAGAAGCCTCTATTTCTCCTGTGTTTTCTCTCAATTCCGGCTCTATCCATAAAAGGCCGAGGGAGCGATAAATGCTTTCTTCATCCCATCCGGCTATCATTTTCTTTCCCTTAAAAATACCGTATTCACTAAGCTTCATTTTGTTCTTAATGGCGATTATCCTCAAGGCGATATTGTGCTCTTTTGATCCGGTAAAATATTGCAAAGCGGAGCCGAAAGAATCTTCATGGACAATCCTCAAGTCGCAATCAAATCCTTCTTCCAGCTTAATTGAAGCCTTGGTTCCTCCTTTGCCCCAAATTTTAATAACCCCGGGAACAGAAACAAAATAATTCATAACTTTTTGAACAGCCTCTTTGTCCGTCGGACATTCTTTCGTCTTCCTGACCAATGTTAAGAAATCAACATCGCCGATGGTTTCCTTCATTCTTCTCAATGACCCGGCTACTGAAATTTTTCCCACTTCAGGCAAAAGTTTCAATCTGTTTTCAATTTCCTTGGCCTTTGGAATAATTTCATCCAAGCGAAATCGGCCATGGCTCCTTTTTAAAAATTTAATACTTTCTAAAATATTCTTTTCCGTCTTCTCCCCAAAGCCGAAGAGGGGAGCGATTTTGTTTTTTTTAGCCGCTTGTTCCAAATCTTTTAAATTTTTTACTCCCAATTCCTGCCATAAGGACTTTACCGTTCTGGGCCCGACTCCCTCAACCGAAACCAGCTCGCTTATGTCAACCGGCATCTTTTTTTTATAATCTTCATAATACCTTACCCTCCCTGTTTTTAGATATTCAATAATTTTATCGGCGATATCTTTTCCCACCCCGGGAATAGCCTCTATCCCTTTTCTGCCCTCCTTTTCATAAACATCTTTGACGTCCATTTCTGTCCCTTCTAAAACTTCTGCTACTCTGGAGTAGGCAAGGTGGCGAAAGGGAAGACCGCCTTCCATTTCCAGCAAAAGGAATATTTCTGAAAAAATTTTAGCCAATTGTTTATTTCTCATAAATTAACTTTCTTAGATTCTTTGAATATGCCCATGCCTAATTTTAGCAATATGGCCATCCCGATTAAAGCCGGAACCAAATCCGCTCCCCTGATGATCATAGTGAAAACAGCAGCCACGGAAGCTCCTAAACCAAGTCCGTTAAAAGTCGCTATCTGGATAGCCTCATGGCTTCCTAAAGAAGCGGGGATAGGAATTATGGCCGCCAGATAGGTAAGGGAAAATATCAAAAATGACGACAAAACTCCGACTCCCTTCCCCAGAAAACCCATCAAAATCCAAACCCTTAAATACATTACAAACGCCTTAAGGGAAGACAAGCCGAAGCATTTCCAAGCCAAAGCTCTCTCTTTCTTAAAGAAACAAAAAATTTCCTTCTCAATCTCCAGTGGCTCATTCCCTTTGTTCCTTAAAAAAACCTTAACCACGCTTTCCTCTTTGAATATTTTAAAATAAAGAAAACAAATAATCGCCGTGAATAAAAGAAAAGCCAGCCCAAAGGTAAACCAAAAATTTACCAGAGAAAAACCGACATTATAAAAAATGAATACCAATCCCCAAAAAATAATTGTCAAATTGAGCGTCCACTCCAGAATTCTTTCAATGATTATGGAGGCCATTCCCTTTGACCAACTTATGGAACTCTGTTTTTTGAAAATATAGGCCCTCAAAAATTCTCCGCCCCAAATAATGATAGGGAAAAGAAACATCATGGAAAACCCAGCCAGATAAGAAACGGAAAGGGTTTTAAAAGAGACATTAACGCCCCCTCCTTTCAAAATCTCCTTCCATCTCCAAATAGAAATTATCGTTATGAGAAAGGTAAGAAATAATATGATTAAGCATTCTCCAAAACTAAAAAAACGGAAAGAACCAATAATCTTTTCCCAGCCGATGGAATGGATAACGAAGAAGAAAATGCAAGCCCCAATTGCGAAAGAGAGTAACGCTAAAATCAATTTTTTCATTTTTTCTTCACTGGAGGATAAAACTCCTTTTTCATTTCTTCTCCTATTTTTAAGATTAATGGGTTATCAGAAGACTGAAGAAACCATTCCCAAAGAGGAGCGACGGAAAATTTCTTATTCTTTTTTTCGTACAAAAGTCCTGTAAATAAAACCGCCAAAACATTGAGCTGGGAAAGAAATTGTCCCTCGGGACTGCTCTTACTTCTATATTCCTTCCACAACTTCATAATTTCTTTGCCGAAGGAATGATCTAAACTTGAAACAATTTTAGCGATAGCTTTTTCCTCTTTCTTAAAGTCCTCTTTAAAAATCGCTTTTTTGTGTTTCTCCAAAAGAAGAGGCCATCTCTTCAAAATTTCATTTTTACCTTTTTTATTTTTCGGCAGTATATTGTCGTAAGGAGTTGTATCTCCCGTACAGATAGCCGTCAACTCATGGCAAATAGCCATCTCCATTAATTTGTTAAGATTTAGCCGAGAACGGCCTTCTCTGGCAAATATCCAGGCCATCAAGAGCAAGGTAAAAATATGCCCGGCAACTGTTTCCGGATTTTTCACTCCTCTCATGCGCCAATAAGCCCTCGGCATTTCATTGAGTTTGTTAAGTTGAAGTAAAAATTTGAGTTTATTTTTCATATTAAAAAGAGTTGTATTTTATTTTTTTGACTTTGTAAATCATTTTTATGGGAGATTCTATAACAGCCTCGTCTCCAACCTTAAGCCCCATCAATACCTTGCCGACAGGGGACTCGGAAGAAATCTTGCCCTCTAATG
>Ga0210051_1000998_pt1 | contig 28126 bp, 27 predicted proteins | sample CryGey092014_all_FD_185464 | JGI IMG/M metagenome (GOLD analysis project Ga0210051, IMG submission 185464) | Groundwater microbial communities from aquifer - Crystal Geyser CG23_combo_of_CG06-09_8/20/14_all (SPAdes) (version 2) | ecosystem: Environmental > Aquatic > Deep subsurface > Groundwater...
GTATTCATACAATCTTGGATCCATCAGTATAGATAAGTGTGCCTTGTCAATTTTTCCAGTTTCATGCCCATTCGCCAATGTATTCTTTTTCCTTATCTGCATCATCTGGAGCATAGGTATATTTTCCTTTCCCTTCTTTTTTACTATTTTTCCATCCACCCTCATAGTTTTCACCACTTGCTCGAGTATATTTTCCCTTCCCTTCCAATTTATCTTCTTTCCATTCACCATCATAAACATCACCATCTACTCGAGTTTGCTTTCCTTTTCCTTCCCAAGTGCCATTCAATCGGTATCATTCATAGGTCCAATGTTGTGTAGGATCGGCATTCTTGTATTCATATTTTGCATAACCAGTGAAATCGTCAGCATTATATTCTGCATCGGTAAGTTTCTTAGTTTTATCTATTTCTACACCATAAGTTCGTTCTACGGTTTCTAGTTTTCCGCTTGTAGCATTTTTACGGGTCATCTTACCAGTCCATGGTTCATTTTCCTCGAATTCTCCTACAAACTTGCTACATCATGGATAATTGGTAACATCTTCCTTTGTCCACAAGATTGTCCCTTGTCATTCATATCTTCCGTCCTTCATCATACCTACATATTCATGCAAGACATTTCCATCTGCATCTTTTTCTACTCGTTTGACGTATTTCGCCTCTGCAGTGTAAGCGACCTTATCGAAATTCGCATCAGCGACCAGCATTGCATTCAGGTCTTCTGCTTTGCCTTTGGGAAGAGTAGTAGTCTTTTCTATGACGGTGGCATCGGAAGTAGTAGTTTCAGCAACGTTGGTTTTGGTCTTTGCTGGTTTTTTGCCGGTATCAAGAAATCCCAATACCGCATTGAGGGCATTGAGCGTATACATTCATGCTATACCATCCACGCCATAGGCAGGATTGCTTTCCTTATATTCTCCCACCATAGATTGGAAGTACATGATCGCCTTCAAGACATCCATATCAAAATCCGCGTTACAACTATTACACAATGATTTGAGCGTTTTTCGATCGCTTTGTTCTGACTTTGCAAAGAGAGCGTTTTGGGAAATTTGTTTCAATTGATCATCGGTAGCTCCTCCTATGATTTTCAATCATGCTACGAAGTAATTGATATTATCTTTGGCAGCCAAAGTTATGCCCCTTGATTCAAATTTTCATCCTGTTCACAAAAGCTTCTCCACAAGTGTTCAGAGTTTAGTGAAGCGTGAAGCATTGGATTCTTTGCTAAATTCCTTTGTGTTGGCATTTTTTACTGCATCCAAGACAGCAGTCTCCAAAAAAGCAGCTTCGATATCAGTTTTCAGCTTATTGATGTCTTTTTTGCTTTTGTATTCTCTTTCGATTGCTTTTCCTACATTGATGATCTCAGATCTTTCGTAGGTTTGTTGATCACTTTTTTTAATCTCGTCTGTTAAAATGTCTGCGATTGCCATGAGTATGGGAGTTTAAGAATAAAAGGTTATGGTGTGCCATGTTTACATGGCAGGATAGAAACATGATTGCAAGCTATTGAACTATTCATTATCAAAGGTATACTTTACGCGATTGGTGAAGAATTTCGCCAATTGTTCTATTTTTACTCACTTGACCATACGATCAAGACTATCTTGGCTGATGATAGTAGTTCCGCCGAGAGTAGTACCGCCCTTGTAGAAGTAGAGATTGTCACCCGATACGTAGAATGGATTATTATCCTCTATGAGATTTGATCCAAAATTATCCAATTCTACATCACCGATATTATCAGTTCCTGCTTTATTGCCATTGAAAAAGTAGGCAGTATAGTTGATAAATGCTGCAAACCTCTCGCAATCCTCCAGGCTATTATTGCCCCATGCAAGCGTCAAAGGAGAAGCAAGGTCTTTTATCCTATTTGTGTTACGAAGATAGGTAGAAGCACTAGATTTGACCGTCAGTTTCCATTTATCAGCACTTTTGGTGATGATGATATCTCCATATTTATACGACTTACCTTTTTCTATTTCTTTGATTTTGTTGGGATCGAGGAAAGTTTCGATCTCTGTAGTATCGTCTTTTTTCATATCTTCATCAAGATAATCATTGAGATCCAAGTCTGCATAAGTCTCAAATTTTTTCATATGTTGCTGAGCTTCGAGAGAAAGTACATTGAGATCTTTTCTCATAAGATCGAGGATTTTAGATTCTGGCGTGTTTTTTACGATTTCTAAAGTGTTCATTATCTATATGGGTAAGGGGTAAAATGTTTAATTATATACTGCATTATCAAACTTATAATCAACGCGATTGGTAAAGAATTCAGCTAAATTTTCTAGAGAGACTCATGACACCATATCTTCTAGATTGGATTTTCTAAGTAAATCATAATCATCCAAACTAACTGCATCGTTGAAGTACAATTTATTACCTGTCGCATAGAAAGGATTGTTGCCTGACCAAAAATCTGCCGAAAAATCATTTTTGTCTATATGTGCTTTTTCACCAGTGCCTGTCTGTTTATCCTTGAAAGTCGCTCCTATCAGATTGATGAAAGCCATCAATTTGAAACAATCTTCAAGAGAATTGTCTTTATCAGAGAAAGTCAATTTAGATTTAAGTCACAATCTATCCTTCCTGCGGAAATAATCGTGCTTTCCAGCAAGACTGATTCCTCGCATTCCATCCTTATGGATGAGATAGGTATCTCAAAAAGTATATACTTTCTGACCATTAACCTCTTTTTCTTGTATGTTTTTCTTATCAAGTTTGTCTTCGATATCTCCTGGCAATATTTTTAATACCTCCGGATCCAGATATTCTTCTATGTCTTCGTAGCCGATATAAGAAGTTTTGACGAGAACATTTTTATCGGGCTCAACAGTAGTAGTGTTTCATGGTATGACATCGGCTACGCCCTTTTTCCAGGTCTTGGATGTCTTATCATAAGAATAATTTGTCTGGATATTGCTAGGTTCTTGTGAATAGGCGTCTAGAACGTCTTTAATCTTTCTAAATGCAGGCTCGACATCAGCCTCTTTTATTTTTTGACTAAAATCAAAAGTTAAAGCGTCTGTAGTAGTTACTGTTCTGTTTTTTTGGGAAATGTTGATGGTGAGTTCTTGTAATGGATGCAAGAGACAGTTTTCTAGCATTGTGCCATTATCGTCGTATTTGACCAGCTTTTCTTTATTTTCCGATTTCAATAATTCCAAATATTTCTCTTTGGTAAGAGACAGATTGGCCCCCGAAGAAGTCTCTGGATTTTTTTGACTCTCCAACACCTTTCATTTTTTGAGAATATCCAAAGTATAATCACCGAACTTATTGTCAGCGCTTTTTTTGGACCTTCATTTCTCCATTCAAAGTAATATCTGCAATGTTTGTACCTTGCCTGATGTTATAGCATTGATGATTTCTTTCTTTTTTTGTTCATCCAAAACATCATTTGAAAGATTCAACAAATTTTCATTGACAGCATCAACGACAGCAGCCTTGTCAACGTTATTGTAAAATCTATCGATTTTCACGTCTTTTAATTCTATTGGGGCGATAGTCATTGTGATAATTTTAAAAAATAAATTGTATCTATGTCTCCATTATGCCTCAGCATAATATCGACATCATAAAAGCTTTTCATCACATTCAAGCTTTTATTGTGTCTCCATTATACTCAAAATAATTTATTTGTCAAATAAAATGGCACTTTCTTACTTAAAATGGCACTTTCTTACTGTATGTCACCTTTCAGTTTTTTGAGGATTTTGTCCTCATCGGAAACTATGAGCTTCTTGGTCTCGTCATTGATCATGTCGTTGAGGATTTTGTAGAGATAATCGAGCATATTATCGCTCATATCGCCCTTATTCTTAAGATTTGCATAAAGTTGAGCAAAAAAATCAGATTTCCCTTTGACGGCATAGAGCATCTCTTTGATCTTGGCGAGTTTCTTGGTATGTTCTAGAGCAGCAAATTCAGCTTCAGCTCTTTCCCTCTCCAATTTGTTCCTATGAGCTGCTTTCGCAAGCTTTTTAAGATGGTCTAGGGCGGCAAAATCAGCTTCATCAGTAGATTCCACTTTGAGTGTATGTTTATTGACCATAGTACTGTAGTAGAAGTAAAACTCTATTATCTGATTATACCCGAATTTTTTTATTTGTCAAAAATCAAAGGCTAAATTCTTAACTTCGGGAAAAAAGTAGTCGAAAATTTGCTTTTTTTGAAATTCTAGTTATAATTAGTATATAATTTATATTTTGTATACATATCATGTATGAAAAGATAAAGAGATTTTTCACTCACATACTGGCCAATCATTCAGTACTATTTTTTGCATGTATCGTAGTAATTATAGTGTTGATAGGGACAACTGCCTTCTATTTCATCGAATGACGGGACATTTTCAATTCCTTCTATTTTACGTCAGTGACCATGTCGACTATCTGATATGGAGATATGGCGCCAATCACTCATGCAGGCAAAACTTTGTCAATTATTTACGGATTTATGGGCGCACCATTATTCATCTGACTAACATGACTATTCTTCCAATCTAGATTTCAAAGTTTGGTAAAAAATAGCATTCATAATTATCATAAAGAAATCAAAGAAGCAGAAAAATTGTCCAAAGAGTTTGAAAAGGAAAATAAATTACAAAAAAAATAGAGGAAATCAAAGAAGACCTAGGACCGGTTAAGAAAAAACGGCGAAAGTTCTGATTATTTAACTTTGCTTGCGATATATGCCAATGCTAAGGCGTCGGCCGCATCAGAAAACTGAGGAATATCTTCCATACCATATATCTTCATAATACATCTTTGGACGAGCATTTTTTCCGCCTTACCATTTCAGGTGACGAATTTTTTCAATTCTATCGGAGTGAATTCCTTGATTTTCACTCATTTTTTCAGTCCGAGCAATATCAGTGCTCACCTGATGCCATAGACGAATTCAGCATTATTTTGATTGAACTTTGTGAAGAATAATTTTTCTATGCTGATGACGTCGACCTTATGTTTGGTCAATAATTTTTCGAAATATTCGTAGATTTCTTTGATTCTCATAAATTGGTCATCTCTTGTTGGACTCTTTTTCTCCAATAATAAAATTCACGAATCTACGATTTTCAGGCTTGCCCCGCAAGAAGATGCGGGGTCGGATTCTATGAGTGCGTAACCTAGTTTTCTCACTCCTGGGTCTATTCAAAGGATCATGGATATATATCTTATTGTAAAAATTCGGTAATTCATGAAATCATTTCATATCAATTTTCAGTCACGACAATGGTATATTCTCGATGTGCGCCTAGATCACTATTTTTACAATACAGATTCCATGCACTGTCTCTATGCTCAAAATCCGTAGACGTAATCGCGGTTATCGGTTCAAACGCCAATACCATGCCGGGTTTGAAGAATATTTTTTTCGTATCCTTGCGCGGATAATTATAAATATGCGGCGCTTCATGAACTTTGACTCCTACGCCATGACCGGTCAATTTGAGAATCAGAGAGAATCCTGTTTTTTTGATGAAATTACTCATTGCATTCGAATAATTAAACACAGGGGCGCCAGGCTTCACTTCTTTCATGGCATGATTGAGTGCATTAAATGTTGCTTGTGCAAGCGCATATCCAAGTGGATTCGCCATCTCTCATCAGATGATTTTGGTAATGGCAGAATCTGAGATTCATCATTTATATGTCACGCCAGCATCGATTTTGAGCACATCGCCATTTTGAAGAACATAATTGTCAGGTATTCCATGAACTACGCCATCATTTACGGACAGACACAGGTTACAGGGAAATCCTTCATAATTCTTGAAAGCGCCTTTGATATCATGCTGTTTCATAAATGCTTCAGCAATATTCTCTAGCTCCATCAAAGACACTCAAGCCTGGGCTTTATCAAAAATAATACGCAAAAGTTCGTTCAGATACTTCCCCGACGTTTTGATGTTTTCAATCTGTTGCGGCGTTTTGATGATTATGTCATCAGTGTTTGTCATAATAGAGTAATAGAAATAAAAAAACATACATTTTGCTTGTCATCATGAGCGTAGTAATCCGTCATTCTGAGCGTAGTCGAAGAATCTAATTAGACTCTTCACTCCATTCAGAGTGACGGTTATCCAGTGCTTCCGAAGGCTCAGTCTGATCTAGTGCTTTCTTCGAGAGCATCTACTTCTCTCCATTCTACATAATGGCATTTTTCAATAATAAATTGGGCGATTTTATCACCCTCATTCACAGCGAAATCTTCAGCTCAGAGATTGATGAGAATGATTCAAATATCACCCCTATATCAACTATCGATCACACCGGCCAAGGTATCGATTCCGTGTTTGTATGCCAATCCGCTGCGTGGCGCTATCCTTCCATAATATCCATGAGGAATCGCAGTCGATATATTTGTCGCAAATGATTTCCTTTCTCCTGGCTTCAAAATATAATGTTCCGTAGAAAAAAGATCATAGCCTGCATCCGATGGGGTGGCTTGGCTAGGTATTTTCGCTTTTGCTGAAAGTTTTTTGAAAGGGATCGTGATCTCGGACATTATTTTTTCAAGATATTACTAAAGTAGATTGTTTGTGATTGATTCAAACTTGGCAGGAGGAAATCAGCAAAATAGATGCTGAACATATACAAGCTATCACCGGCATATCAGACTCTCATAGCTGCATTGTAAAGATCCCAGAAACTCACTTCAGTGCTATTTTTCACCTTAGCGAAAACATCGCTATAATTTTTTGAAAAGACTTCTTTGATGCCATTCACTGTATCAAATGAGAATGATTTCAATCCAGCAAAGTTAAGATTCCATTTATCTATCGGATAACAATATCTTGATACTTCTGCTCATGCTTCATCATATTGGATACTGCAATTCTCACCGTTTTTGCTCTTAGTCTGGAGAAGCATAGGCAAAGTGACATTATTTTTTTTGTCCATCACAAATAATCTAGGATTTTCCAGGGCTTCGGATCGGCTTCATTCTCAGCCTAAACTCATGGAAGAGAGCTCAGATATTTTGATATAGTCAGAATTTGTTGTATCTTTCAGATTATAATTCACTTCATAAAGCGATAATTTGATTCAGGAATTTGTAGTTCATCACCGGCTTCCTGTACCTACGCCATAACCGAGTCAAACAAGATATTGGATTCAATTGGCAGCGCTTTTGAGCGGATGGAGATAGGTGCTGTAGCCAGGAACCTTGAGTTCACCTACGATTTTAGGCTTACTAAGATTAGTGATATCGATGACGAATAATGGATCGATTTGCTGGAAGGTAACGAGATATAATTTATCGCCGATATATCTTGATGCTTTGAATTGCTCTCCTGGAGCGATTTTCTCTATTTTTCATTTTAATTTCAAGTTGCTATTCAGCGCGTAAAAATTTGTGCCTGGTTCAAAGTCCAATTTCTGGGTAAGGATTCTGAAGTTTCAATATGTATCTTCGTCCATACTGTATTGCGTCAATAATGTCCCAGGGACGAGAGCAGATTTTTGGTATTTCAAAGCATATCCATCGATACCGAATTTGTGGATAAGGGTCTGTTCTCCGGCAGAGTAATTGGCCATAAGACACATTGCTCCGCGAGGACATGGCCGAGGATTGTAGAAATACAGATTCTGAAGCAGATAGAGGCTGTTCTTGCTCATATGAATCTGTCAGGCTTGTGTCATGGTCACATTCATCTTGGTCGGCTTGCTTGTGTCAAGCGCATCTACGACAGAAACGATAGTGAAACTGGGAGAAATATTGTATTTTTTAAAGGTATCCTTGCTTGGCAATACATAAGAAATCTGATTACAATCAGCGAGATATTCTTTTCTCTTGCCATTGACCTTCTCGGCGACCTTGGGCATCAGTTCAGTATATTTTGTCGTGTAAGGAGTATAGTAATATCGATTGATTCCGAGCTGGGAAATCACATAGAGCTTGTTTCCTATCATTCTCGCATCAGTATAATATCAGTCCATACTCACATATTTCAACAGTTTTGGAGAAGTGATGCTCATAGTATCATAAATGGCAAGTGCGGTGCTCTGATATCTGCTTAACAACGTATCATAATAATTCACATTGGAATATTTAGTTCACAAAATAATTAAGCGGGTCTTTGTGACAAATAATTGCACATTATAGAATCCATCAGGGATATTGATGACAGTCACGACCTTAGCATTCTTAAGATTGATGATGGAAGTATTCGGGTTGAGAGGAGAATTCACAATGTAGATTTTCTGTCCCTCCTGATTATAATAATAAATATATTTTCAATTGGTCTTGATGATTTCAGGTTCTTCTACTCATGCTTTCTGCACATTGGTCTTGGAATAATCTGTAGTCGAAGAAGCTACGCCAGGCTCAGACGCTGATTGCGTTGGCACCGCATCAGATTCTCATTTATTCGAGGCATCTTCCATCACACCTCATCATCTTCCGCCATAATAGTCATTGCTGCTATCCTTGAAGATATCGACGTAATCATCCAAGACTTTATCCATGTCTTTGCATGAACTGAATTGTTTGAATTGAAGGCTCTTTTCTACGTCTGCAGTATCCGCATCGATAAGCTGGTTATCAATGGTTTGCGCAGATGTCGTTGAAAGTAGGAAGTAGAACGCAGAAAGCAGAAAAGAAATAACAATTTTTTTCATGAGACTCATTTAAAAAAAATTAAAAAGGAATCGAACAAGAATGCAGTCAACGATTTTGGTTCTTGCCAATTGTTTGAGCTGGATTATACATTCTCAAAAAGCAAACTGAACGTACCAGCGAGTCTGGCAAAGAACTAGACCTCTTTGGTTACTTTCTGGGGATATGCCAGAAAGTAACAAACAAGCCCTGCAGGGATAAAAGTTAACAAAAATATACTACAAATCCGCCTCGCGATTACAAATCAATATCTTTCCATTTCTTCACTTTCACAATGTTTTTATGGATTTTGGGATTGTATTCCTGATTTCGAGGTTTATCGAAGAGATAGACCTTGATTCACGCTTTGGCAAGCTCCGTAGCATAATGCAGATTGTCTTCTATCATGATCTGTATTCACAGATTCTTGCACAAATCCACCTTGCTTACGGCGTTTTTCGTTAGATGATTGGCGAATACCATATCATCAAAAATTCATGTAAAATGACGGTTTACCCATTTCCAGGTCATGTCTTTGAACTCTTCAGGTCTGGCAGTAACTACGACCAATGAATATCATTTTTTCTTCAATTCCATGAGCTTTCTTTTGGCTCATGTGACAGGTTTCAAACTATTTGCTTTCTTGGAGGCCAAGAAATTATCAAACCATTGTTTAGAATCTTCTACGCCCGCATTATATTTTGGTATTTGATGAATATAATAATTAAGGACATCTTTCCTTTTGATAGGGATACCGTTGAACATATATTTATTGTATTTGAGCGCATCGTCTAATGTCTGAGACAACACCTCATCTAGATCCACTCCGATGATTTTTTCCATGATATCAGTACAGATAAAACACGATAAAAATGTATGTATATGAAAAAAGATTACAAGTTGTAAAAAAACCCTGCCTAAGCAGGGTTATAACATAAGGATAAGTGTTAGTCTTCTGGATCAGACCATTCGCCAATATACTTTACGAAAGGTGTGTCACGGATAGCTGCATCCAAAATAGCTTTGAGATATGGATGTCCCTTCAATGTTTTTGCATTAAAGTACAAGCCGTCGCCACCATCATCAAAGTATGCACTATCGCATTCATAGATATTGAATGCATAAGTGTTCTTTGTAAAGGGTGAAGAATGGATACGTGCAGCAAAGAAATGGGTCGTGTCGAAGAAGAAAACTTCCATCTCTTTTGTAAATGTCATCGCACCGATACTATCGCTTTCGCAATAGATCAGTTTGTATTCTTTAAAGAGACCTCCCAAATATTCATCTTGGGATTTGATAGATATGCTACTACTATTAGTAAATAGATTTTGAGCTGTCACGATGGAGCTCACCATCAACATGATAATTGTAATGTTCGTCTTCATAAAATTTCTTTTTTTATTGTTTCTTTTTTGTTAAAAATTTTCTTGTAGAAAAAATTATACGATTTTAAACAGAAAAGTCAACCAAAATTTGACCTCCTAAATCCCCCTTCGAGGGGGACTTAAATAATTTCCTCCCCTTGCATGGGAGGTGAGGCGGGGTCTTTTGTTATTTACTAAGTTGTCGATCTTTTTCAAACTGACTCAGAAATTCTTTGATGATGGTCGGGTCAAGAAGAATGATTCAGATTTCTCTGTTTTTGTCCATTGAATTTGCAGAAAGGTTCATACTTCCAAGAAGCAAGATTTTATGATCGATGAGAATCATTTTGGTATGATTATACGGTTTCTTGAGCCTTTTGAGGATAGTATTGGGGAATAATTTCAGCGCATCATCACTACTATCCGTATCAGAAACGATAAATCTACGTTCCAGAGCACTTTTGCTTTGGAGGATCTTCATAATATTCTGATCAGCAATATATTGTGTCTGGATGATAATCGATGTTTTCGCGCCACTGAAAAGTTGCTCGATAACTGTCCTACAGTTGATATTACAGATGACCAAGTTTGGATGAATATCTCTCAACTGAATTTTCTCTCCCTTCCGATCCTTATCAAAAATCATCGTCAAACTAGCCAAAACACCAGAATGCTGACTCCAGAAAAAATGTTCACGATTGACAAATAAAGAACTGTGTGTGAGATTCGCAGTCTGGATGATGAATCACGAATCAACGATATTGATTTTGCTATGGACATATTCGGTGCCCATTTGTTTGTCAGATTTTATCTGAAAATTCACATAGCCAGAAAAAAGATTCTGCACCTGTTTGAAGGTATTTTGAAATTGCTGATATTTTTTATCTTCTTGGATGAGTTGAATATTCACACCCTTATCCAATAATTGCTTAAAAAGCGCCTTGATTCTCTTCTCAGTGAAGTCATACGTTTGAAGTTTGAGTACATGTTTGGTTTGCCCAACTACGTTCATATATTTATCAGCACTGCCAAAAGGAGTGATTCGTAGTTGTCAGGTGATATTTTGGAGCTTGCTCAGATTTTGTGTTATTGCTGTAGCAGAGTAGGTGGGAGTGCTAGAAACTCCTTTACCAAAAGTAAATTGGACATTGCCAAAATACAATCCGGCTCAGATGATGAGGCCGAAAATCAGAAATCGCATTTGGACAAAGAGTCGCTGTTTAGAGAATAGGTTCTTCATGTTGCTATCATAGAGATTCCCGAAACAAAAAGCAAAGAAAAAGTTAGGAAAATATCTTCCAGGCGCCAACAACGTGAAAACAACAAAATTATTGACATTTCATAGGAAATAAGTATAATAAAAAATAGCATATTTTATATATCCAAATAGTCGATGGATAAAGAGTACATCAACAAGAAAGAAATAAACAATAAGTCAATACAGCTTCCGGGGATTTTGAGTAAGGCAGCATTTTTCATCTTAGCAACTCTTGCCACGCAAGGACGATTTTCTTGTAGTGATTCAAAAGACAAGCAGGAAATCCACAAAGACATACTGGAACTCATGAAGAAAAATCATGTAGGCACATTTACCAATACTATAGAATTGAAAATTACAGACGACAATAACGATCAAGAGGAAAAGGTACTCTACAAAGAGGCATTTTTAGCTTTTGAAAACGCGAAATCTAAAATCAGAAAGCTGGGCATTTATCCGACAGAGGAGATAGATTTCCATAGATTTTTGCCACTCATGATCAAAGAAAGTCGTTTGGATGAAAATGCAATATCTACTTCTAAGGCGATATGATATTTCCAGCTCAAGGATCCTGCCATAGCAGATGTGAATACTATGCTCACGTGAGAAGGGATCGATGTTGCTGGTTATTCTCCCAAAACAAACTCAGATCATAATATCATATACGGAGTCTCATATTTTCTCAAGACAGCAGAACAATTAAAAAACAAATATCCAGATATCCAGGATATGGATAATTTTGTCTACGCTTCCTACAATGCCGGGGTCAATAAGATCATCACGCTGATAGAAGAAAGCGGGGCCGAATCTCGAGATGAGTTTGTAAAATATGTCACCGACGATCTGATGTGATTATCTTGAGATAGCAAAGAGATTGATTCACCATATGGATGTAAGGTGAGAAACTTTTTTGGGGAAAAAGATTTTTCCAAAGATTCTACAGAAGTTTTCAGAAAAGAATGAGATTTCAGCACCATCGTACTTGTGAAATCAAAAGCACAAGAATTTGTAAGATATGTTGAGACCATAAACGGCATTTCAAATTTCATCGACCATAGGAAGTGCGAGCCTGAGATATATAAATTCATGAAAGTGAACGAGTGATCAACACTATTCAAGAGCGTAACAGATATGAAAAAAAATGGCTCATTGGGAATAAAAGAAGGAAATAATATTGTCGATTTGTGCAATGATATAGCTTTAGACAATAATATGGATCCCGATAAAATTCCTGCTAACGCATTCTTAGTGATTACCAAGAATTTGATGGAAGAATTTGACTATGCGGATACCAACAAGTATGCTTATGATAAAATTGCATATGACAAAGAGACCAAGTCTTTCTTGGGCAAGATCATCAAGAAGAAAATGCAGGATGAAAAATTTTATAATAATATTGTCAGAAAGATACCCCAATTGTCTGTGCTAGAAGATAGTCAAGACAAGGAATTCTATATCATAAATGCCGTGATACATTTCAACGAAAGCAATAGAAGATGACGATCGACGACCAGCAGTGAAGATGTTCGGATACCTACAGACCCGATTTTCTATACGAATTATATCGATCAACAAGAACAAGGAGCAAAAGACATGGACGATGATCAAGAACAGATAAATATTAATGGGATTTACATCGACCCTTCAATGGAAAAGATATGAGGAGAATTGACCTATATATGAAACTTCACCGAAAGTGAAATGACGAATATAGAAAACACATTCATACAAAAAATCTGAAATAAGCAGATCAATAAAAAAGACAAAATGATAAACCCCAAATACATCATAGTGCATAGTACTGCAGGCAACATAGGCGATATTCCATGAGTCAAAGCGCACTTTTTCGTCTCCAAAGAATGAATCATTTACAAATTGACAGACAAGAAAGGTACATTCAGACAGCTTAATCATGCAGGATTTTGAACGACATGAAGTTGAGCTATATGGTTAAACGATAAAAACATAAGCTACAAATCATTGGGTATAGAAGTAGAAGCCAGTGGAGGAGAAAGATGGAATGAGAAAGAATACGAAGCTGTGAAGAAACTCATCAGTTATTTATGACGGAAGTATAAGATATCCAAAAAAAATGTTTTGGCCCATTCTCAAGTAGCATTTTCCTCCGTCTGAAGATGAAGGAAGCAAGATCCTTATTATGTCAATCGAAGCAAGTTGTGACTTCCAGATAATTACAAAGAAATCGATAAAGATGTTGCCAAAGGCAAATCACCAAACATGAATCAATTCATCAAAGAGTTGCAAGAGATGTGATTGACTGACAGCGAAATCAAAAATTATCTTAGCTGAATAGACGCATGAATACGCATCGTTAGAGAAAAAAAGATTAAAAAAATAAATGCGCAAGACAAAAACGCACGAAAAACTTCTTCAGAACTTTTGGATTAATCACTCATCACTCAAATTACAAATTCTCCCTTCAAAGGAATTTTTCCATTTTTGATCATAGATAATATTTCATCAACACTAGCAGTGATCTGTTGTTCAAACATTTTGCTTAATTCTCTCGTCAGAGAAATCTTGCCTGCAAAGCCCAAAACCTTAAGTTCTTGCATGAGTTTTCCTATCCTATGCACAGATTCATAAAAAAAGGTCGCCTGTCATTCTGAGCGAAGAGAAGAATCTATCATCGCTTTCAAGGCAGTCTGTCTTCCTTTTTTCGTTGGGAGAAAACCGATAAAGGTAAATTTTGAGGTGTCAAATCCTGCGCCAACGACAGCAGGCACAAGCGCATTTGCACCAGGGAGAATAGAATAGGGGAGCACATTTTCATTGCATATCTGAATCATGCTTTTGCCGGGATCAGAAAGTCCTGGAGTTCATGCTTCGCTTACAAGTCCTACATCACTGGTTTTGAGGATATTGAGATAATGATTGAGTTTTCATTGATTGGTGAAACTCGTCAGCGAAAAGAATTCTTTCTCTTTATAGTCGATTTCATACATGCCGAGCAATTTCATGGTAGTTCTCGTATCTTCGCAGATGAAATATTTCAATTCCTTGAAAAGTTTCAGCGCTCTGAGCGTGATATCGTCCTTATTTCAGATGGGAGTAGGGATTAAATAGAGCATATATTTGAATTTAATATTTATAATTTAAAATTTAATTTAGTTTATCCACCGGAGATAAGTAAATACAGCCAAAATTACGACCCATCCGAACATAATCAGCATAGATCGACGTAAAAATTTTCATTTGATGGTTTTGTGGTGAAACATATTCATCCCCATCAAAGCGCCAAGAAATCATCCGATAGCGGCAAGCCTTAGAAGCGTTTTCTCCTTGATTCTCCATCTCTGATGTTCAGCTTTCCGTTTATCAATCCCTCGGATAAGGAAAGTGACGATATTGATGAGGACAAAATAGATAGCTACGATATACAGCAGAACTTTCATGTTTAAAAAAAATAACCTAAATAAAACGCAAGAAATCCTATAAAGGATTTCAACGTTGCTTTTATCCAGTTCAGCTGGATAAAACAGGGAACAGATGACAATATATGAGTTCAAGGTGGATTTTCAATACGATTTAGTCTGACTAAGGATCAATACATACAAAATGCAGAAAAAGTCAAGCCAAATAGGAAGATTTCTGCCCCCCAAACTTTGCAAATAAGGAATTCTGGGTATAATTGAGATAGATTATTAGGCACGTGTCATTGCTGAGTCGTCATTGCGAGGAGCAAAGCGACGTGGCAATCTAACGAAGCAATGGTCCAGATTACCACACTTCGTTCGTAATGACGGACCAAGTAATCATTTAAACTGTCGAAAGATTCATGACTGACGTGATGAACAAAACCATTTTAGAGATGAGTGATGTCCAGGCCTTGCAGCCTGATTTGTCCTTACTCAAAATAATCCCGAGAGATGTATGCGAAAGGATACAAGTCATCGTTTTCGCCAAAGATAAAATCACGCTCAAATTACTCACCACGAATAATTTCCCAGATCAACTCAAACAGATACTTGCGAAACTCGAACAAAATGGCTTTAAGTCAGAGCTTCACTATACATCCAGCGAAGCATTCACCTATGCGCTTACTCGATTTGACCAGCTCCAGCATCAAGAAGATGTGAAAGCGGAAGAAGTGAAAGTGCAAAGACAAGCAGCAGGAAAAGGAGCTTTGGCCATGATCAGCCAACTCTTTAAAAAAAGAGAGACGATGGAACCGGGAGATTTTATCCTGGAAATCATCAGATTAGCGTTCCAGACGTGAGCGTCAGATTGCCACTTCCAACCGCAAGAAAGCGGAATTCTCATGAGGATCAGAATCGATGGTGTTTTGCAGGAAGTCTTGCAATTCACGCATGACGATTTCAGAAAATATATCCAGAAATTGAAGTATATATCCTGAGTGAAGATGAATATCGACTACGTCCCTCAAGACGGTAGATTTTCATTTACGGGAGTAGATGTACAGTGAAACGAAAGAAAAATCGACTGTAGAGTGAACTTCATGCCATGAGTTTTGACGGAAAGTACCGTCATCAGATTCTTGGATCCGACCAAGGGAATCAGCACCTTTGAGAAGATTTGATTCACCGAAAGGACCTACGAAATCCTCAAAAGAAACTTAGAAAAAAATACCTGAATCACCATCATCACATGACCTACAGGTTCATGAAAGACGACGACATTGTATTCGATCCTCAATACGCTCAATGATGGGAAAAGAAAAATCATCACGCTTGAAGATCCTATCGAATATGAACTTGCGGGGATCCAGCAATCACAGATCAATTACAGCAAAGATTATACCTACGAAGTAGGACTCAAAGCGGTATTAAGACATGATCCTGATATCATCCTCGTGTGAGAAACGAGATCCGCAGAGACTGCAGAAAGTTCAATCAATGCGGCATTGACAGGGCACTTGGTGTTCACGACTCTGCATACCAACGGAGCTATCGAATCCATCCCAAGACTTCTGAATATGGGAGTCAAACCATACATGTTGGCACCATCGCTTAATCTGATCGTAGCACAAAGATTGTGCAGAAAGGCCTGTCCTTCTTGCGCAACCAAGAGAGCTGCCAATTACGGAGAAGATGCGGAGATTAAAGAATCGATCAAAAAAATGCTGGATATGAATCCCAAAATGAACCTTCCCTACGACGGACAGATATTGCAGGCCGTAGGCTGCGACAAATGTAACGGAACATGATACATCGGAAGAGTAGCTGTCGTGGAAGTTTTCGAAATTACAGACGACATAAAAACTATGATCATAGAAGGAAGGATGGTAAATGAGATGTATGGTAAAGCCAGAGAAATGGGCTTCCTCAGCATGAAGGAAGATGGAATCATCAAGATGCTTGATGGTCAGACGACATTAGAAGAGTTAAGAAGAGTAGTGTAAAATAAGACGCCGGGACTTCCAAAAGAAGTCCAACGTCGTTTTTATCTATAGGGATTATTTTGAAATTCCTATATGGTAAATCAAAAATAATTTTCTTTTAAAAAAACCCTTCCCGAAACTTCGGGAGGGTTTTCTCTGTTTTCTGGGTGGCTTTGAAAATCTTGATATTATTTTATAATATTTTTGATCTTAGAAAGCTTTAGAGAATAACATTAAGCTTGAGGAGCTTCTTCTTCGATTTTTTGAACATCGATAGCTTCTGGACCTTTCCTTCCTTCACCAACTTCATACTTTACTGAATCACCGTCATGGATTTCTCCGATGACTTTAGTTCCGTGTACGAACAATTCTCCTGACCCATCGTCAGCTGCGATGAAACCGAAATTCTTCGTTGGGTTGAAGAATTTTACTTTACCTGTTACCATTAATTAATATGGGTAGTAATTAAAAACTGGAGTATTTTTATAACTCCACAAAAGAATATAAGAAAAAGGAGAACAAATACAAGGGATTATTGGAAATTGATGGATATAGGTTGAGATAAGTAAAAAGTAAGTGCTCACTATTTTTTATATCGCTAGATTGAACAAACGACAAGCCAACCGTATCGTCTTTATCCAAAGCAAATTCTCACATTTCAAGTGAAACATTCTTCCTAAATAAACATGTGTGTCGAGAAGTAAGACTGGAAAGATTACGTCCATGGCGAGGCGGGAAAGTGCGTGTGTGGTCATCTTTCCCTAGACTTTTTGCTGACTTTTGGGGCGATGCCAAAAGTCAGAAGAAAAAAAGAAAATTATATTCAGCCTCAAAAGCCAAAGAAAAATACTTTTCTGAAGATAGTGAGCACTTACAGTAAAAACATTTGACTTTTAACGGTAAATATGTATCATCGCATAGGATTAAAATAATATTTATATCTTAAATATGCAATACATATGATCAAAAGGATAGATTCAGCCGGGCACAAAATGAATAGAGAATCTAGTAAATTTCAAAGAGGGGAGACAGAAATCCAAAGGAAAGCTTTGGCCATGGTTCTCAAATCTTCTGAGAAAGATGCGCCTGATTTCAAAGAAAAATATACTGCTGCCTTGAATGCACAAATGATGACGAGAAAATTACAAGAAAAAATAGGCACAGAATGTCTTGTCACGCCTTATCAAAGAAGGGGATACCAAAAAATCGCCATAGACGAACCAAAAGAAGCATTGAAGAAAAAATATGGTGCACAAATTCTCAAAGATACTGCGGAGAATATACAAGCAGACAAAAAAAGATACGAAGGGAAAACAGAGGATGAGATACTAGATATCTATTTCTCAGGACCAGCGATTCCTCAAATCGTAATCACAGCTACTGCAGAAGGAAAGGTGTTTAATGTTGAATTACATCATTATAAACATTTTTTTTCTAGAGGCCATCAAATGCAATTGACAGGAGAACAAATAGAGAATGAAACAGAAAATTTCGCCCACTTTCTCAAAACTTGAGAAATGCGCACACAAGATTTAAAGGTCTGAGAAAAGTTCGAACAAGCGAAAAAGAAAAATGAGATGTTCAATCAGCCAGATTTCAATCCAGACGATTACACCGCATAATAATTTCAAAACATAAAAAGTAGACCAAGGTCCACTTTTTATTATATGAATAATTGACTAACTTCTCAATTTTCCACCAGCACTTTCACCAGCTTTGATGGCCTTATTCATGATTTCATTAATCTGCTCTGTGGTCATACTCGCTCCGTCTTTAGCGGAGTTTTCACCCATGATCTTCATCTTGAATGCAAGAGATTTTTTTCCTTCACCCAAATTCGCTCAGGCGTAGACATCGAAAACTTCGATATCTTTGATCTCCGGTAATTTTTTGACGGCCTCCAATATTCATCCGAAATCCTTGTCCGCATCGATAACAAAACACAAATCTCTATAGACTATCTGATCTTGTAATGTTTCATAGGTAAAGACATGTTCACTCGCTCATAGACACAGAAGAATCTGAGTTAGATTGAGAGAAACGTAGACGACTCACGCATTTTCCGGCATCTTGTAGCTCTTCAGAACCAAGGGATGTAAACTTCACACAAATCCCACAACAGTCTGTCAGGTCGTCAGGTCATCAGGTCATCAGGTCTTAACGTCTGGACTTTCGACTTTCGACTTTTCGACTTTACAGACCAATTGGGCTTGTTTCTTGGGATGGAAATTAGCACTATCTGTTTTTTTGAAACTCAATTCTCATGTTACGCCGAGCTCTTTAAGGATAGTTTTTACCATGCCTTTACCGAGAAGTATCGGGTCCTTGTCTCGATGTTTTATGTCTTTCTGATACATCATAAGTCCGAGTTGCCGTTGTTCGTCGACAAATTCTGAAGCGAAACGCTTCGCAGTATCGAGTTCCGAGTTACTAATTACGCGTCACTCATCACTCGTCACTGAAGATTTTTGCCGAATCTTTCAGATGTCAAAAATCTTACATTCATCGAAGAATTTACTATTTCTCGCAGTATGAGAAACTAATTCATACATCAAATCGCCCCTCAGATAAGACATTTCTGGATTTACCGGATTTTGTAACATGTAGAGATGTTCTATATTTCATCATAAATCTTTCACTACTTTTTCTGATACCCATGGATAGGTCTCCGTTTGTACAAATCCAAGATTTCTCACCAATACTTCCTCCAATTTCCTATTGAGACTAACATACGGAGTGTACGGTACATTTTTAAATTCCGAGAGCAGAGGAGCTTCATCTATCTTTTCATAACCATAGATTCTCGCAACTTCTTCATAGATATCTTCCGTGATATTGATATCATCCGGTGACCTCCAAAATGGTACAATCCGATTTCACTTCTTCTCAAGCACAAATCCAAGCCCTTCCAGATAAAGATTTGCCAGTTCTTCAAAATCCTTGCGATCTTCAGGAAGATCTTCGATAGACTTTCCGAAGATGAATTCTGACATCTTCTGATAATTGATAGCAACTTTTTTAGGTGTTTTAATATCTTTGACTACGGTTTTGGAAGCGAAATAATCAAGTCCTACGAGTTTGTAGTTTCACAGGTCTTTCTTGTAGTATTTCAATTCTTCCAAGAAGAGGAGGAGACAATACAAGCTGTAGACAGGATTGATATTCTTTTCGTATCTGAGTTCAGCATCAGTTCTGAGGCCGAGTCTTGTTCATGTTTTCCTGACTGCTACGCTGTCAAAGTTTGCAATTTCTACAAGAATATTTTTGGTAGATTCAGTGATCCCGCTTTCCAATCCTCAGACCACTCCTGCCAAAGCAAGGATTTTTTTCTTATCGGCAATGACGATATCAGTTTCTTTTAATACATGTTTGTATTCAAACAAGTCCGTGAATTCCTCGCTATCTTTGGCATTTCTCACGATGACATCTCACTCTACTTTGTCAGCGTCAAAGAAATGGATAGGCTGACCAGTCATAAGCATGAAGAGATTTGAAAAATCTATCCAGTTTGCTCTCGGAGCAGATCACATATCGATCATCTGCAATCTCGTGAAGAAACTACTCTGAGCGACATTCACATTATTGATTTTCAAGAGAATATAGCTATTGAGACCGTCCGTCTTGCTAACGATTTTCCTGTCGAGTTTGGCTGAATTATCCAAGGTCTCTATAATGTTCGTATGAGCAAATTGCTTATATCGATCAGAAATTTTATTAAATGTAACAGTTGCTCAATTACTTTCAACTTTGTACTTTCAACTTTCTACTGATGCATATATCGCATTCAATTCACAAGCTATGCCAAAATGTCAGGTCAAGTCAGGCCTATTGGTCAATGATTTATTATCGACCTCAAGCACATAGCCCTCTAACCAAGGATACTTTTCCTTTAAAGGTTTACCTAAGTCTTCATCGTTCAAGTCTTGAAAATCATATTCAGTGACGAGTCCCGAGTTACTAGCTACGCGTCACCCGATACTCGTTACTGCCGAGCTCGCGAGAACTCGGATATTGTGGAGTTCACTATCTTCGTTGATTCAGAGTTCTTGTTTTGAGCAGATCATGCCGTTGGAAGTGATTCCTTTCAATTTTCTGGGTTCGATCTGGATGCCGATAGCAGGGAGAAAACAGCTCGGCAAAGCCACAGGGACATAAATGTTTTGCGCTATATTTTCACCTCCGCAGACGATTTCAAACATTCATTTGGCACCACAATCTACCTGACAGACATTGAGTTTGTCAGCTTCTGGATGTTTTTTAAATTCCTTCACTTTCCCGATGACAAGTGCCTCAGGAAGAACCCTCGTATGGACTTCTTCGATCTCACAGGTCTTGAGAATCAGATTTCTGGCTATATTTTCCGGAGTATCATTTACAGAAATGAACTTTTTGAGCAGAGTAGAGACGTATTTCATATATTTTAAGACAATGTAAAAATCAGCACGACCATACTAACAAATTCTGATTAAAAAGAAAGAGAAAAGAAGTCAACGAAAATTTGACAAAATAGAAAAAACAGTTATGATTAATAAAACGTTTAATTCCTAACATTTTCATATGACTACAGTAGACTGAGCGGTTTGAGCTCTTCTTCAAGCAAAACAGTTCGAAAAAAGCACAGGTAAAAAGGATGAAAACCTAAGCAAAGAGCTAGCAGATACGCTTTTGGCGAAAGATGCGCTTATAAATGAAGATTTGGCTACCTATGCAAGCAATAGAAGATTAACTACTCCAGAAGATCCGATGATTGAAGAAATTGAAGGTCAGATAGGATTCGGAAAAATTCTAGAACAGAAAGCAGAAGAGGAACAAAAAAAGCAAAGAGTCTCTAGGGAAAAGAATCAAAAAACTTGCATCACAAGGAATGTTTTTTACAAAAAGAAATAGAGCATATTTAGATAATTACGAGCAGGAAAAATTGAAATTTTCTCTTAAAGCGCAAAGAGTGATTGATACGATAGAAAGAGAAAGCGGACAAAAAGTCAAAGTGGTGGTTGATCCGGAATTTACAGAAAGCTTCAGATCTTTCATGGGGATATCATACAGATGATGAGGTATGTTCGGAAAATATATCGTGGTTTCCGATCCAAAGACTTTGGAAGATGAAGAATTTTTGAGACATGAAGCGATTCATTGTGCGCAGCAACGTGATTTATGATTTATCAGACGACTTGCAATATCATTTACATCACTTGGATTAAAATTTCTGAAAGTGAAGGAATTGGATGAGGCTATGGATTTCTGAACAGATAATCAAGTCACTGATTATGAATCCTATCTCAATCAATTTAACAAAGGCTATCTCAAGACAAGAAAACCTGGAGATCGAAAAAAATACAGAAATGCTGAATTTAGAAAACAAGAAATGAATCGCTTCAAGGAAGAGGAAATAGATACGCTCATAGACAAATTGGAAGAATTAGAAAAAGATTACTTGCCAGCAGCGACAACAGACGTCGAGAAAAAAGAAATAGAATTGGAGATTGAAAAGATGAAATCAGATATTGATCAGTACACACATGTGTATGAAGAACTCAAAAAAATGGATGAGGTGTTGGTAGTGATGATCAAACCTGACATTCAAGGCAATAAAAAAGAAGATACCAGAGAACAAGTCTACTTTGAATCAAAGGCCAATAGAGAAAAGAGATTGCCTGTTGAAAAATTTATCCAGAAGTACGGCAAGAAAGAAGATAATTATAAACAATGAGTTGAATATTATATAGAATACAAAAATCTATTAGATAAATTCAATGAAACATCTACATTGGGCGAGAAAGAAAAGAAAGATGTAGCTAAACGTTTCTTGGAATATATCAAAGTAAAGAGCCCAGAAAATATGAAGAAATTTTTTGAAGATAATAAAGAATTCTTGGATGAACATAGCATCAAAGAAAGTGAGTAATCACAATATGCCCCAAAGAGGTCCTCATGACCTCTTTTTTTTTGATAATTGATTTTGAGTACGTAATCGATATACATACATCACTAATTTAAAATCTAAACCAAAGCCATGCTCAAAATAATTAATCTCAACGTCGAAGCCGAAGGCAAACATATTCTCCAAAACATCAATCTGAGCTTCGAAGAAGGGAAGAATTACTGCATCCTCGGGAAGAATGGTTCCGGAAAGTCCTCACTCGCAACAACGATTATGGGCAATCCCAAATATAAAGTAACGAGTGGAAAGTTACGAGTTACGAGGAAAAAGAATCTCGACACTCATCACTCATCACGCGACACTGCGGTTGATATAACCGCCCTACCAGCCAACGAAAGAGCTCAGCTTGGTATTTTTCTGGCTTTCCAGCATATCCCAGAGATCAGAGGGGTGAAAGTCTTTGAATTTATGAAATCCATCTACGATACCAAAACTGACACGAAAACATCGTTTTTAGAATTTAAAAAAATCATCGAACCCTTACTCAAAGAATTAGACATCGATAAGGAATTTCTCCGGAGAGATCTCAATGTGGGATTTAGCGGAGGAGAGAGAAGGAAGATTGAGATCTTGCAGATCAAGTTACTCCAGCCTACCTATATATTCCTGGACGAAGTCGATAGCGGATTGGACGTAGATGCGCTCAACACGATTGCCAAACATATCAAAACCATCAACCACAGGAAGAATTCTTTCATCATCATCACCCACTTATTTAAGATAGTTGACCACCTTCCGATAGATACCGTCTATGTCATGGACGATGGCAAAATCATCAGAACCGGCGACCACAAACTCATCGCCAAAATTTCAAAGGAAGGATTTGAAAAGCTATAAAACATATTTTCTTTTTTTTGCGCCCTGCCTACTGCGGGCAAGCTTGCCCGCGCCCGGCCCTACTTTTTTTCTGCCAGGTAAAAAAAGAGTAGGCAAAAAACCCTCGGGAAAGATGACCACACCCGCACTTTCCCGCCTCACCAGCGCGTACGCTTTCCAGTTTTCTTCAGACACGGTTGGTTTGTTTACTTTCTCAAAGCGCCTGAAGCACCATTGTCCGAAGCCACCAATATCATCGAGATACAATTCAATCTCAGAGCGAAATGGGCCCCTGCTTTAGCAAGGTTTGAGCTAGATTGAAATACCGAGGATAGAGAGAACAAACGTAGATAACTAGTCTGTAGAAAGAGTTGGCAAGTTTGCGTAAGGCTAGACCTCTTTGCATACTTTCTGGGGCAATGCCAGAAAGTATGAAGAAAGCGTCGCAAACAAAGAAATTTGCACTATCACGACATAGTTCTTTTTTCTGGTTGACTTTATTTTTAAAAAAATTATAGTACTGGTCTAAAACAAAAAAAAATGAATACCAGAACAACGGTATTTTAAAATCTAGATTTTAAGAACAACGCGAACACCAAATTTTTAATTCGTAACCACCAGCAAAAGGCATGAAAAGATTACTGCGAATACTTGTATTAAGTATTGCGGGGTCTTTACTACCAAACATATTGCTTGCCAGCCACGTCAGTGTTCCTTCGGTCTCCAACGTATCGTTATTGGCCATGAACACAGACCAAGTACTTCAAGCAAAGAATTGAGGGGTGACAAACATGTTGAAACCCGTCAAGATGAAACTCGCTAGAGCGAAAATCACTCCACCCAAAGTCATCACAACCGCAGTGGTTGACAAGACCGAGACCAAAGTGATAAAGAAAACTCTGGAAGAGTTTAAAAGTCTGAAAAAGGCCACGTTACCACACACGGTGACGGCATGGTGATACAACCGAAAGACTGACAGAACTCGTTTAGCTGACGAAGTCGGTATCAAAAACTATGTCGGGACATTAAAGCAGAACACTCTGATCAAAAATTTCTTACTCAACAAGATCAAGATCACTGATAGAGTGACGCCGAAATCTGTCCAAGACATAGAAGCTGATACCCAACTCGCCTGATCTATCAATCAACTCCCGGTCCACAAAGCAGTGCAGTATCGATGATACATCTGGGAAGTAGATAGAGAAAGGATAGCTGAAGAGCTCGGCATCAAACAATATATTGGTAGCAGAGAACAAAACCTCTTGATCAAAACATATCTTCAAACGAAGGTGAAGATCAAGACACCCAAGAGCAATAAGTAATAGTTCGACCGCCAATCCATACAACACAGCAGGGTTGGATGCGAGAACTATACCGCAGAGCGGTATACAATGGAAGAGTCCGGAGGCGCGCGCCCCGGGCTTTTTCATTATTTGACTTTTAATTTAAAATCGCTATAAGAGGCACTCCAAATATAGTACATTCACCATAAATCTAGGAGCAGAAGCGACGAAGATTTTGGCTTAAATGTACTATATAGTAAATCATTTAGATATTCTAAATTCAAAAACAATTTACTATATTTTAAGCGATACATCTTATAACAAGCCCTGAAGAAAAAAAATTCCTTGAGGAGAATATCGATCCTATAATGAGAAAATTAGAAGAGTTCAAAAAAGAACAAACGGAAAGATTTTTCACCTGCCAAACTATTGGCGCAGATTTTTTAATTTTTTACCCTCTAAATCTCCCTCCAAGGGAGACTTCAAACCTCCCACCCTCGCCTGCCGTCGGGCAGGCTTCGGGTCTCCAGCTATGCTGGACTGTAGCCCCCTCCTTATCCAGCTATGCTGGACTGTAGTCAGGAGGGAAAAATATAAATTAATGTTGTCTCCTGATAAGGCCTCGGTGCCCTTTAGGGTAAGAAGGGTTCCATTCCAGGGTAGAGGTTTGTTCCTCCCCTCACAGGGGAGGTTAGGCGGGGTAATACCGCAAGCCAGAGGATTTGCCTTTCTTTTTTCTCAGTTTTCCTTATACATTTCATGTTAATCCGATATTTATCGCGAAGCTTTTATCGCCCGTAGGGCTTTTATCATTTCTTCATGACCTTAAAACAAACCCTCGAATCTCACGATACCATACGCTATGAGCTATACGTGAAAGGCCTCAACGAGGAAACCGTGAGAGCCATTTCCAAAGCTCAAAATGAACCTCAGCGAATGTTGAATCATCGTCTGAAATCTTTTGAAATCTTTTGAAATCTTCCTCTCCCCACCCGATGACCAAACTTAGAAAAACTTAATCTGAATGATATCATCTACTACGCCAAACCACATCAAGACTACCAATGATATGCCAACAATCGAGAAGACGTGGATCCGGGAATCAAAAAGAAATTTGAAAGACTCGGCATCCCCGAAGCCGAACGCAAATACCTCGCAGGCGCAGGAGGGCAGTACGACTCGCTCAATGTCTATCACCAGATCAAAGAAAAACGATCCAAACTCGGCATCATTTTTGAAGATATGCCGGAAGCCGTCCGCAAATATCCCGAGATCGTCAAGAAACATTTTATGAAATTAGTCCCTGCGACCGACCACGCATTCGCCGCGCTTCATGGCGCAGTCCGGAGCGGTGGAACATTTATTTATGTGCCCAAGGGCGTCAAACTCACCGATCCTTTGCAGGCATATTTCCGCATGAATACCTTCGCCGGTGGCCAATTTGAACATACCTTAATCATCATCGAAGACGACGCTGAAGGCTCCTATATAGAATGATGTTCAGCTCCCAAATACGACAAAGCCTCGCTGCACGCAGGACTCGTGGAAGTCTACGTCGGCAAAAACGCCAAGATGAAATATTCCTCAGTAGAAAACCGATCGACCAACACCTACAACCTCAACACCAAAAGAGCGCTCGTGGAAGAAAATTCCTACATGGAACGAGTCAACGGAAATCTCGGCTCCTGCACTACGATGCTCTATCCATGCTCTATCCTCAAATGAGACAATAGCAAAACAGATATGCTGGGAATTGCCGTCGCCGGCAAAGGCCAAAACCAAGACACCGGCTGCAAAGTCATCCACATCGGCAAAAACACCTCCTCCAAAATCGTTTCCAAATCCATCTCCAAAGACGGTGGAATCAATACCTACCGCGGTCAAGTCATCATCAAAAAATCCGCAGAAAATGCGACCAATCACACACAATGTGACGCATTACTTTTTGACGACGAAAGCGTATCCAACACGATTCCACTTATCCAATGTGACAACGCCGACGGAGTAGTGGCTCATGAAGCTTCAGCTGGAAAAATAAACGAATCTGAATTATTTTACTTTATGGCTCGTGGCTTGGACGAAAAGAAGTCACTCTCTATGATCGTCAACGGATTTTTTTCTTCGGTAGTCAAGAAGTTACCATTGGAATATGCAGGAGAATTGAATAAACTCGTTGAACTCGAAATGGAGTGAAGCATCTGATAAATTGGTGGAGTCTTGCCCCGTCTTTAGCGGGGTAGAGATGGAGAATTCAATAGGATAGTAGTTTTATTTAGAATTAAAAGAAATGACTCACTCACTCTTCAAATACTTTAAGAGCGAAAAAAATGCAAAAAAAATGATAACAGAATGAAAAATTCTGATTGGGACATTATCATATTATAGAAACATCGAAGATGAAACCAAAGCAGACAGGAATGAGGGGAAGAAAAGCATTGTTACTACTTTTCCTAAAGAGGAAATAATTAAAAGCACAGAAGAATTTGATAGCAAATTAGGATTTTTAAAAGACTCTAATATCCATTATGTGAAAGGAACCATAAAAGTTGAAGCAGATACAAATTTCATCGGTGATGATGATATCCCAGATGCTTATATTTATTGCACTTCCAAAACTTACAGCAAAAAGCTAAAAGAAAAATGGGGAAATTATTGCGTAGAAATATTTGACGTAGAGAGATTTTTACATATTATATCAATGGAATTGTTTAATTTATGACTTATTTACGATCCTAGCATGGTACCAGCAAGTGGAATGGTCATAAAATATATTTGACATGAAATTAAAGATGAGAACAAGATTTCTGGGAATTGGATTAAGGATATTAAATATAGAGATGAAGCAGAATTTAGGTTAACATTTGTCCCTATTATAAAAAAAGATGGAGCAATTATTCAGCCCATCATTGATGAGAATAAAAGTGCAACTTTTGCAAAAAATCATGATAAATTAGTTTTATATAAACAGATAATTCAATGTAAAGAAATAACTACTTGTTGCAGAAAAATGTTTTAACTTTTATCACTTTTTGTTTATCCACATGAAAAAAAATCTCTTAATTTTTCTGTTGCTAGGCGTATGCACTATATTTCTATCGTGATGCACCAGCCAAGAAGAAGCAGATAATCTTAAATCAGACATTGCTGACCTAGAATCAGAAGTTTATAATCTAAAAAACACAATTGAAGAATGTAGTAGTAGCATAGAAGATGCACAATCTTACGCATGAGCAGATTATGAAGACATGGAATATGCGCTTGAAAATTTACAAACTTGTGATTATTATTAGCTGAAGCAAAACAGTATGGCAAGGCGCATATTATGGATGACCTACTGACTCAGACATCGTATATTGACCAATATTTACAAAATATGAAGGCCGTAAAGATTGGGCCATAAACAAAGAATCAGATGCTTATAATAACTATGTTTTTTGTAGTAAAAATTGTCATGATTCTGTTGACGGGACTCCCCACGAATGCAATCAACCGA
>Ga0210051_1001001_pt1 | contig 28110 bp, 23 predicted proteins | sample CryGey092014_all_FD_185464 | JGI IMG/M metagenome (GOLD analysis project Ga0210051, IMG submission 185464) | Groundwater microbial communities from aquifer - Crystal Geyser CG23_combo_of_CG06-09_8/20/14_all (SPAdes) (version 2) | ecosystem: Environmental > Aquatic > Deep subsurface > Groundwater...
GACCGGGTCTTTTATTCAAAATGATAATGCAGGCCCGGCCGGAGGCTTGCATCAGGGGTTTTCGAATCTATTCGATGAATCGGCCCTCGGGACCAAGGCTGAAGGTATGTATAACGAAAACTTATACGCATGGATTGAGGCTAATATTGACAGAAACATCTTCTTATACATACATTTATGCGACCCCCACGGCCCATATGACCCGCTAAAACCTTTTGATTCATGGTATAAAGAATTCGGGCCAGGCAACACACTGGTAGACGGGTTCAAGGAGTTTGATCCGCCGTGGGTAAAAATGCCGACTCTTGAAGGGCGGCGCCTTCTATATGACGGGGAGGTTAGGTGTAATGATTATTATCTCGAGAAATTTTTAGAAAAATTGGAAGAATATAACCTATTAAAAAATACCTTGATTATATTCATGGCCGATCACGGAGAATATCTGGGAGACTACGGCTTGTGGGGACATATTCCGCCGGGGCATATGCAAATCATACATGTGCCTATTATAGTAGTCTACCCAAAAGAATTGCCAAAAAATGTCGTAATAAACCAACCCATCCAGCTTATAGATATAATGCCGACTATTTTGGACTTTGCCTCAATCAACAAAAACGACATGCTTTTAGAGGGGGATTCATTAATTCCTTTAATGCACGGAGGTAAGATAGATTTTTGGAACGACAGGATATGTTTTTCTGAAGAAGATGTGAACAAAGATAAAGACGATAAAAACGAATGGGCTTCTATAATTTATAAAAATTTGCACATAATTAATTCCGGGAATTTCTGGGGCCTGTCAAAAATAGCCAGGCTATGCGGCGTAAAGATCTTCCCAGATTTTGCCCTGGGAACCAGGGCTTTTTGCTATTTAGAAAATAAAAACGAAAAAAACTACTTAAATAGCTTCTTTTTTGATTTATTCTTTAAACGCGGGTTTAAACACATAGTAAGAGAATTACAAAAAAACAACATGGAAATATGGGAAGCCGTCACTCAAGGCAAGAAACAAATAATCAAATATGACCCTGAAGTGCAGGAACGCTTGAGAGCCCTGGGTTATTTATGATCACTTTTCTTCAAAAAATGAACTGCCGTCCAGATTAGATCTCTTAAACGTCTCTTCATCGTACCCTATAACTTTTAAGACAGTCGGGGTAATATCGTAAATTGACGGTTTATCTTTTATTATCTTCCTGTTTGAAAAAACGATGCCTGGGACAAGGTTCGGGTCGTACAAATGATCACCAGACCATTTTTTCAAATTATCTTCTATTAATTCTCCAGGCACGCCGCCCAGCGCGCTCTGCCAAGACGCCCGATACCCTATATTAAACCCTATGTAAAGATCCGGGGTCTGACCAGCGTAATCTCCCCAGAAAATATCTTCTCTTTTATAAACTTTATTTATCACAGGGCTTTTATATTTATCGTCAAAAAATCCTTTTAATTTTTCTGATATCTCTTCTTTGAGCGATTCTGTTTCTGCGCCGGGCTTAACTATACCGTTTCTCTCCCGCCCTTCCTGATTAATATATATAGCGCCAAAACCTATAGAATACGCCTTTGTTTTTGACCAGTCAATATCAGCAAGTAATTCCGAGCCTGATTCAGCATTTCGATTTTTAAGCTCAAGATAACCGTTCTTCCTAAGCCAGCTATTGATATGAGCTGCCCTCCTGAAGGTATCAAAGCCATGATCAGAGAGCACAATAATTGTATCCCCTTCTCCGGTCTTTTGCATCACGCTCCCTAAAACATCGTCCATCCTTTTGTAACAGTTCCGGATCGCTTCTTTGTACTCCAGCGGAGCATTTTCTTCATAAAGAGGGTGCCCAGGATCGTTATAGCGCCAAAACATATGCTGAACAACATCTGTGTCACCAAAATAACAAAACAGAATGCCTTTATTAAAACGGCTCAACTCAAAATCAAGCATCATTTTCTTTTCTCTCGCAACTTCGTTCACCTGTTCTAAAAGAGGCTTTTCGGAAAGTCGTTTTTCATTAACGGCCCATGTATCTATGGGCATGCCTTGGGTATAATAAAGCCCTATATTATCCGCTAATTCTTTACTGTAATTCGGCGGATAGGATATCTGAAATAATGGCTCTCTCGGATCGAAATTAATGGGGCTTAAGTATAGTTTAAATTCCGGCTCTGTTTCCACGAGATAGAACCTGAGGATACCTTTTGCCCTTTTAAATAAACCCAGTTTAAATATTACATCCTTCCATTCGCTCCATTGGCTTTTTTTAAGTTCAAATTTATTTTTTTGATATTCTATAAAAATACTGTCTTTGCCCTTTTCTAAAACGACTTTGAACGATACTTTTACATTATCCGGCTTGCCTATCGGAGTAGCAACCCTGGGACCTATAAGATTCATAACCATTATAGGTGATTTTTTTACTACAAATACTTTTCCTCCGGTATCTTTGCCATCACTCAAAGGCTCTGATGTATAAAAAGAGAATGTCCCCTCTGTGCCGATAATGTCCGTAACGCCCATTCCGGAAAGCATTCTTCCGGTTACTTTATCAGGCGGAAAGGTAACGGGGCAGGTTATTATTGTAGTAGGAATCCCGGCTTCTGATGAGTACTGCCAAAAGCATTTACTCTTAACCACCCTGCTGGCCTTTCCGCTGTTTATATTCGAAAGCGAAAGATTAAGCTGATATGTTTTAGGGTCACGCACTATAAAATCGAAGATCCCTGTTTTGCCGGGATTTTGCCCGGTAGCAAAACCTGACCACGCTACAGGTGATTGCGCAGGATTTGTCGTAGAAAGCCTCCTATAAGACCCTTTGTCTTTTAATCGGGAGAAATTTGGAAGTTTGCCTTCATTCATCATAGGCTCGATAATATTAGGGCTTAACCCGTCAAACCCCAAAATAATGATTTTCTTATTAAACTTAACTTCTTTTTTATTCGTCATAATTACTCCTATGGTAATTAGGCTTAAAATTATTACAAATAATACACATATGATAAGGAATTTCTTATTGTTCTTTAAAAATTTGAATATTTTTTTAAAAAAGGCTAAGAAAACCCCAAGGAAACCTAGGAAGACGGCCACTAACCATCCGCCTAAACTAAAAACCGTGAATCCTGTTCCAGGGTCAATATACGCGAAAAACATATTTTTAATCCTATTCTATTATAACGCCAGTATTATATCCTTATTTGATGCCTTCTACAATAAAATTTAATACGGCCTTTTCCCTTTTCGAAAAAGATTATAATATCCTGACAATTTAGCCCAATAGCTAAAAGGCTTTACCATTTCAGAATTTGTTATCTTGACCCTTTTCAACTCGTAGACATCTTTATTCAGCTTTGAAAAGCCCTTATTAGTAGTACAGGCCCCTTTAAACCTGGCTTCTTTAACGACCTTTTTGATCTCTTCCGTAAAAACACCGCTAGGATAAGAGAAACAATTTACCGGCTTGCCCGTAATTTCCTCGATAACCTTCTTGGATCCGGCTATCTCATCCCATAAGATTTCTTTTTCCTTTATATAAGGAAGATACCTCTCTTCTTTCGTGTGCGCGCCGAATAATATATTATCATTTGACATGACCTTGATTTCATCCCTATTAATATAGTCTGTTTTACCTATACGGTTAGCAATAAGAAATATTGTCGCGGGAAACTTATATTTCTTTAATATAGGGTAAGCGTAATGATAGTTATCTTCATAGCCGTCATCAAAAGTTATTACAACAGTTTTATGAGGAAGCCTTTTGGCGCTTTTTATGCCATCTATAAGTTCATCCAGGGAGATTACTTCATAGCCTTTATTCTTTAGATAGGCCATTTGTTTATCAAAATTCTCAGGCGTAACAAAAAGCCTGCCGCTATCATATCCGAGACGATGATATCCGAGGATAGGCACAACGTATCTGGGGGGAAGCCACAGAAAATAAAAGGTAATACCGAAAATACATGTGATAACGGCTGCTGTAAGGATCACTCTTGCGTTCTTCATCCTATAATCCCCCTAAAAAATAAGTCCCAAGTAAAGCTGCTTGGGACTTATTTTATTAAAACTGCATTTGAAAAGTTTTATTCGCGCCGGCCAGCTTCCTTTTTGCACTTTGATGATAGCGAAGTTAAAGTTTTTCTTTGCTCTTCCGTTAATATACTATTTAAAGACATGATAGATTCCACTAACGCCTTGTCCTTCATCTTCTTGAGCTCATATTTTTGATCGATAAACTTGGCTAAAATACCCGGATCGATCATATCCCCGTGTAATTGCGCTTTTATGTCTACTTCTACTAATTCGATTTCTCTTTCTGATCTTATGAGGCTTTTTTCGGTTTCGTTTTGTAAGGCCTTTATCCTATTAACCTGTTCATCCGAAAGTGTCAATTCCGCGCTATTTTCCAGAATTAAATTGGCTGCGGAGAAAAATTTACACCCGATATCAATATGCTGCATCGATGCCTTTTCGCGGCCATAAGAATAGGCCCCGGGCGCCAAAAGGCTGAAGATTAAAATAAACAATAAAAATGCCGCCATCATAAACTTTGTCCTCATAACCCCTCCTCCTTTTTCTTTGTAAAAAGTATACACTACTAACTGGTTTTTTGCAAATACGGTGATATTTGCGTACAATAGGCGAATTCAATGCCTCGTTTTTCAAACTCTCTTTTTACGGCTAAATTAATTTCTTGCTATATATCCATATATTTATTATAGTCGCTTCCTATGATGAAATAAACAATTTCGAACACGAGGCCCGAATCGCCGTAAGAAAAGAAATGGGCCCTGTCAAATATGGTATCCTTTATATTCTTTATAATATTTTCTACAAGCCCGGGTATGGTTTTTAGCTCGTCAAGAGAGGTTCCGTATTTCACATTAAGCTTAAAAACGATCCTTCTCTGTTCCATTCTTTCATAATTGCGTATCCTGGAATTGGTCAAGTCCGTGTTGGAAAAAATAAGCTGTTCGCCGCTGACGCTCCGTATCCGCGTGGTCTTTATGCCGATATGTTCGATACTGCCCGTGAATTCACCCACAACTATAGAGTCTCCTATCCCAAAAGGGTGATCCAGCAATATGGCGAAGTAGCTTAATAAATCTCCCAATATCGCCTGGGCTGCTAAAGCTATGGCGATACCTCCTATGCCTAAACCTGCCATAACAGCCGATACCTTGAACCCTAAGTTGTCCAAGAAAAAAATCGCGGCTAAGGCCCACAATACGATTCTGATCATTTTCATGATCCCGGACAAACTTCGCTCTAAAGTGGAATCCTTGCCTCTTTTTGATAAATAAACACGAAAGCCGTAGCTTATAAAGCCCATGGCCAGGCGGACTGTGAATATCGCCAGAATTGCCATTCCGGCAATATCGATCGTCCTCTTTAAGAGAGGCGGCAGAACTAAAGTATCGGTGCAAAAATAAAGAATAGAAAGGTACGCCAGAGGAAGGATTATGTGTTGCGTGAATCTTAGGACAAATTCATCTATTTTTGTAGCTGTTTCTTTAGACCATTTTCTTAAACGTTTCAAAATAAAATACTGCAATATTTTTATAACTATAAATCCGGCTAAAAATATAAAAACAAACCTAAGATAATCTGCGATTTGGTTCCCAAAAAGTGCTTTTTCCATAATTTCCTGGATCATTTTTGTCCAGCCTCGCCTTATAATTAATATATTAATAGAAACATGCCATGTTGTAAAGGAATTTATTTAGATTCGCAATTTTAAGTTTTTGGCGCTTTACCTGTGGCAAGATGTATGGAATCCGATCCGAATTTCTTCTTTATTTTGTCAATGGCTGTCTGCACGCTCTCTTCTCTTTCGTTCTTACTGTTAGTGCTGAACAAAGTGCGCTCGGCATCCTTCCTGGAAAGATTGGAAATTTTTACGCCGAGAAGGCGCACTCGTTTGCCGTTCGTTTCAAAATTGTTATATAGCACTTTGGCTTCTTTATATATACTGCTCACAAAATTGGTAGGCTCTCCAAGCGTAAACGACCTTGTAAAGGTATGAAAACCTTCCAATCGTATCTTTAATGTAATAGTCCTGCCTTTGAGTCCGTCTTGGCGCATGCGGCCGGACACTTTCTCGGAAAGCAATACAAGAGCACCGTCTGTCTTGTCTTTATCGAGAGTATCTTCTTCAAACGTGATCTCGCTGCTAATTGACTTTGTCTCGCTTTCTGTCTCGACAATTCTTTCATCTATGCCGTTTGCCAGCTGCCAGAAAGAGGCCCCGCCCTTGCCGAATAATCGCACGAGATCGCGAATATCTTTTTTGGCAAGGTCACCTATAGTATTAATGCCGATATTATTTAAGGCACTCTTGCTCTTCTCACCCAAACCCCAAATTTTACTCACATCAAGCGGCCAAAGAAAATCTAAGAGCTTATCCTTTATCACTTCTACCATGCCATCGGGTTTTTTTAGGTCCGATGCTATCTTTGCGGCCATTTTCGTAGGCGCAAGGCCTATTGATGCCGTCAAGTTAGTCTCTTTTTTTATCCTGGATTTCATTAACAAACATGTCCCAAGGGGGGTGCCAAAAAGATGATAGCTTCCGCTAATATCCAGAAAAGCTTCATCTATGCCTGCGCGCTCTATTTGCGGAGTAAAATCATAAAGGATCTTAAAGATCTCTTCCGATACGGCCTCATATTTGGCCATATCTACCGGCAGGAATACGCCTTGGGGGCATCTTTTATAAGCTATTGAAATCGGCATAGCAGAATGTATCCCGAATTTCCTGGCCTCGTATGAACATGTCGAGACAACGCCGCGGCCTCCTCCTTTTTTCGGGTCTGCGCCGACTATTACGGGTTTTCCTCTTAATAGAGAGTTGTCCCTTTGTTCTATAGACGCAAAAAATGCGTCCATATCAACATGCACAATATAGCATTTCATTGCACGCGGCATAATGATCCTCGCTATTACGAACAGCATATACCAAAATTCTTAAAGCGGCAAGCAAAATTAGCTGCGGCCGCGCCTGTACCGTCGAGGAGAAATGTTAAAAAAAGCTTTGGAAAACAAGAGTTTTATGGTATAATATTAGCCAGTCAAATGGATGCTTGGCAAGGAGAAAAGGCAAAATGGTTGATAAAGACAATAACCAGGAAAGAAGAGAGTTTTTAAGGTTCAGTTATGATAAGCCGCTGAGATACCGCGTAGTGAAAGAGGTTAATGATAAGAGCGCTTCTTTGACTCTAATGAACGCGATCTCAAAAAACTTAAGCGCGTCGGGTATATTCTTTACCAGTAAGATCAATAAAAGGCCGGATATAACTAATCTGTTAGTCATAGAGGTTGATTATAAAACAGCCGATATCTGCAAGGAAATAGAAGACAGGGTATTGATCTTAAAGAACAAAATCCTTGGAAGGGTCGTAAGAATGGAAGATAACGGCGACGGCACTTGCGGAATCGGAGTAGCCTTTGTAACTAAATCCGATCCTATGACGAAAAATATAAAAAGCATAGAGAATTTAATAAAGTAGTTTTTTTATGATTGGGTGTTTCTGATTAGCGTAAAAAGGGTTCCCCCCACCCGATTTTACGATTTGGCTTCCTGCCTCGAGAGTAAATCCAAAAAAAGCGGTTACGAAAGTTGGCTAGAATTTTAGGAGATGCAGCAGCTTTCTACTTTTTCCACCTTCATTATGGTCTTATAGACCCTTGTATATTCTTTGGCGGATTGTTCCCAAGAAAAATCAAGCCCCATAACCTTCAGGACCAATTTTTCCCATTCCTTTTTATTCTTATATGTAGAAAGCGCCCTTTTGAAGGCATTCATAAAATCATCTTTATTGGCTTGATTGAACTTAAAGCCGTTTCCTTCCCTTTTATTTTGAGTATAATCCGTTATCGTGTCGTCAAGGCCGCCGACCGCTCTCACTATCGGTATAGTCCCGTATTTTAAGCTATACATCTGGTTAAGGCCGCACGGCTCAAATCTGGAAGGCATAAGGAACATGTCGCAGCCAGCTTCTATCTTATGCGCCAAGACATTATCAAATCCTATTTTCACGGCTATATTTTTAGGATATTTTTTCGATAATTCGGTCAATAGGTTGTGATACTTTTCATCCCCCATGCCCAGGATCACCAAATTGCATCCAAACCCTATTATCTCCTCGATGCTATCCGCAATAATATCTATGCCTTTTTGTTCGGCCAGTCTTGTTATAACGCCTAATAGCGGCGCCTCAAGCGAAGATTTAAGTTTCGCGAGCGAAAGCAGGTCTTTTTTGCATTTGGCCTTGTCTCCCAAATTGGTTTCGTCGTAATTGGCTTTGATATTTTTATCTATCTTGGGATCCCAATCCGAATAGTTTACCCCGTTCACTATCCCGTAGAGGTCGTTCCTGCGTATATTCAAAAGCCCGTCTAACCCGCATCCGAATTCAGGCGTAAGTATCTCGTGCGAATAGCCCCTGCTGACCGTGCTTACGGCATCGGAATATAATATACCAGATTTCATAAAGCTTAATTTTCCGTAAAATTCCAGCGTATCCGGAGTAAAAAATTCGTCTCCGATACCCAGTTGGTAGGCTACGTCCCTAGCGAACAGGCCTTGGTATGCCAGGTTATGTATCGTAAAAAGCGTATGCGTGTTTTTAAAAACCTTTACATTTTGCAATCTGTTTCGAAGATCGAACGGTATCAAAGCTGTTTGCCAATCATTACAATGTATAACATCGGGCTTAAAGTTCATGGCCACTATGCTGCTCAAAACTGCGCTTGCGAAAAACGCGAACCGCATAGCGTTGTCAGGATAGTCACTGGTAGAAGTCCCATAAAGAAAATCCCTGTCGTAATAATCGTCTTTTTCTATAAAATAGAAATCTACATTTTCCTTCTCACAGTGATATAATGAAAAATTGATATCTTCGCTGCCTACCTTTGTTATAATATTCTTCTTAAAGAGCTTTATCCCAAAATCCTGCTTTTTTGCCTGGCGGTAATAAGGTAAAAAAACTTTTATATCGCAACCAAGCCCCTTAAGCGCCAAGGGCAAGCTTCCTGCCACATCCGCGAGGCCTCCTGTTTTCGCGAATGGCGCCACCTCCGAAGATACTAATACGATCTTTAGTTTTTCCATTATGCCACCTTTTCCTCTCTCAGGAATTTAGCCGCCATCTCCGGGGCAACGGGATTTATAAAGAAACCGCTTCCCCATTCAAAACCTGCGACTTTTGTAAGAAACGGGAAAAGTTCTATGTGCCAGTGAAAATCTTGTTCTATCGTCTGCCAATATCCGCCGCGCGGAAACCGGTTAGGCGCGGCATGAATAACGTAATTATAGTCGGGATCTTTAAGGATCTTATCCATCTTGGTAAGAATGACTTTCATCATATCTGCAAGGGACTTGTTCTTCTCTCTGACTTTTGGCCCGTAAAAATCTATAGAATGGTCTTTGGGGAGAACCCAAATTTCAAACGGAAAACGCGAAGCGTACGGACAGTATGCGAAAAATCCGTCATTCTCATAAACAATTCTTTCGCCGTAAGCTTTTTCCTGCTCCATTATATCGCAAAACACGCATCTCTCTTTCAGCTTGAAGTAAAATTCCGAACCCTGGAGCTCTTCTCTTACTCTTTTTGGCGTGATAGGAAGCGCTATTAATTGATGATGCGGATGCGCTAATGATGCTCCGGCGCCTCTTCCCTTATTCTTAAAAACAAGTATATAACGCAATCGTTCATCGCGGTGCAAATCCTCGACCCTATTTTGGAGAACGGTGATGACGGTAGAGATCTCGTCTATCGACTGGTCTTTCATTTCTCTTTTATGGTCTGGACCCTCGATAATCACCTCGTGGGCGCCGAAATTATTCATCATATCATTTAAGCCAAACCCATGTTTTTTAAGCCCCCCGTCTATGCCGAGCGCAGGAAATTTATTAGGAACAACTCTTACTTTCCAACCCGGCTCATTGGGCCGCGTATTAGGATCACGAATGCTGTATATTTCAGGGGGAGTGGTTTTTTCTTTTCCTGCGCAGAATGGGCACACGCTTAAGTCATCTACAACGGTTTCTTTTTCTTTTGAAAAGGCATCGGGGCGTTTGCTGCGTTCTGTCGCTATGATCACCCATCTTCCTAAAATAGGATCTTTTCTGAGTTCTCCCATATTATTTTCCCTTTCTTTCTGATCTTTAATTGATTTAATTATATTGTTGGTGTGATTATAACAGAAAAAAAATGTGAGGTCAATTCTTTTTTTTATACTTTATTCTTGCGAAGCGCTTCCATACCCCTGCGGCAAATTTCCTTGGCATATTCCGTCCATATGCCAGTGCCCCAATAACGGAAACAGCTTGTCTGGGAAAGAAGTAAATAAAGGAGTGCCTTTCTATAACTTGAACTGGAAGGGTCGGGCTGGTTATTATCAAATCTCCTATGGAACTCGACGCTTAATTTGTTTATCGGGTCCATCACATCTTCGTAACCCTTGATCCAGCTTTTATCATTAGTCCATGAGCCCTTGTCGAGATTAAATCCGCCATATTTCGCCTTTGCCTTTTCTATGGCCCTGTCAACTGCTTGAAGAGAAAAATCATCTAAACACTCCCATATTCTATGCTGCGATACCGGCTGAACAGGTATAAAATCTTTCTCTTTAAGGCCCGAATCTTTAATAAATTCCAGATACTCGGAACCATTCATTGACACAACGCCTTCGGTCCCAAGCTCACCGGAGGCTTCTTTATATTTTGGCGGAAATTCATTCATCATAACCCCGCCGTTCTCGCCATCGCTTATCTGCAATACAAAAGGAGGGATAATCTTACCGCCGTATTCCTCTCTCTGCCTCGATTGCGCTTCGTAATAGGGCTGCATCTGCGCAACGAGTTTTGTATCGGAGCCTTGGGTTTTTATAAGAATACCTATTTCCTCTACCTTGCCGAGAGAATTCCTGGCAACAAGTTTATGCGGAAAATGGGGCCTTCGTATACCGCTTCCGTCGATATTTTCTATAGTGTGTTCCTGCGCTATGATCCATTCGTATCCGCATTCTTTTAAAGTCTTTACATACTCATAAGAGACATCCGGATGTATGGGCAAGTGCATTTCCGGAGGAGAAAATCCTTTTACGCGCTCAAGGGCCTTATACCCGAATATAGAAGCAAAGTGCTCCTGCCATGCCATTATATGCAGCTTTATATCAGGAACAGGCGTGGAAGAAACAACAGCGTGAGACCACATCGTGCCTAGCCATTCTACATTTCTATAGTATTTTTTATCGCTTGTTACAAGCTTAAGGTTGTTTAAAACTCCCCCCTCGCCCATCTGACGCAAACCCCACAAGAGGTTCCCGGAATAATCAAGCATCACTCGCGGGTTAGCCCCGTTTTCCACAAGCTCCCTTATAAAATCCGAGATCCTAGAATAACATTGTAAAAATATGGGCGCATTATGGTTATCGTGGACGCCGATATGCTCCATCATATACTGAAGATTGCTTATTAACTCCGCTGTGCGCAAGTCATCGCTTGAGGCGGGAATTGTGGGTTGATGCATGTGGAGCGCTATGCCGAACGCTGACTGTACCTTATTGATCTTGATATTAGATATGGAGGAATATAGGCTTTTTCTTTGGGTTGTGGTCTTTTTGACTTCTTCGTAATTGCCGCATATATTTGGCAAGCTGGCTATGACGTCAGGCATTTTGCATTATTGGTACGGTTAAAGCGCGATCTTTCTCTGCTTTGTTTTTTGGCCGAAACTATTTTTGGCTTAAAATTCGAAGTGTAATATTTCGCGCAATCCATATCATAAAAGAGGTTATCCCTGTCTTCGACTTCGGCCAGCCAGGCGCGGTCCAGATTGATCGTGCGGTTCATTAAACTCTCATATATGCGGGTAAACCTGCCTATATGTGTTTTTGCCCTTTTGTGCGCGTAAGGAACCATGGTCCCGGTTTTCATAATAAAAGCCCAGTCGCTTGACTGCGCCAACACAAGTTCACGCGCAGCCTGATTGAGGGCTCTTTTATAGATGCTTCCGCCGCCTTTTTCCAGAAAAGGAGAAAACTTATCAGCCAATTCTTTCATTCGTTCGCCGGCCTTATGCATGTGCCTATAAAGCCAGTCGTTGCTCCCTTCTATCCAGACTTCATTGTATCCTTTATAGCCCCAGCTTGAAGTCGAAGGCACGGCCATCTGATTTGTGGGGTATTCATAAAGATATTCCGAAGGGGTAATCAGTTTTATTGTTTTCTGGTCGTAGTACATTTTGCGCGCAAGGAATTCTATCCACATCGGGCCTTCAAACCACCAATGGCCGAATAATTCCGCGTCATAAGGTGAAATAATTATAGGTTTTCTATCGATGTGGTAAGAGAGGTGCTCTATTTGCTTTTCTCGGTTATACATAAAATTACCGGCATGCTGCGCCGCCTTTTCCCTCGCCCAATCAGGCACGTAGGGTTCTTTGTGCTCGCTATTCCCGGTTATCCTCCAATATTTAAGGCCGGTGTTTACGCGTATGCCTGCCGGGTGAATATAAGGTTTTACATAATCATAATCAAGCTCATAACCTATGTCCTTATAATACTCTCTATAATCAGGATCTCCTGGGTATCCTTCCTTAGAGCTCCATACCTGCTTGGATGACTCCCAATCTCTTCCGAATGCCGCTACTCCAGAAGGGCAATATATGGGGGCATAAACTCCGAATCTTGGAAGAGGGTCAGCGTTTAAAATACCGTGTGAATCTACAAAGAAATACCTTATTCCGGCTTCCTTCAAAACCTGATCAACGCCGGCATAATAACCGCACTCGGGCAGCCAGAATCCTTTAGGCGGCCTGCCGAATGTTTTCGTATAGTGGTCAACTCCTATATGTATCTGGGCTTTCACGTCTGAAGGGTTAACCGAAAGGAGCGGTAAAAATCCGTGTGTCGCGCAGGAGCCAATAATTTCTATATATCCCATATCCTGGAAAAGTTTGAACGCCTTTACAAGATCCCTGTGATATCTATGCACATATAATTCTTTGGCTTCCAGGAGCCTGCGGTGATACATCAGCGCAATACCATGAAAGCGCGAATCGTAACCGGTTCTTTCCACCTCTTTTGTCGCCAGTTCAATAAGTTTTTCCAAATGTCTTATGTAACGGAACTGAAGAAAGGGATCCTGAAGCATTGAAGCCAAGGGCGGGGTAAGAGACATTGTTATTCGAAAATCCACTCCGTCCTTCACAAGCCGCTCGAACATCTGTATCAAAGGTACATATGTCTCTGTAATTGCTTCATATAACCAGTTTTCTTCCAGGAAGTATTCTTCTTCCGGGTGACGCACAAAAGGCAGGTGCGCATGAAGCATAAGACATAAATAACCCTTATACATAAAAATTTCTCCTTACTCTCCGTAGCGCGTATTCCGCTCCACGGTAGTGCTTATCTTTCTGATTTCTTCTTTATCGTTTGAAATAGCCGTAAATCCCAGCGGTATTTTTCCGTCGGGAAGCGCGAACCTTAAAGTAAACGTACCATCCTGGCGCAGGTGTATTTTCTTATCGCCCAGATATACTTCTGCGTCGGGTTCTGTGCGGCCGTACACGATCAATTCCGCATCTAATTCAAAGAAGAACTTGCGGTGTTTCATCTTTTCCCCAACAAAGTCGCTTGCGCCGCCCGGGCCTTTAACAAGCTGCTCGCTTGCGCCTAACAAAACTATATCCAGTGAAGATCCGAGGATCACCCTTCTTACAAGATATTCCTTGGGAAGCCAGGAGAGAATTCTCGCCCTATTTGCTTCACTTCCGCCTTCTAAAAGAAACGCGTATTCGCCCAAACGCGCCAAAAGTTCTTTCTTTGAATATATATGTTCTTTTTTAACTTGCCGGGTCAACGACTTGGTAAGGCGATCCGCAATTATATCTTTTAACGACGGGCTTAATTTACTATAATAACGTCTTATATCCTCGTCGCTAAGGTGAATTACTCTTCTTTTTCTCCTTAAGGAATCTATTTTTGCCGCTGTCTTTTTATCAAGATCCTTATCCAACCCGGGAACCTTTACTTTAGACACAACATAAGGGTGGGTATACGGCATATCCGGAAAAACCTTCATCCACATTTCTTCGCTTCTCGGTGAATAACCCATGCGAGGAGTATCCACGGGGTTTGACCTTGTTACCGCGCAGAATTTTCCGTCAGGAGAGCGAAGCCCCAATTCTCCGACGTACGAAACTCCGTCCTGCCAGAGGCTAACGTACCAATTATTGGCATTAGGTCCCACTTCAAGATCAAAATAGTGATTAGCATTGCTGCCGTTGAAATCAACCAGCGTAACGTCATACATCCGCAGCACCATTCTTGACGCGTCCGCCTCTTTTCTTGAAAATCTACTTTTTGCGGATTCCAGCGAATGAGGGGCTACTTCCCAATAAGCATGCAACCAGAAAGGATCCTTCACCAATAGCCTTAGGTCAGTTGTTCCGTAATTTTTAGGGAGTTCATAATTATCTACAAACGGAACCTTAGGCGCGTGATGATAATGCTCAACCGGCCTGGGCGGAGGCGTATAAACCTGCTGTTGCATAGCGACAGGCTGTCCTACAGGCTCATGTCTTGGTTCTACCCTTGGTTCTACTTTAGCAGTGGGCTGAGCCGCTACCGGAGCTGCCTGAGGAATATGCTCTTTTCTTTCTGCTGCGGCAAATTCTTTTTTCGCCGGTTGGACAGGTTCTACCCTCTCTTTGGTAAAAGCTGCCTTCTTGGCAGAAGAAACAGTTCTTTCCTCGCCTCTTTCATAGACACGTTTAATGACTTTTCTTCTTTTGATCTTAGCCAGAAAAGTTCTCCTTCCCGGAAAACTTGATTAACTGTGGTAAACAGCCAAAACTTGGTCAGCGATTGCATCCCATGAAAACGCGGATTCGACAGTGATCCTGCCGTTCTTGCCCATCCAGCGGGCATGTTCAAAATCTTCAAATGCGGTGCCTATACCCCAGGCGATAGACTCAGGCTGCGGATATATTTTTAGCCCGTTAACATCATGCCAGACAATTTCAGCCGGCCCGCCATTAAGGCTTGCGACTACCGGCTTACCGGCGCTCCACGCCTCAAGTATTATTATACCGAACGGTTCATTCCTGCTTGGCACGCACACAACGTCAGATGCCTTGTACAAGTCAACCAGCTTCCATCCGTTGGTATAACCGAGAAACCTGGTAGCATGGCTTATGCCCATAGAACGGGCCTGCTCTTCGACGCCCCAACGCATTTCGCCGTCACCTGCGAAAACAAATTTAGCGTTACTATAATATTTTAAAATATAAGGTACGGCGTCAAGCAGTAAATCCGGCCCTTTCTGATAAACAAGTCTGCCCACAAAAAGCACCATCGGGTCCAACGGCCCGATACCGTACAGCCTTCGGACTGCGGCGGGGTCTATCCAACCATCGTAGTTCCTGTAATTGATCCCGTTATATACGACGTGGGCTTTCCAATCCGGGACATTGTACATCCACATGATTTCGCCTTTCAGCGCTTTTGACACTGAAATGATTCTATCCGCGCAGTATGTTCCATGCCTTTCATGGTCTCTCACCCTTGCGGAAGTACCTCCGAAAAAGTTATTACCGCATCTGCCATATTCCGTTGAATGAATGGTCATTACGGACTTATGCCCTCTTCCTTCTTTTATCCAAACCATAGCATTTGATGCAAGCCAATCGTGAGCATGTATAATGTCAAAACGGCCCACCATGTTTTCTACATCGAAAAACGTATGGACAAAAGAACGGCACATATTGTTTACTTCTTCTACGAAATCATGGCTGGATTGAAACGGACAGCGGTGATAGTGGACGCCGTGAATGCATTCATACCACGGCTGGTTATGATCGCCGACGCGCGTAAAGACATGAACCTCATGCCCTTTCCTCTCCAGCGCGCAGGCGAGCTCTGTAACGTGAACGGCTACTCCTCCTACACTTATCGAATGCATGGACTCCCATGCAAAGAGTGCAATACGCATTTTATACCCTCTCTAAGGTTTAAGTCCGGAGCTTACAGACTATATTACTTCTACTATTGAATTTTCTGTTCCGAAAGAATTTACAGACTTCTTGGAATTGCTCGGGTCGATCATCCAATTCCCATCTACCAAAAATTTATACTGGTATTTGCCCGGTTTAAGCGTCAAATCTTTCCTCCAAGCGCTGACCTTGGCACTTTTCTTAAGAGGGGTGTTTGCCTTATCCCAATTATTAAAATCACCTACTAACATGACCTTACTTGCATAAGGCGCATCAATGCTAAAACTTATCTTCTTCCTTTCCACAAGCTTTTTTGTTAACATCCTACACCTCCTGTTTTGTGGTCCGCGCCCATATGTTTTTTTTCAAAGGGGGCGGAACCTGTTTTATATTTTTTCTCCCAATTGGAGAAGGACCACTACTATACTACAAGTATAAGAAAATGTAAATAAGCTAAACTACCTAGTTTGGCAAGATTTTCTACTTACGATATATTATAGTATTTAAGTAAGAGAATTATAAAGAGGCTGTTAAATTGGGGTAAAATGTTGACTAAGGGATAAATAAATTTCTATACTCTTAACACAGCTACGACGCAACACTAATAAATACAACAAGTTATAAAGTTGATATTCCTTCCTTCAATGCAAATCTTATAAGCTGAGCCTGGTTGTGTATATCAAGCTTTTGCATTATATTGTTCCTATGCACAAGGGCTGTCTTTAGCGAGATCTTAAGCTTTTGCGCTATCTCCTTATTGCTCAATCCCTCTGCAATAAGCTGTAGTATTTCCCTTTCCCGGTCGGTAAGCGTGGAGGTGCTCCTAAGCTGCACCGCCTTTTTCTTATCTGCATAATCCTGTATTACAAATGTAGATATCTTGGAGTCGAGGAAATACCTGCCGGAATTAACCTCCCGTATAGCCTTGACTATATCTGTAACGGCCGATTCCTTTAACACGTAACCCCTTATGCCATAGCTCAATGCCTTTTCTATGAAAACGCGATTCTCGTGCATGCTTAAGATAAGAATCTTTATACTTTTGTTCTGTTTCAAGATTTGACGGCTCGCATCCAAGCCGTTTAAAAACGGAAGGCTGATGTCCATAACGATCACGTCCGGTGATTTTTGTTTTGCAAGTTCTATAGCCTCTCTACCGTCAGACGCCTCTGCGACAACTTTTATATCCGGCTCCTGAGATATGACAGACTTGATCCCCTGCCTTACTATCGTATGATCATCAACGAGCATCACTTCTATCGACATATTTCACTTCCTCCATAGGCAAAACTATCTTTATTTTAGTCCCTTTATTAGGTTCTGATTCAACGGCAAAGGTCCCGTTTAAAATATCGAGCCTTTCTTTTATGCCGCGTAAACCCATCTTTGTGATATCGTATTGCTTGCTATATTCTTCCATGTTAAAACCTATACCGTTATCTTCGATGATCAGTTGCAAGTTTCTCTCCGAAAAAATAAGATTGACCTTAACATCCTTAGCCATTGAATGCTTCAAAATATTATGAATGGTCTCCTGCACTATCCGGTAGAGAGTTATTTCCACGTTTGAATCCAATTTTCGGTCCTTTATATTTTCGTTGAATTCTATTTTTATGGGATTGGATGTGGTGCACTGCGAAAAATATTCCCTTAAAACCGCCGAAAGCCCCAATATATCAAGTTCGGGCGGCCTTAAGTTAAGCGCCATGGATTTCATCTTGCTTGCTATCGTCTGAAGGATTTCTCTATTCCCATCTATAAGCGCCAAAGCCTTTTTGCTGTTCCCCTCTTTTACCGCCTTCTCGATTATATTAAGAGAGGCGCCCAACGCTATAACAACTTGCCCGGTTTCGTCGTGCAGATCCCTGGACATCCTACGCTTTTCCTCTTCCTGCATGATCAATATCTTCCTATAATATGATCTAATATCATCCTGATAAACTGCAAGCTCTTCCTCCGTTTTTTTCCTTTTCGTAATATCGGAAAAACCCCTGTCGGCATACATGGTGTCGTCTTTTTTATATGTATAAATCGACCTATCATGGATCCATATCCATTCGCCGTCTTTTCTTTTGATCCTGTACTCGATATCAAGCTGGATGTCTTTTTCAAACAAGGCGTCATATGACTCTTTGACTTTTTTTAAATCATCCGGGTGTATCCTGCCAAACCATAAGCCTGCCCCGCCTTTATAAATTTCTTCCGGGTTATACCCACAAACCTTTTCCACGTTAGGGGTTACGGATACGACATTGCCTTTAGTATCGGACGTACACATAACGCGAGGCATGCTTCTAATAAGCGCGCTGCATTTCTCTTCGCTTTTTCTTAAATCTTCTTCTAATTTCTTAAAATGCGTAACGTCTCTCGATATCTCGATAATGGCGGACGGATGATTTTTCTCATCCTTTAAGGCGACGTCTGTAATACAGTAAAAATGGATTGTTTTACCGTTCTTATCCGCCGTACTTATATTTTGTTTATGAACATTACTGTCTCGAAACGATTCGACGCCTATGCAGGGATAGGGTTCGCAGGGCTTTTTTCTATTATAAAATACTTCGTAGCATTTTTTACCGATAATATCGCTGCCAAACATTTTTTTTACACTTTCGTTAGCCCAGATAATATTCAGGTCTTTGTCTACCAAACCTATATTGTCAGGAAGAGACTGCAAAACATTTTTAAAATCTTCTTCTTTTTGCCCTTGAACAATATTTGCTTGGCTATGAGACCTTGTTTGGCGGACGGGTCTCTTTATGCTTTTTTTGGTTTTCTTTTTTTTCATATTTTTACTACCCAGCCGATTTAACTATAACAAATTTCATTTTAAAATCAAACATATTGTTTTTGCCGAATTCCGGCTCCCATAAAAAGAAGAGGCAGGAGCACTGATAATTCAATTCATACGCCCTCTCTGATTGCGATATCGTTTTTACTGGAAAATATAAAACAGCTGCGGGTTGCTTCGAGAAATTAAAAATTATGCCGCACTCCTTGGCCGAATCCTCTATGCCGAAAGAGGAAACGGGGCAGAGACTCCCATGCGAGTTCAGGCCCTCTATGCTTAAGTTATCTATCGAATAATGATACCTGTCCGAATTTAAATCCGGCATCGTTATGTTAAACTCGGCGCCCAACAACGCATTGAGCTTTGAGGCCGATTTCTTCTCTGCCGAGCATTCGATCTCTATCTCGCCTTTTGGTCTGAGGTTTATACGTTTTTCTAATTTGATCTTTGAGCCCAAAACCGAGCCTTCATGCTCCAATACTAAACTCTTCTCGCCTTTTATCCTGGCCTCGTAGGCGGCATTTGAAAAAGACCCCAGCTCTTTATACGAGGAATACATAAAATCGTCCAATTTTAGATCTTTCTTCACAAAATAAGTCCTGAAAAAATATCTCCCAAATTTGTCGTAAATCAACATATTCTTAAAAGCCGGGTCTACGGTCCTGAAGTCATCGTGTATAGTCGCGACTTTCGAGCCGGATACCCCTTCTTTAGCGTCCAATATTTTTTGGTGATAAGCCTCTTTCTTCCGTGAGAGCGTGTTAACTAAGTTGAACGCGATAGGCTTGTAATCCAACTCTTTTATTATCCCGCCTTGGCGCTGGTCTACGCAGATCGAAAATTCTTTATTTTCGACCGTGTAGGCACTTTTCCCGTTCATATAAAAATCGCTTTCGTTTATATCTAGCCAACCTGACGCGTCTTTATGGATGAGGGAATCCAATATCTTCTCCGATTCTATCAGATGTTTATAGATAGCATTTCTCAAATGGTAAAGATACAGCCCGCCGAATACGCCGTGCCAGTAGGCGCAGTTGCACTGGCCCTTATATAATTCTATCCTGGCCTTTTCTATATTTTTTTCATCTGCCTTATCCGCGCCGCCGGCTATCTTTTCCAGTTTAGAGCTGATATAATTCATCTTTTTATGCATCTGGTTGGTTTCTTCATATTTTGAAAGAAAATTAAGCCAGCACCCGTCCGACCACTCCATCATTTCCTTGTAAGACCCCTGCTTCACTGTCAGGGCATTCTCGACTTTGTGTTTTTTTAAATAACCCGCAAAATGCACCAATTCTATCCAATCTTTATTTTTCGTCAACGCGTCAAAAAATTTTACTAGCCACTGGCTTTCGTACACCCAGGAATACGTACCGGGCCATTCGCCGAATTTCTCGCCGTCATCGCCGTAGGTAAAAAGCATCCCTTTTTTCTTTCCGGCCAATTCCTTAAAATAATTTATAGTTTCCTCCGGCGGTTTAAAAGGTATCATATAGCGCAGCTTCTTATCCGAAGGAAAGATGGCTATTTTTTCTTTTCCGGAATCCGTCAGAAAATAGCCGTGCATATTTTGTTCTTTTACGCCGGACCTTATGAAGTGCTCGTCATCAAGGATTGAATATCTTACCCCGGCCTTATGTATAATAGGGGCGACTTCCGGCTTCCAAACGCGTTCTGCTATCCACATCCCTTTAGGCGTAGAACCGAATCTCTTCTTAATATATTCCGACATCATTTCTATCTGGCCTATCACATCCCTCTCCGGGATTGCCGTAAGAATAGGTTCATAATATCCCCCGCCCATCATTTCCACCTGGCCCCTATCTACCATGGTCTTCAAGAACTCTATCGCCTCGGGATGGTAAGAGTCAAAATAATCCAAGAGGCACCCTGAGATATGTATCATCACTTTTACTTCGGGATAATCTGATAGGATCCTAAAAAACGGTCCGTAGCATGAATTATAGGCCCTTTCGATAACTTTTTCGAAATTGCCTATTGGTTGGTGGAAATGAAGCGCTATCGCGAAATAGATTTTATTCATCGAACTATTTGGTTATGAGCAAATCCCTGATTTTGTTGGCTATATCTCTTGCGGCTGTTACTTTACGATAGTAAGCCTTTTTCATTTTCTTACTGATCGAAGATATGTTTATAGCCTTATAGGCATTGAGGGCCGCCTCTTCCTGCAGTATTAAACCTTTATTTATCATGTTTATATTCCAAAGGCCGCGCTCTTTATTCGCCCACCAGAACTGGCAGCTGTGAACGGCCCTGTCAAGAATGCCTCTGGCGATAACCGAAAATTGCCGGCTGTCCTTATTTTCCCTTTTTATCTCCAGCGCCTTTTCTACCAATTCGGTGCATATTTTTAAATGTGCCCACTGCAGGCCGTGTATACTATTAGCGCCGCCGCTCCAAAGAGGGTAATAATTTTTGCTGGAAAGATCTTCTTTTGTTGTGCTCCAGGAAGAAGGGCTCGGCGCCCTTGCCCTTTTTGCCGGGAATTTTTCCAGTAACTCACTTATTGTGACAACCTGGATCTGCGGAATTTCTTTAAGATCAAAAAAGATCTTTTTGTAAGCCTCGGTTAGCCCGCTTTTTTGGTTATCCTCATCATGATGATAGACGTTGTCAATGCTGTCTATGGTTTCGTAAACCTCCTGCAAAAATAGTTTTTCCCAATCCTGTATGTGATGGCCGAAAGTTTCGGCATCCATTGCTGTGATGACATACATGTCGTTTTTCCCTGCGCCTTTCGCAAGGCCTACAAGTTCTTTTATGAAACCGGCGCTGTCTAAATTACGGAAACTTATTTTATTGCTTAAGATATCGTCCCTAAAAAATATCTTTATCGATGTGCCGCTGAAGGAGATGTTTGAAATAAAATCCATGGGCCATGCCCCTTGAGAAGCTATGCCGCTTAAGAGGATCCATTCGCAGTCCAAAGACTTGACTATTTTAGCTACTTCTTGCGAATAGCACATTTCAGGCGGGAAAAACCCCCGGGGATTGTAGGCGTCTTTAAAAAAACGCTTGTTCACCTGCCTGTTCAGTAATATTTCCCGGCGCATTTCTTCGGGGGGTATGAGGGGAAGAATGGCGTGATATTTAGCCGAATCGACAAATTCAAGCTGCCCGTTCTGCCCCAATTGCCTCAAGCCGTCAATGATATCTGAGCCGCAATGTTCACTCAAGAGCTCGGTTAAAACACCGTTCATATTTATAGTGATCTTTGAGCTCGGGTGCGCCAAAAACATTTTCACTAGAGGCCTGTAAGATTCGTTGCTTATCTTCTGCAATATTCTGTGGAATTGAGTAGGCGGTTGATAGAAATGTAAAAACGGGGCCCAGTAAATCATTTTTCCTTTCCTATTATTATATAATAAGTTAGAACCTCTCTTCTTATATACGTTTACGTCGTCTTATTTTACGAAAAAATAGCGAATATGGCAAGCTATTTTTGCCGGCCGGCAAGCTGGCCGCAGGCGGCCTGTATGTCTTTCCCTTTTGAATCCCGGAGCGTCGCCTGGACCCCTCTGGCTTCAAGCCTGTCCATAAAAATATTCATCTTGTCTCTAGTTGGAGTTTTAAAATCCAAGCTCGAAACGGGGCTGTAGGGTATCAAATTGATTTTTGCCTTTACCTTTTTGGCTATTCGCGCGAGTTCATCCGCGTCTTTTAAAGAATCATTTTTTCCGCTTATTAGAATATATTCAAACGTGATCATTCTCCCACCGTCGGAACGGTACTCTTCGCATGCCTTGATGAGGGTTTCGATCGGATAGCGCCTATTGACCGGGACAAGCTCATCTCTTAATTTATCGTTCGAGGCGTGCAGTGATACAGACAGGTTGACCTGAAGCCCGAGATTTTTAAGTTTTTCTATTCCCGGGACAAGGCCGCTTGTCGAAACAGTGATCCTTCTTGCCCCTATATTCATACCTGCGGTATCGTCCATGATAAGAATGGACTTTGAAACATTTTCATAATTGTCGAGCGGCTCGCCCATTCCCATAAATACGTAGTTTGTCATAAGATGCTTTAAATCGCGCTTTAAATACATTATTTGACCTATGATCTCAGACGCTGCAAGGTTCCGCACGAAGCCCTTTAATCCGCTCGCGCAGAAAGGGCATCCAAATTTACAGCCCACTTGCGTAGAGAGGCATATCGTTTTCCTGTCTGTCGCCCAGATAAGAACCGTTTCTATAAAATTCCCGTCGGAAAGTTTAAATAGGAATTTTTCGGTCTTATCTTTAGACTTTTGATGCTCGCAAAGCTCTATCGCGCCTATATAATACTCTTCGGAAAAAACGTTTTTTAATGCTTTCGGTATATTACTCATTTCTTCGAAGGTACGGGCGCATTTTTGGTAAAGCCAGTAAAATACTTGTTTGGCCCGATAAGGTTTTTCTCCGGCTTTCTCGATAACCTTTTCCAATTCTTCCAGCGTAAGATTTTTAATATCTTTTTTTTGCATGTTTTTATTTAGTTTTTGTTGCGCAGGGTTTGCCGAAAAATACCCCGATGGGCATGAGTTTTCCCCTTTTCTCGAGATGAACCGCTATTACCGTGAATATTATCGTGAAAACAATCAAAAATACCGTAGCCTTTATTTTATGCCTTGACGACACTATTACAGACCTGCCGCTCAAATACATCAAACACAGGCCCAGAATATTCGTAAACCAGTATATTCCTATCAACAAAGTCCATCCGAGGGGGATATGCGCGCAGTAAAATACGATATTTGCGATGAGATAGGAGAGCGGGATATTGACGAAAGCGTCATTCCACCAGGTAAGCGGGGAAAGTACCCACCCGACAAGAAACGCCGCTCCTTTAAGGAATTCTTTCATATCTTTAAGACCCATCCTTAGATTACTAAATTATACATTCTAAAGCAAAAAACCCCAAGTAAATTCTGGATGGATCAAGACTTATTCGCCGCGGTAATTATCTCTTATTTCTTTAAGGAATAAAACTGCGAGCGGCAGTAAAATAAAAAAAATCGCAAGATTTGCCACCATGAGTATACTACATCTTTCTTTAAAATTTATGTACAATTAACAACGATGAACAATTATACGCTGCACCGAACTTTTGTCAATGGAATTTAATGGCAGCAGCAGGGGTTCGCGGTTCAGAAAATTTTTCCCGTGGTTTTAGGACTTACGACGAGCGCCGGAAGGGGTGTCCTGAATGAATAGCGCATAGGCGCGAGGAGTAAGTTCAAAGCCACGGGAAAAATTGTCTTAAAGCCATGAGCCCCTGTTGCTACCATTAAGAGTGATGCCTGATTTGGCCTTTTGAGGGGTTGAAATAGCCCATCATAAGTGAGGGGAAATGTTTTTTAATAAGAGAGATTTCTTTTCTGATGCCTATAGTTTTGAATCTGTTGGCCGGTATTTTTAAAATCCTGAAATATTCCATCGGGTCAAAATTCAGGTTGCGCCATTGTATCATATCGATACGATAATCATCTATAAAACGTTTAAGCGCGGTAAATTCATCCTCGGAATCCGTAAAACCCGGCATGGTAAGATAATTCGCCGACACAAAACCGTTCTTTCGCTTTGCTAATTTTATGGATCTCAGGATATCGCCAAAGGTGTAACGCGAGGGCTTGTAATACCTCGTATAATAATCCTCTCTTGCGCTATTAAGGCTGGCCCTCATGCTGTCAAGGCCGGCGTCAAAAAGCCTACCAACGGCTTCGGGCTTGCTCGCGTTGGTATTAAGATTTATAAGGCCTTTTGCGGTTTTAGCCCTGATAAGCCTAATAGACCTTTCGATTATATCCCAAAAAAGCAGCGGCTCGCCTTCACATCCTTGGCCGAAACTTACGATCGGATTAGCGGTGTTGCTTATATGAAACAACGCCGCCTCTGCGATTTCCCAAGGCTTAGGGACAAATTTTATCCTGGGTTGAGCGGCAGAACAGTTTTTCTTGGGCTGATATGATATGCATCCTGCGCAGCGCGCATTGCACAAAGGAGAAACAGGCAGCGGCGCTTCGTATTTGTGCAGGAAAAAATTCTTTGCGTTAGGGCAGCCGTAAGTCAACGCACAGGTTCCGAGATGCTTTATAAGCCTATTTGAGGGGAAGAGTTTGGTGAATTTTCTTGCATTTTGCTCGATTTTCCTCATATCCATATGCCGCAAGTCATGCCTCAATCCTTTGTCGATCTGTATCGCGGCAACATAAAATCCGCCTTTACAAAATACCACGACCGCATATGAAAAAAGTGGCAAGACGGAGCTTTTAGGCATTTCAACGTACGCGCTATTATAAGTCACGGTAAAGCCCGGAGAAATAAAAGCAGCTACGGGAAAGCACCTTTCTTTCTTTTTTGAAAACGGATTTATTTCAATTATCGTGTTTTTTTTAGTTTGAGGGTCGTAACACGCGGCCAGGCGATCCGGCAATGAAAAGAGCTCGCTTCCGTAAGGCAATTTGATAAGATCGCACTCTGACAGGCGGAAAAACGCCCCACCCTCCATCCCTACCCCTTCAAGACTGGGATGAGGAAATATCCTTCCTTGTGTATCGGCGATAACCAGTTTTGGTATTTGCTTGTTCATGGTTCGTGTCCTATTATGAATGGTAGCAATAGGGGTTTGCGGCTTTAAGTAAATTTTTCCCGTGGTTTTGGGCTTACTCCTCGCGCCTATGCGCTATTCATTCAGCATACCCCTTCCGGCGCTCGTCGTAAGTCCTAAAACCACTTTTGGTAAAAATTTACAATTTCGCCGCTCACCCCATATTGCTACCATATGTGGTGAGGAATGCCAGCTGCTTTGACTTCAAGCAGCTACCGGCAGGTGCTCCTGAGGCGTCAAATTTTGCGAGCGAGCGTTGCAATTGAATGAGGCCGCCCGCAGGCGGCCGAGAAATCTTCAACATATCAATTGCAGCGAGCCGCAAAATTAGCCGAAAGAGTACCTGCCGGTACAGCTGCAGAGTGAGGAGTTGCTGAAACTACGAATCTCTGTTGCTATTATTAACATATTATAGCAAAATACTACTGGCTGGTATATAATAATATCAAGATGATCTACGACCCTTTCCAGCAAAATGCGATCGATTATATAAAGCAGGGTTTTTCCGTTATTGTCTCGGCGCCTACCGGCTCGGGTAAAACCGTTATAGCCGAGTATGTTATAAATGACTGCCTGCTGAAGAACGACCGGGTGATCTATACAGCGCCCATAAAGGCCCTCTCAAATCAAAAATTCCGCGACTTTCAAGAGAACTTCAAAGATAAGATCGGCATACTCACCGGAGACGTCAGTATAAACCCGACGGCCTCCGTTCTCATAATGACCACCGAGATATTCCGCAATAAGATACTCGAAGAAGGCAATAATCTCAAAAATTTCAGCTGGATAATATTCGATGAGATACACTACCTCGATGATTACGAGCGCGGATCGGTCTGGGAAGAATCGCTGATATTTCTGCCGGAACATATGCGGCTTTTGGGCCTCTCGGCCACCATACCTAATATCGACGAGCTTTCAAGGTGGCTTGAGTCGATACACAAAAGGCCTATAAAAATAATAAAGGAAGAAAAAAGGCCTGTGCCGCTCCATTTCTTTTATCAATGCCAGGGAGAGATCGTCGACAATATGCATAGGGCAAGGCGGCTTTCTTATAAAAGCAGGTCTTTTCATATGCACGGCAGGCAGTTCGACAAGCATGCTCACTCAAAGCAGAACAGGCCATCCGTTTTGATAAAACACCTTTTTGACCAAAAAAAACTTCCCTGCATTTATTTTGTGTTCGGGAGAAGGCGCGCCGAATACCTTGCCGAGGAAATAAGAGGGTTCGACTTCCTGACAGCGGAAGAAAGCCAAAAGATAATGAAATTATACGGTGAGCTATGCGAAAAATTTGACCTTGCCGGCGAAAAAAGCGCTGGCCTCCTCTTACCTTTAATCGAAAAAGGGATCGCATATCACCACGCCGGGATGCTTCCCACCCTAAAAGAAGTTGTAGAGCGCCTTTTCACAAGCAGATTGATAAAAGTCATCTTTACGACCGAGACCTTCGCCCTGGGAATAAATATGCCGGCCCGGACAGTGGTGTTCGACGAGTTAAGGAAGTTCTACGGCCGTTTTTTCAGCGACTTAAAAACTCGTGATTTCTACCAAATGGCCGGGAGGGCCGGGAGGCGCGGGATAGATACCGAGGGTTTTGTTTATTCCCGGGTGAACCCTAATTTTACCACGCCAGATAAGCTGCAGCAAATAATATACGGACAACCGGAAAAGGTGCAATCGAGATTTAACGCCTCCTACGCGACGGTGCTCAATTTATATCAAAAATATTCCGAAAAACTCTACGACATATACCCGCTTTCATTCCATTTTTTCCAGGAGAAGGAAAAATTCAGAAAAAAGGCCGTTGAGCTTTTACGTTCAAAAGTAAATATTTTAAAAGAACTGGGCCATATAGAAAAAAATGGTGTCACGGAAAAAGGTAATTTTGCGAGCAAGGTCTACGGCTATGAACTGCTGCTCGCCGAATTGTACGATAAGGGATTATTGGAAGAACTCTCGGAAATCGAGATCGGGATACTGTGCCTTGGGGTCGTGTATGAGCCAAGAAAAACTATTTACAGGCCTCGCTTAAGCAAGAGGGCTCGGAGGCTTGAGGATATGACAGACGGTATTTTACATCACATACAGAGAATGGAGAGTAAATTTAACATAAAATCTTTAAGCAAAAATTGCTTTTACGACCTATCGCCGGTACTTGAGGCGTGGATGCAGGGAGAGAAATTCGATAAAATTTTGAACCTAACCGAGGCCGACGAAGGCGAGATAATACGCTACTTCAGGATGAGCATCCAGATACTTCACGAGATCCTTGACGCACCCATATCTTTTGAGTTAAAAGAGAAGGTGAAAAAGGCTGTAGGTCTTATCAACCGCGGAATAATTGATGCGGAAAAACAGCTGAGGATGTAGCAAGAAGACTGCCAAGATTAAGTTTTACTATGTTTTTATATATTTCACTCTGAATATCATCAGCTATACCGTGTGTTTTATTTCTCCTTTCCTTTTTTATCCTCATCTTCTTTGGATTTAATATTACCATTGATTATTACATAAATAAAAAAGAAAACCATTCCCGCCAAAAGGACATACACGGGCCAATCTTTTGATATATTTCCGGCCATTTCCGAGCCCCCCCTTTTTTTTATCTCTCTTTTCAAATATCTTTTGTTTTAGCTACAAATAAACGACGTCTTCCCTGTGGTAGAGCGAAAGAAAAAGCAGCATATAATCTTTTAGATGCCGGGTAAGCAAAAAATTGTTTC
>Ga0210051_1001003_pt1 | contig 28106 bp, 24 predicted proteins | sample CryGey092014_all_FD_185464 | JGI IMG/M metagenome (GOLD analysis project Ga0210051, IMG submission 185464) | Groundwater microbial communities from aquifer - Crystal Geyser CG23_combo_of_CG06-09_8/20/14_all (SPAdes) (version 2) | ecosystem: Environmental > Aquatic > Deep subsurface > Groundwater...
TAAAAAACATATCAATCAAAAATGCTTCGCGGGATAATTTTATTGAAAAGTTAGAAAAAATACCCTACAGGGGTTACACTGTTGAAAATATATCAGATGGTAGGAAAATAGTAATTACTAAACCAGGTGGCAAAAATATATTTGGGGCTATTAAGATAGAGGATTATATGGTTTGGATATATAATCCCGTTAAAAAGACACTTTGGCGTATATCTCATAAAGACATTTATAAGGATTTGGAGGATAAGGGAAGAAATAATCCAGAAGATACTGTCAAAATAATTTGTGGTTTAGAAAGAGTATACAAAGGAGAAGAACCCGAGAATGTTTTGAAAGAAAATGAATACAACTATACATGTGGAGAAAAACCCGAAGTTTTATTTAAAGCATATAAATGGATTTGGGGGCAAGAAGATATTAATTATCCAAAAGGATTTGGGAGAAGAATGTCGTATGAAGGATTAACTAAAAAGAATAATGAAACAATAAAAACAGGCGAAGGAATCCTTGATTTAAAAAATAAATTTAAAAAGGTAAAATTATGAACAACAAACCTTGGAAAGCGATTTTTGATAAATATAAAATTGCCAAGCACGATTTTAATAAAGAACCTTTTATTATTACCGCCGAACAGATAAAAACTGCAACTTCTCAATTTAAGACAACAAATGAAAGAGAAGTGCGCATTTTATGCAAGCAGGATTGCAGGGAGGACAGGCCAGATATTTTTATAGAGAACAAGCTTTTTCTTTTGCCAGTAAAGAATGGTATTTATGTAATAGTAAAAGGTGATGGATATATTGATATACCTGAGATAAAAGAGACAACAATAATATATAAATCAAAGCTTGATTTTGATTTAGATACCTCAAAAGTTGGCAATTCCGAAATGCAACATCTGGATTTTGCTTATGCCTCAAGTTTAGTCAGGACTTTTTTAGAAGACAACACTCTTGTTTTAACAATAAGAGGCAGAAAGTATACTCCACGGTTTTTATTTTTTGTAGGGAAACAAAAAATTGAGGTTACGAGTGTACAGACAGAAGTAGATGCTGGCTATGAAGGTAAGAATAAAGTCGCATTGATAGAAGCAAAAAATGCAAAAACAAATAATGTAATAATAAGACAACTGTTTTATCCTTTTAAACAATGGTCATACCATACTAAGAAAGAAGTTGTACCTTTATTTTTCGAGAAACAATCAGATAATTATTTATTTTGGCAATTTGAATTTAAAAACAAAGATGATTATAATAGCATTAAGTTAGTAAAATCCTGTAAATATGAAATAACTTTATGAAAACCCAACCAACTAATTTTGAACTTGAATATACTACAGTTTGGTCATTTCCTGAGAGAGGAGACTGGGTAACACATAAAGGTGATTTCAGAGGTAACTGGGCTCCACAAATACCAAGGAATTTAATTTTAAGATATTCAAAGGAAGGAGATACGGTTCTTGATCCAATGGTGGGTTCAGGTACAACTCTTATTGAATGCAAGTTGCTTGGTAGAAATGCTATAGGTTTTGATATAAATCCTGAGATGGTCAAAATGACAAAGGATCGTCTTGATTTTGATTCAGGGTATAACAAAAAACTTGATATCAACACAGAAGTGGAGGATGCAAGAAAGTTAAGCAAAATAACAAATGAATCAATTGATCTAATAGTAACACATCCTCCTTATGCCGACATTATTAAATATAGTGACGGGAAAATTATAGATGATCTTTCAAATATTCATAACATTGATAAATTTTGTGATGAAATGGAAAAAATTGCATCAGAGTGTTTCAGAGTCCTTAAGCCTGATAGATATTGTGCAATACTAATAGGTGATACCAGAAGAAAAACAATGTTTATTCCAATTGCTTATGAAGTAATGGAGAGATTCTTGAAAACTGGGTTTTCACTTAAAGAAGACATTATAAAACATCAGCATAACTGTAAAACCACTCCATTCTGGAAGAATCAATCAAAAAAATATGATTTTTATCTGATAATGCATGAACATTTATTTGTGTTTAAAAAATTAACTTGTTAATAAAGAGAATGAAACCGAAAGTTTGTATTTTGAGGACAGCGGGGACGAATTGTGATAAGGAGACATACCTTGCCTTTGAACTAGCGGGCGGGAATCCGGAATTTGTCCACATCAACCAGTTTATAAACAATAAAAATTCATTAGACAATTACCAGATACTTGCAATACCGGGCGGGTTCTCCTATGGCGATGACATTGCCGCGGGTAAAATTCTTGCCAATGAATTGAAATATAAGATATTTGACCAGATGAGCAGGTTTGCGAATTCAGGTAAACTGATAATAGGTATATGTAATGGTTTTCAGGTTCTGGTTAAGACTGGACTTCTTGCTGAGGGTGCTACTCTTACCAATAATGATTCCGGCAAGTTTGAATGCAGGTGGATATACTTAAAACCCGGCAGCAGCGATAAAGATTCTCCTATATACAAAATCTGGTTGAGGGGAATTCCGGAAGTTATACAATTGCCGGTAGCTCACGGTGAAGGAAAATTCGTTACAAAGGATAAAAAATGTCTGAATGAGATAAAGAACAAGGTTTCATTCAGATACTGTAATCCCGACAAGAAAATTATTGAATACCCGTATAATCCAAACGGTTCAGAGGATAATATTACCGGCATTTGCAATAGAGAGGGAAATATTCTGGGTATGATGCCACACCCTGAAAGATATATTTTTAAATATCAAAATCCTTATTGGACAGGTATTAAGAAAAAATCGGAGTTTGGGGATGGTTTTTTAATATTTAAAAACGCTGTTGATTGGTGTTTGTAAAAATCTATGAAACTACTCGTAATAGGTTCTGGTGGAAGGGAACACGCATTAGTTTGGAAACTTTCACTGAGCAAAAAGGTAGATAAAATATATTGTATCCCCGGAAACGCCGGCATAGAACAGATTGCCCGGTGTGAAAATATTCCTGTTTCTGATTTTGAACAATTAGCAAAGTTTGTAAAAAACAATAAGATTGACCTGACAGTTGTTGGACCTGAAGACCCTCTGTCAAAAGGTATAGTGAATTATTTTGAGTCGCGGGGGTTGAGGATATTCGGTCCTGACAGGAATTCTGCACAGTTTGAGTCAAGTAAAATATTTGCTAAAGAATTTATGAAGAAATACGGGATACCTACGGCAGAATTTGAAGTTTTTGACAATCCGGATTCTGCTTTTGATTATATTTCAAAACACAGTTCAAGACCGTTAGTTGTTAAAGCAGACGGTCTTTGTGCAGGCAAGGGCGTGCTTGTGTGTGACAATGCAGAAGAAGCAAAGAATGCGGTCCAACAGATAATGGTAAAAAAAGAATTCGGTTCAGCAGGAGATAAAATTATTATTGAAGAAAGACTTTCCGGTGAGGAAGCGTCACTTATGGCATTTTGTGACGGGAAGACAATCGTTCCTATGGTTGCGTCGCAGGATCATAAGAGAGTATTTGATAGTGATAAAGGTCTGAATACAGGCGGTATGGGTGCGTATGCTCCCGCATCGGTTGTTGACGAAGAAATCTACAAAAAAGCCAAAGAGCAGGTATTTGATAATTTCCTAAAAGGGTTAAAACAGGAAAATATAAAGTTTAAAGGTATAATATATGCCGGTATTATGATAAGTGATTCTATTCCAAAGGTTCTGGAATTCAACGCAAGATTTGGCGACCCCGAGACACAGGTGGTTTTGCCGTTATTGAAAAATGATTTAGTTGAAGTAATAGACGCAGTAATAGACGGGAAACTTGATACCGTAAAAATTAACCGGGACGGAGGTAGTTGTGTATGTGTTGTCCTTGCGTCAGGCGGTTATCCCGGCAGTTATGAAAAGGGAAAAGAAATATCCGGGCTGGAATCCGCAGGTAAACTCAGGGATACAATAGTTTTTCATGCAGGGACAAAAACAGATGGTTCAAAAATTCTTACTAATGGCGGTCGTGTCCTTGGTGTGACTGCTTTGGGTAAAGGTTTAAAAGAAGCAATAGACAATACTTATAGAGCAGTTAAAAAGATAAAATTTGATAAAATGCATTATCGCAAGGATATCGGACAGAAAGGATTGAAGAAATGACGACTTACAGACAATCTGGTGTGAATATAGATGAAGCGAATAAATCCGTAAAATGGTTAAAAAAATTCAATCCTGAAATCGGTTTGTTTTCCGGGTTGTTTCAGCACGATTTCAAAAAATATAAAAATCCGTTATTAGTAGGGGCGACTGACGGGGTGGGGACAAAACTCAAATTAGCATTTATTTTAAATAAGCACGATACAATTGGGATTGACCTTGTGGCAATGAATGTAAATGATATAATCTGCTGCGGCGCAAGACCGTTGTTTTTCCTGGATTATTTTGCCTGCAGTAAACTTGATACAAATATTTTTAAGAATGTCATTAAAGGTATAGTCAACGGATGCAAACAGGCAGGATGTACGTTACTCGGCGGCGAAACAGCAGAAATGCCGGATTTTTATAAATTGGGCGAGTATGATTTAGCCGGTTTTTGTGTGGGAGTGGTAGATAAAAATAAGGTTATTGATGGTAGGAAAATTGCACCGGGTGATGTAATTATAGGACTTAAATCGTCAGGACCCCACTCTAACGGTTATTCGCTTATCCGCAGGGCATTGAAGGATGATATTAAAAAATACGCCAGGCAACTATTAACACCGACAACAATTTATGTAAAAGATGTTATGTCAATAGTTGATTCAAATTTGGGTTCCTGCATTCATGGGATAAGCCATATAACCGGCGGTGGATTTTACGATAATATAGAAAGATTTCTGCCTGAGTACTGCAGCGCAAAAATTTACAGGGACAGGTGGGATGTACCGGCAATATTTAACATAATTCAGAGAGAAGGTAATGTCAGTGACCATGAAATGTGCCGTGTTTTCAATATGGGTATAGGAATGGTCTTGATAGTGGATAAATCCGGCAGCGAAAGAATTAGAAGAATGATGAAGGATTCCGTTGTAATCGGTCAGGTAACAAAAGGCAAAGGTAAAGTGGAGATAGTTAGTAAATAGCATGTCCAGAAAAGCAAGATTGGCTGTTTTGGTTTCAGGCGGTGGCTCTAACTTACAGGCGATAATAGATGCCTGCCAGCAGAATAATCTCAATGCTGAAGTTGCAGTTGTTGTAAGTAATAGAGATAAGATATATGCACTTGAACGTGCAAAAAAACACAACATAGAGACAATAGTTGCTCTGCCAAAAGATTTTCCCGATAAAACTATATATTCACAATATATAGCCGACGAACTGAAAAAGCGAAATATAGATTTGGTGTGTTTAGCGGGGTATTTACTTAAATTAGAACCGAATTTTGTAAGATCTTTTAAGGGAAGAATTATAAATATTCATCCTGCACTGCTTCCGAAATTTGGCGGTGACGGAATGTACGGGCATTTTGTCCATGAAGCAGTCCTTAAAGCAAAGGAAAAAGAGTCGGGACCGACAGTCCATTTTGTCGATGAAGTATACGACAACGGTGAAATAATATTACAAGCAAAAGTGCCGGTGTTACCAAACGATACGCCCGATACACTGGCAAAAAGGGTTCTTGAGCAGGAGCATAAAATATATCCCGAAGCAATAAAAATAGTCCTTTCAAAATTAGGATTTTAAATATTTCCATCATTCCACGATGTCATATTTCTTAATTTATCCATTATGTTTTTCTTTTCTGGTGTTAATGCTTCAGTAATGAACCTTCTATATTTTTCAAGGATGTTTAGACGATGCAACGGCGATATCTTCTGATAATTTCTGATTTTTTGAATAAAATCATCGTCAATTTTAATATTCTTTTCTATCATAATCCTTCTTTTATTTTCTTAAGTCCCTCAATATCAATCTGGTCAATAACGCGATTAGTTATAGTTTTCATTTCAATAAGGTCATCTATACTAATAAGTGGAACACAAATGTCTTCTCTAATTTTAATCATATATTTTCTTAAATAGAACTTGTTAAAATCCGACACTCTGTAAATTAAATCAACTACTTCACCGGCATCACTCTCTGACTTGTTCAAAAAAGTTATCGCAATTATACCCTTTTCCTTATATATCTTTTCTCTTACATCCTCTTTTACAACTTCATTAGGGTCAATATTATTCACTATCTCAAAATCCATAGAATTCAGTACTGAAGTTGCCTTTGTAAGATTTTCCGAATCGCACATAACACATAAATCTAAATCCATAGTTGCTCTTGGGACTCCATATAGGTTTACAGCTACACCGCCGACTACCATATATTTAATCCCATTCTTGTTAAATTCTTCAAAAATTTGTTCATACATAACTTCTATTTTGTATTATACAAAAAAAACAATATCCTTGCAATTCCTGTAAAAAATAAGTAAAATCTATTAAAGAGTAAAATATTAAGGTTTTAGATTTAATCCAGGGGGAAAAACAAATATGATACCAAGATACACGTTGCCGGAAATGGAAAAGATATGGAGTGAAGAAAACAGGTTTAACAGAATGTTTGAAATTGAACTTGCTGTTTGCGAAGCTTTAAGCAAGACCGGTATTATGCCGGAAGTTGATTACAAAAAAATAAAACAGAAGGCAAAATTAGACATAGAGCGTGTTAGAGAAATAGAAAAGGTAACAAAGCACGATATTGCAGCATTTGTTGACCAGATAAGCGAGAATTTAGGTGATGAGTCAAGATGGATACATTTCGGACTGACATCCTCAGATGTGCTTGATACTGCTACCGCAATACAGTTAAGGGATTCATCCGATTTGATATTGAAGAAATTAAAAACCCTTTCAGACGAACTTAAAAAACTTGCTGTTAAACATAAGAATACAATGATGATTGGCAGGACACACGGTATGCATGCAGAACCTATAACATTTGGCGTAAAGGTTCTCGGATGGTATGCTGAAACAGAAAGACTCATTGCACTTATTGAATCTACCAGAGAAACCGTTTCTTACGGCAAATTATCGGGTACCGTCGGGACATATACACAGAATGACCCGGAAATAGAGAAGATTGTCTGTAACAAACTCGGATTAAAACCCGAGCCCGTATCAACACAAATAATACCGCGCGACAGGTATGCTGTTTATATTCTTAGATTAGCGTTAGTCGCAGGGGCAATAGAAAGATTTGCCGTTGAAATAAGAAATCTTCAGAGGACTGAAATATCAGAAGTTGAAGAATTTTTTTCCAAAGGACAGAAAGGTTCATCTGCAATGCCGCATAAAAGAAATCCGATACTATCGGAGAACATCTGTGGCCTGGCGAGACTTGTAAAAGCTAATTCTATGGTAAGTTTAGAGAATATGGCGCTCTGGCATGAACGAGATATATCTCATTCATCGGCTGAAAGAGTGGTTCTGCCTGATTCAAGTATAGTAATAGACTTTATACTTACGAGATTTGCAAATATCGTAAAAAACCTTGTTGTATATCCTGAAAATATGAAAGCAAACCTTGAAAAATCTTACGGAGCATATTTTTCACAGAATGTTTTATTGAGACTTATTAAAAAGGGATTAAAAAGAGACACTGCCTACAAGATAGTCCAGAAAATCAGTCATACTTCATTACAGGAAAAGAAAGATTTTGGGACAATTGCAAAAAATGATATGGAGTTAAAGGAACATCTTTCTGCCCAGGAAATTCAGGAATGCACCAACCTTAAATCGTACACAAGGAACATTGATAAAATCTTCAAGTCTGTTCTAAAGGAATAAATAGCTTTATATCCTGACCATCCGGCTGACATATTCTGCTATAGCTGGTGAAGCTGTTAGCCCGGGGGATTCTATACCGATAATATTTATAAACCCGGCTAATCCATTTTCTGTTTCATCTTTTATAATAAAATCCCTGAAATCGTCTTTTTCGTCCTGGAGTTTTGCTCTGATACCGGAGGTATCCGGACTCAAATCATCTAATGTAATATCAGGTATGTATCGGACTGCCTTCTCATAGAAATCTGTTTTATGAGATTCATCTACATCGTAGGAAATACTGTCCACATATATTGAATTTGGTCCAAGTTTTTTTCCACCCGCCATGTCTATGACTAAATGCGTCCCTAAACTCACCTTTTCAGGAACGGGATAGATAAGATGTTCTATATTTATGTTGCGGTTTATCTTAAAATATTCACCTTTACAGTATTTAATTCTATAACCCAATTTATCAATGTTTAGTCCGGCATAACCCGCAATTTCATCAGCATACAAACCGGCAGAATTGATTAAAATTTCTGTTTCAAATTTATAGTTATCTTTTTCTATTGTTACTGCATATCCGGAATTTATTCTGTCAATATCTATAACTTTTGAATCAAAAACGATAATTGCCCCGGCTTCTTTTGATGTATGGTAAAAATAATGCATAAGTTTTTCTGAATCAATTATTCCCGTTTCGGGTGAGAAGAGTGCCCCGTATCCGGAAACATTGGGTTCTAACTGATTAAGCATATTTTTACTCATTATTTCCAGTCCTTCCACGCCATTTTGTTGACCGTTTTCTTTTAGTTTATGCAGGTATTCAAATTCAGTTTCATCCAGAGATACTATCAATTTACCTGATTTCCTGAATGGAATTTTGTGTTTTTCACATAGTTCGTATAGTTTTATTCTGCCTTGGACACATAACTTAGCTTTTAATGAATCTTTTGGATAGTAAATTCCGGAATGGATAACTTCACTGTTCCTGCTGGAAGTTTCAAGCCCATAACGTGTATTTTTTTCAACAACCAAGATATCTTTTCTGCCGGATTTTGCAAGTTCATGAACTATTGCCAAACCCACCACCCCTGCTCCTATAATGGTTATTCCGACTTTTTCCATTAATTTTTTAACATAGGAAATTATAAAATATCCTCAACAAGTTGAGGATTCCCTTTGGAACCCCGAACTTGTTCGGGGTTACCTGACATAGTAAATTATAAAAAATGGGATGTGTCCCTATTTTTCAAATGTTTTTTTGAGTTCCTGCAGAATGGTTTTTTGTTTTCCGTCAAGTTTTGTAGGAACATCCACTTCAACTTTCACATACAAATCACCTTTTCTGCTGCTGTGTATGTTGGGCATGCCCTTGTCTCTTAAACGGAAAACCTTATCGGGTTGTGTGCCGGGCGGTATTGTTAATTTAACAAAACCGTCTATAGTTGAAACTGTGGCCTCACCACCTAAACACATAGTAGGATAGGGTATTTTTGTTGCTATATATAAATTGTCGCCATGTCGTTCAAACATCGGGTGAGACTGGACATGAGTAACGACATACAGGTCACCCTGCGGGCCGCCTAATTCACCCGCTTCACCCCTGCCTCTTATTACTATGCCTGTTCCGTTATCAACTCCCGGAGGAATTTTCACCGTTAATTTTTCACCCTTTTTGACTTTACCTCTGCCCCTGCATTCCCCGCAGGGTGATTCAATTATTTCTCCTCTACCATAACATTTGGAACAGGTCTGCGAAAATGTAAAAAACCCGCCGAAACCTGCTGATTGCTGACCTGTACCGTGGCAGGTAGGGCATTTCTTCATTCCTGTGCCGGACTTTGCCCCCGTTCCTTTACAGGCAGGACAGGTCTCCGTATTATAAAATTGCATAGTTTTTTCAGTCCCATTGTATGCTTCTTCCAGAGTTATCTGGAGTGAATATTCAATATCATCGCCCCGTTGTGGTCTGGGTTGTCTGCTTCTGCGTCCACCTCCAAATATTTCAAATATGTCTTCAAAGTGAGAAGACCCCCCCCCGCCAAAACCCATGTTTTCAAATATGCTTGAAAAATCTACCCCGCGGAATATATCTTCCTGGGTGTATCTGCCGTCAATACCGGCATGTCCGAACTGGTCATATTGACTGCGTTTGTTTGAATCAGACAGCACGGCATACGCTTCCGTTATTTCCTTGAACTTTTCACGGGCTTCATTCTTTTTTTCAGGCGGAACACGGTCAGGATGGTGCTGTATGGCAAGTTTACGGTATGCCTGTTCTATTTCCTGATGAGAGGCACTTTTGGCTACACCAAGAATATCATAGTAGTCCCGTTTTACTGTCATTTCTCTTCTTTGTATTCGCCTTCTATAACGTCGTCAGGTTTTTTATCGTCTTTACCGGCACTCTCTTCAGGTTGAGGCTGTTTGGGTTCAGGACCTTTTCCTGCTTCTTCCTGTTGTTTCTTAGTCGCTTCGCGATAGACGACTTCTGCAAGTTTATGTGATGCAGTTGTCAGGTCATCTTTAACTTTCTTTATGCGAGGAACATCTTCTGTTTTTACTGCCTCTTTTGCATCGCTCAAGGCCCGTTCAAGAGAAAGTCTTTCGTCCTGCGATATTTTATCCCCGTGCTCTTTAAGTGTTTTTTCCGTGTGGTATATAAGACTGTCAAGTTCATTCCTTGCTTCTATCATTTCCTTATATTTCTTGTCCTGCTCTGCAAATTTTTCGGATTCCCTGACATATTTTTCAACATCGTCTTTTGAAAGTTTATTGGGCGCGGAAATGGTTATGTGCTGTTCTTTTTTTGTACCTAAATCCTTTGCTGAAACATGGAGTATCCCGTTTTCATCAATGTCAAAAGTTACTTCAATCTGCGGGACACCACGCGGTGCAGGTGGTATTCCGTCAAGAATAAATTTACCTAAACTTACATTAGCGTTTGCCATAGGCCGTTCGCCCTGCAAAACATGGACTTCAACTGCCGGCTGGCTGTCAGCAGCGGTTGAAAATACCTGCGAGCGTTTTGTAGGAATTGTGGTGTTGCGGTCAATGAGTTTTGTCATTACATTACCCAGGGTCTCAAGACCAAGTGATAGAGGTGTGACATCTAAATGCACGATGTCTTTTACATCGCCAGCAAATAGCGCTGCTTCAATTGCCGCACCCATTGCAACACATTCCATCGGGTCCACACCGCGCTCTATTTTTTTGCCTAAATGGTTTTCAACAAATTTCTGGACTATAGGCATGCGGGTTGGACCCCCGACAAGGACTATTCTTGCTATGTCATTCGGAGATACTTTTCCGTCTGAAAGTGTCTGGTCCATCGATTTACCGCATTTGTCAACTATAGGTTTTACTATGGATTCAAGTGTCGCACGGGTAAATTTCTGGGTTAAGTGTTTTGGGCCGGAAGCGTCTGCTGTTATGAACGGCAGATTTATGTCTGTTTCAAACACATTTGAAAGTTCAATTTTTGCTTTTTCGGCTGCTTCATGCAACCTCTGGATTGCCATTTTATCGTTGCGTAAATCTATACCTGTTTCTTTCTTGAACTGTTCCGCTATATAGTCAACCAGAGCGTTATCCATATCTGTTCCGCCGAGTTGGGTATCGCCGGCAGTTGATAGAACATCAAAACTGCGGACACCTTCAACTTCCCAGAATTTCATTATTGTGACATCCAGGGTGCCTCCGCCGAAATCAAAAACAAGAATTTTTTCTTCTCTGGCATCTTTATCTATACCGTAAGCAAGACAGGCTGCTGTCGGTTCGTTTACAATACGTACCACTTCAAGCCCGGCAATCGTTCCGGCATCTTTCGTAGCCTGGCGCTGGTTGTCGTTGAAATAAGCAGGGACACTTATTACTGCTTTTTCAACTTTGTCTCCTAAGAATGCCTCTGCATCTCGTTTTATCTTCTGTAATATGAAAGCAGACAACTGTTGTGGGGTGTATTCCTTGCCGTGTGCCTTGAACTTGTGATCTGTACCCATTTTGCGCTTGAAAGCAGTAAATGTTCCTTCAGGGTTGGATACTGCCTGCCTGCGGGCGGGTTCGCCTATAAGCAACTGTCCGTCTTTTGTGAAAGCGATATAAGATGGAAAAGCTTTACCTCCAACACTTACACCCTCAGCCGCTGCTATTATTGTCGGTTTACCTGCTTCCATGTAAGCTGCTGCTGAATTAGAAGTACCTAAATCAATACCTATTATTTTTGACATAATCGTTAATCCTCCTCTCGTAAAATTATGGAATTCCCCGATTTATCGGGGTTAATCATTATCTCCTTACTATTTTGATGCATTAATTACGTTTTGGTTTCAGGTTTTACTGATTTTTTTGATACAATGACTTTTGCCGGTCTTATAACATCGTTTTGAAAAATATATCCGCGTTGGACTTCTTTAAGTATACTACCTTCTTCTATCTCATCAGATTCTTCATATTCTACAATTTCATGATAATTTGTATCAAATTTCCTATTTTTTGTTTCTACGGGTTGGACGCCTTCTTTTTTCAGAAACGATACAAATTCCTTGTGAAGTATATGTATTCCTTCAACCACTTTTTTAATATCCGAAGATTTATCAGCTGAATCAATAGCTTTGTCAAAGATGTCTATTAAACCGATTAGTTCAATCAGAATTGTTTCTTTCCCGAGTATGAATTTTCTGTTTTTTTCCTCTTCTGTGCGTCTGCGGTAATTATCAAATTCTGCTCTCAGCCGTAGCAATTGGTTATAAAGATTCTGGTTTTCCTCTTCTTTTTCTTTCAGTAATTTTTCCGTATCTGTTTCAATAGTTTGCTGTTCCGTATTCTCAATGTTTTTATCAATGTTATTATCAGTTTCTTGCCGCATAGGAGTATCACTGCTATTCTCTTCGTGTTTTTTCATGTTTTCCATAGGAAATTATAAAAGGGTAAACCCTTAATTCCTGGATAACCCCAATAAATTGGGGAATCCCTGAAATTAATCCTTCAGGATTTTACTCGCCTACAATTTTATTAAATATCTTATTTATTGTAGATGCCACAAAATTCACCAATGAAATCATCTTCGGATATTCCATGCGTTTAGGACCTATAATGCCCAGTATGCCCACAGGTTCTTCGCCTAATTTATATACTGTTTTTATTAAACTGACATCGTTTAATTCAGGCATATGATGTTCCTTGCCGATGGTGACATGTGTATTTAGCATTTTGCTGAAATCTTCTTCTATCACCTGTCTCAACAGTTTCTTATGTTCAATAAGTTGTATAAACGACGCCAGTTTTTTATAATCGTCAATTTTAAGTTTTGGGAGCATTTTATCCATGCCCTCAAGGAATATTTCGTCGTCAGGGGCCTGTCTGTTTAACTGGTTTGAAAGTAACTTTATAAACTTGTTCAATTCCTTATGTCTGTATTCAATTTCATGAATTATATCAGGCAACTTGTTTGTCAGTTCGCTTATCGTAGAATCTTTAAATTTTTCATTGAGTATCTGGGAAATATCGTTCAGTAAATGTTCATCTGCATCGTAATCGGTCAGTATAACATTGTGCTGTACAAACCCCTGATGCGTAACAATAATTACAAGCACTCTATCTTCGGCAAGTTTCATTAAATGTAACAGTTTAAGTTTGCTTTTATTTATATTTGGCGCTATAACAAAACCGGCGCAGTTAGACAGGGTTGCCAGTAAATGTGATGTGCGGACAAAGAGTTCGTTAAACTCGTTAATACGGGATTTATATTCTTCAATAATTTTCCTGCGTTCCTCAAGTGCGAGGGATTGTAATTCCATCAAAGAATCAACAAGCCATCTATAGCCCTTATCGGTCGGCATACGCCCGCTGGACACATGTTGTGTGGTAAGGTAACCTTCTTTTTCTAATTGAACCATAATATTTCTTATAGATGCACTTGAAAGGTCTATTTCATAGTCCTTGTTTATAATCTGTGAACTCACAGGCTTTTCTGTGTGGATATAGTGATAAATAATTGCCTGTAAAATCTTTTCTTTACGCTGTTCCGCTACTTCAGAGTCAACTTTTCGCATAAATGGTTCTTAAAACCCTAAAGGGTAAATTCCAGGAATTAAGGCTTTAGCCTTTTAGTAAAGGTTATAATTAGCACTTTGACTGTTTGAGTGCTAATATTATACTATAGTTTACTTTCCTATGTCAACCTTAATGTGATTTCTAACGGGATGAGATTTTGTTATTATCCACCTGGGTTTCAATTTTTTTGAACGATATGCCACTTTTTATGAAAAAAAATAAACCAATAACTGTTACAGGTAACCAACTCAAGAAATGAGACACCATCGCAAAACCTAAAGATTGTGTTTTTGATATACCGAAAATAGATAATGCTAATATTAAACAAGCTTCCCATGTACCGATATATCCGGGTGAAGATGGTATAATTACACTTAGAGCAATTGCACACTGGATTATGACTGCCCCGAATACAGTCAGTTTTAACCCAAAAGACAGTATGCATAAATATGCAGTAGTAACATATACAACCCATAATACTACGGTACACAACACAGCATTTATAAATGTCTTTTTATCTTTGACGAGATGAAGCCCTGTATAAAAATTTTCCACCAATCTCTTTATATTGTTCCTGATTTTATCAGAGGGAGCAATCTTTTCTACGAGTCCGATGAATCTTTCCTTTGAACGGAAAATCAAAAACACCATAATGCATATCACCGACATGAATACAATAACTCTTATTCTGCCTATCTGTCTTGGTAATAGAATAAAAAAAGAACTGCAGATAATAAGTAATCCTGCAAAAATCAGGTCAAACAGTCTTTCCAGTACTATAGTTGAAAGCACGGTGCTCTTGCTGAGATTATTCTTGTATGCCAGAAAATATGCCTGCATAATGTCACCCAACCTGAACGGGAGAACATTGTTTGTCATAAGACCAACGTTTGTTGCCTGGAAAAATTCTTTTAGCGGAAGATTCTTGTACTGGCTGGTTATAATCTTCCACCTGTAACTCCGGACAATAAGTCCCAAAAGTACAGTAAATAGAGCCAGCATTAAGTAAGAAATTTTAGCAGAACCGATGACTTTAATTACTTCAGCAATATTCACCCCGCGGAAAGCCAGATAAAGGAAAAAGAAACTTATTAATATACCTAATAAAAAACTTAGTTTTTTCATTGTTGTAACTCAGCTATATTTTTTATCTTTTCCCATCTTTCCTGATTATACCATGCCTTATTCATTAAAAAGTTATAGTGTGCCTGACCCGGTTTATTTTCTTTTCCTATTGGTAAAATTTCATACAGGTAAACATAGCTCCACGGATTGCGGACATACTGGTTCCAGAATTCAGGGACTTTTGAACCCTGTCTGCCATCTCTTAAAGTTACATCCCCTATCCCACGGTATATTTCTCTTACATATTTATTCCAGAATTCGTTAAAAGTTTTTAATCCTGTTCCGTCTTCCCAGCAGAAATTATCATATCCTGCCAGACGCTGACCTTCTGGTGGGTTTACTAAAATATGGGTGATTTTTTCTTCTTCTGTTAATTTTCTATGTAATTCTTCAGCATTTTTGCTTTCAGTTGACCATAAAACAACTGGATTGAATACAGCGCCTGTTGCAGTAACAAACTTTCTCCGAGAATAATATCCCCTGGTTTCTCCCAAAAAGAGTATTTTGGCTGTTTTGGGCAGGTTTTCATTTGCCCATGAAATTGTTTGATAATAAGGGCAGGGATAGGAAGGTCTCTGTGTTGAAAGATATTCCTTTTTTGTTTGGAAACCAAAAACAACACCCATTGGGTCGTGGCTGGATTTCAGTATGGTAAGGGCAAAATAAATATTTCCCAGAGATATAAAAACTATCGGCAAAATCACTATTTTTTTAAATAACTCATTTTTCTGGGTTTCATACAGTGAGATTGCAAGAATAATACTGATTATAGATAACACTGGTATAAAATGCCTCAGGTATATTCTGGCGACAAGTATCCATAGAATGTAGTTCAGTATTGCATATACGACGAGAAATTTCGTTATTTTTTTTGTTCTTATTGCTATGAATGTAAGCGGCAAAAGGTATAGCAATAAGGGGCCGGAGAAACCCTCCTGCCCTATTTTTCCCATAGTCAAATTCCATGGTATTGTAATAAGGTTTTTCAGGGTGAGTTGGACTGGCGCCTGGTCAGTAGCAGGGAATTCTTTAAGTCCAGGCCTGAAAATCACTCCTTCCTTTTCGCTGTAAGCAAACGGATATAAAAAATTGCCCTTCTCAGTATAGTTTCTTAATGCCCAGGGCGAAAACACTATTGAGCTGATAAATCCGATTAATATAATCTTTTTTAATTCAAATAAGAAGTTTTGTTTTTTTAGGAAAAACATAAATATGAAAAGTGTAAACATTAGACAAGCACCATAAATAAAGCAGGTATATTTGGAGCCCAAAGCAGTACCAAGAAATATACCTGATAGAATGGCCCATTTTATTGTAGCGTCCCGATTTATCGGGACGATTTCTTGAGCGGTGGATTGTTCAGAATTTATAACGGCAAATATTGCCAGAAACTGGAAAAAAGTAATCCCGAGTTCAATAGCAGTTTTCCATGAAACAGCACAAACCAGAGGTACGGTATAGAATATTACCGCGGCTAAAATGCCTGTCCTTCGGCTAAAATATTTTTTACAAAAGACAAATACTGCGCCACAGGTTAATAACCCCAATGACCAATGCATTAAATGTGCTACTATATCATCTTTAAGCATAACTCCAACAGTATATAAAATCTGTATATTGAAAGGGAAAAATGATTCACATTCATGGGGAATTGTAATTATTTTGTGGTTCAAAATCCAGTGGGCAGGAATTCCCATATGATAGCGGAGCGAGTCATAAAAAGTTTCAGGTGTAAGTGCACCGAGCAAATTAAACAATACCGCTGTCAAAAATATGAGAAGTAGAATTATCTCAATAGTAGAGAGTTTTTCCTTTTTAGTTCGGAGAACGGAGCCGGTTTTCGGGATACTTTCCTTAACTGTTTTTTTTCTCACTGTGTTAAATACAGATAATGCGCATGGTATAATTAGAATAGCCCAGATAATTTCTCTATAAAATAACCCACACCAGCCGAGCAACAGGACAAATAAGATTAGACCGCCCAGCCCCAGCCCGATAGAAAAAATAAACTTCTCAATGCCGGAAACATCGGTCAATCTGAATATCTGCAATAACTTATTTCCGGTTATTAAGGCAGCATATAGAATGATTAAGAGGATAACCATTGAAACGAGGTGATTAAACCAGACTTTTATAACTTCGGTTGTTATGGAAACCGTGTAGTTTCTTAAAGAAAATATCCAGTTTAAATTCTGCAGGATAATCGGAAAATTATTGTAGTATCTGGATATTATAAGGTAGGTCCACCAGGCAAAAAATAAGTAGAAAATTAATTTAGGCACCCATATTTTGGTTTCATTAGATATATCTGTTGGATGAATATGTTGTTTTTTTGTTTTGTCGTTTTTTTTCATTTGCTTTTTTCCATAAATTATTCTTATTTCATTTTTGACAATTCAGTTGTATAGCATTGTATATATACAACCACTATACATATTACAACCTAGTAAGGAATTCTTTGAACATAGGTAGAGTAAAAGAATAACAACCTCTTTTCAGTCTGTATAATATTTCTTTTTCAACAAGATTATTGAGTAGTAAGTTAATTGCTCCTCTGGATTTCTTTATTCTTTTCCTTATTTTTGATACTTCTAATTCTTCAGATAAGTCCAGTATCTTAGATAATAGTTCTCGCTCAGTATTAGATAGCCGAGCGAACCTTCCGTAAAAGAAACTTTCATCAAGTTGTTTCAACAAAAATGGATAGATTTTTTCAAAGTCATTCTCATTGATATCTTTTTTAGGTATGTTGTCAATAAGATGAAAACAGTAGAACTGGATAAAATAAGGATAACCTCCGGTTTCTTTTATTAATCTGTCTATTAGTTTTTCACCGAAGTTAAATTTTGTATGTTTTAGCGGTTGTTTTATTGCTTCTTCTGAATCTTTTGGACTTAACTCCTTAAATGTCCTTACCTGAAACATTCTTTCAGCATAAGTTTTTGCTTCTACCAGATTACCCGTCAAGGTAGGAAGTCCAGATAATACCAGGTAGTATCGTAATCCTTTTTGCTGAACATGTGAAAATGCTTCTAAAAGTAGAGATAAAGGAAAATTGTTAGATACTTTATTATCTTCTATGAAATGGAATTCGTCATATAAGAACACCAATCCATTAAAACCTGCCTTGTTTATTTCTGAGTAAAGTTCTTTCAAAATCAATTCAAGTCGGTCTACTAAAGGTCCCTTATATTCAGATAATAGTTTATCAGCAAAATCACCATTGATAACATCTTCATCTGAAACAGTAAATCCAATTCGTTTTTTTCTGACATTTTTGACTAAGGACGCTCCTTCTACTTTTGTAACCAAATCAGTTAGAAGTGCATAGAGGAACTTTTGTTCATTACAGAATTGACGGTTAAATTCTCTTCTTACAAAAAGCCATTTTTTCTCACGGCACATTTCTTCCAAATTCATTAGAAACACAGTTTTACCGGTTCCTCTCAGTCCGGAGATTACTAAATTCTGTGGAAGCGATAAAGCAGTATCAAGAGATTTCTTAAACACGAGAAGATCCTGGTTCCTACCCGCAAGATAAGGAGGCACCAAACCATTGCCTGGTCTGAAAGGATTTAGATTGGATATTTTTTTCATAAATTTATTTCTCGTCGAGTGTTATAGAGTGTATAGTATTGTATAGCAATTAGTATTATACAAAATCAGAAATGAAAAATCCATCAAAATATGCCGGCAGTACCACAGAGACTTTTTTATTTTTCCACATATTCTATTATTGTCCTATCTTGATAAGTTTTCTAAAAAGCAAAGACCTGTGCAATAAAAATTTAAGGATATGTCTTAGACTAGGCGGCATAAAATCAACTAATAATCTTTTTAGATTTAGGTACTTTAAATGAGCAAATGTTCTCTGGATACATAAATTCAAATAATATGGCTCGTTAATAAAAGTTATTAGAAAGCCATCCCTGGTCATTTTTTTGTAATATTTTTCTAAAAGCGAAGAAGTAATTCCATTTAATTTTATTTTTTTGAAAGAAAAACGTTTATAATCAATTTTATCTGTTATATTCAACAATCCTAATTCTCTAACTTGATCATGAAGATAAGTTCCAGGGATTGGCGAAGTAATGGAAACCCATACTATTTCCGGACCTGCTTTATATATTAATTTTACCGTTTGTTCTAAATCCTCCCTTGTCTCTCCAGGAGTACCAATCATTATATCGGCACAAATAATAATGTTATTATCTTTGCAAATTTTCATTACTTTATAGTTATCTTCCACAGTCGTTTTCTTATCTAATAAGTCGAGAACTTTTTGTGAGCCCGACTCAATACCAAAAATTATCATAACACAGCCACTTTTGGATAAGCGAGATGCAATATCTGTATCAAGGATATCTGCTCTTGACTGACAGCACCATTTCAATTTGATATTCCTTGAATCAAGTTCATCGCAAAATTCTTCCACTCTTTTTTTATTGAAAGTAAATATATCATCCTGAATTAACAAAGCTTTTAATTCATACTGTTTTATCAGCAATTCAATTTCATCTACTACATTTTTTACACTGCGATAACGAATCTTTTTACCAAAAATATTTCTCAATGTTGGTTGACAAAAAGTGCAATTAAAAGGACAGCCCCGGCTACTTAAAATGGTCATAGAAGGATAGGGTAAAGGGAAAATTTCACCATTTTTAAGAATATCTCTCATTGGAAAAAGGTCATAAGCCGGGAAAGGAATCCGGTCAAGATTTTCTACAAAAGATCTATTTTCACTTAGATAAATAAAACTCTTTTTCCGCCAAGCTAAACTTGGAATACCCTCGAGACTTATTCCATTACTTAATTTCTGAACAAGTTCAACTATAATATGTTCTGCCTCACCAGTTACACAAACATCAATATTTTGATCACTCAAAGCTTCAGAATATAATATTGTGGGATAAGCTCCGCCTAGAATAACTTTACTATCAGGGAGCAATTCTTTAGCTATTTTTGCAGTTTGATGAGCTCTGGAAGCAATAGGAATGTAGGCACTAATGCCTATTATTTCTGGTTTATAATCTTGTAATTTTGAAGCTACTTCTTCCCAGTTTTTAAGAAAACGGAAATCAAGAATATTTACTTCTATATTTGCATTACGTAATACTGATGCAAGATATCCAATACCTAAAGGTATATAAGCAAACAGCTCTTTCCACCCAAACCATTCTCCCGGATAAATTAAAGTTACTTTTGGATTCATTAAGACGCTCCACCCGACAGATAAAGATATAGAGATTAAATCGTATCCAATGCTTGTTTGAACAATTCTTCTACCACTTCCCAGCTATGATTTTTTTCAAAAAAAGCACGGGCAGATTGAAGGTTTCTCTCTTTTCCTTCTAAAAAAGCAAGTGTTTTACTAACAAAAAATTCAGCATCAGGTTCACATAACAAACAATAGTTTCCCACCAATCTCTTTGTTTCTCCTACAAGATAACCAACCACCGGGATTTCCATGGCTAAATATTCGTTAACTTTCATTGTTGCTTTCATTTGATTCCCAGAATCGTTCTTCATACAAATAAAAGCCATATCTGCTGCTGACAAATATAGTGGAATGACTTCAGGATTAAGGTCTCCCGTAAAAAACACTTCTTTTATTCCTAATTTTACGCAAATATTTTTATATTTTTCTAAGAGAGGACCGCCACCAATCATTAAAAGAAAACAATCCTTTCTTTTTAACATTATTTTTTTTACTGCTTCCAGAATTATTTCTAAATTCCCTACTCCTCCAGGACTAAAATATGACATAAATGTAAGAACTATCTTCCCTTCTATTCCTAAATTTTTCCTAATAATTTCTCGTTGTGTTTCGTTTTTATGAAAAATATTAAGGTCTATACCCTGGAGAACAAGTTTTATGTTTTTTGCTTTTCGGTTTCTAAAATAATCATAAAGTGATTGATTGGGAACCAATATCAAATCAGGCAAATAGGTAAAATTATCTTCAAAGAAAGAAAATATTCGGTAGCGAAAAGAAGAACCTTGTAAAAAAGAATCCACATCATCTGCGTCGACTATGGTTTTTTTACCCCGAATTTTGGACATCCATATACAAGGAATAGTCAAGGGATTAAATTTTTGTAAAAAAAGCATATCATATCTTTGGACAAAAGCATAATACATTCTCTGTAAAGTAGCTATAATTCCACTGAATACCGTATCGGTTTGAGAAATATTAATCACATCATTACTTTTTAATGGATAATTGTTCTCTATACATTTTACAGAATGCCCCTCCTTAATGAGGAATTTAGCAAAACAATGGAATCTCCGTGAAGATCCACCTTTATAATCAACACTATTAATCGCTAGAAAATGCATTTTAGGAAAATAAAAATGTCTTTATTCCAACCTTAACCTGCCAAAATAATTGTTTTAGAGTTTTTATTCTTTTTATACTTCCCCAGATATATCTTAAATTAAAATAAAAAATTCTATATGCTAACCGAGCAAGATTATTTATTTCTTCTACAGAGAAATTAACTAACCAATTAATATTCTTCAATTGATTCTCTGGATTTAAAGCATACTCTTGCCAATAATCCCTATCCAAAATATTTTCCCGCAATGCTCTATTGTATAACTCTGTTTCAGGTAATATCTGGGTTATATAAAACACCGCATAATCTAAATGTAATTCTTTAGCAAATTTTATTGTCTGAAAAATTTCATCTTTAGTTTCTTCCGGTGAACCCAACATGAAGTCACCGTAAGTAAGTATCCCTTCCTCTTTTACTATTTTTATAGTTTCTTTGACTTTATTCAAATTTAAGTTTTTATTTAAAACTTTCTGAATGTGAGGACTGCCTGTTTCTATTCCAAACTGAATCAGTTGACAGCCAGCTTTTTTCAATTTCTTAGCTAATTCTCTGTCTATAACATCAGCTCTTGACCTTATCTGCCACCGGATTTTTAATCCACTGTCAACAATCTTTTCGCATATTTGTATTGCCCTCTTTTTAGGAAAAGTAAAAAGTTCATCAAAAAAAAGAAAATCATTTATTCCCATCTTTACACAAATAGTTAGTTCTTCTACAACATTATCTGGACTCCTTCCCCTGGGTTTATGCATTTTTTCTGAAGAACAAAAATAACAGTTATAAGGACAACCCCTGCTGCTCATTAAAGTTGTAATTGGATTTTTTATAGCTAATATTGAATTATATTTCTTATATGATACGAGATTTCTATCAGGAAATGGTAGTTTATCTAAATCTTCCATCCTTTGAAATTCAAAGGGTTTATTCTGATTTAATTTTGTAATAACTCCAGGAATATCTTCAACTGATTTTTTGTTTTCTAAATTATCTAATAATTCCTTAAAAGCTAGCTCGCCTTCTCCATAAATGACATAATCAACTTCAGGAAAACTTATTGTCTCTTTTGGATAGATAAAAACATGTGGACCGCCCAGAACAATAATAATGTCTTTGCTAATATTTTTAACTATTTTAACTGTGTGAACTGTATCCCACCAATAATAACTGTTGCTATAGACACCAATCACATCGGGACTTTCTGCCTTAATGTAATTTTCTAATTTAATATAATCAGTATTTTCTACAACACAATCCAGAACCTTAACTTTATGAGTTGAATATTTTTCTATATAAGATGCTAAATAGAGTAAACCAAGTGGCGGATATGCTCCTACATCTACATTTATTGTTGTATATATTGGTTTTGAGGCACATTTAGTTAAAGGAGGGAAAATCAATAATACTTTCATTTTAATGATGTATCCTTTATTGTTTCTTGAGAATATTTCTCTTGAAAGTTCTCATTCCGGTCATAAACTTGTTATAAAAATCTCTCGGCGATTGAACTTTTTTAAGTTGGTTTAATATATATTTGGTATTGAAATAATGTGTTCTATAAGCATAAGATAATAATGAGTTCAGTTTTTCTCTTGAAAGATGCGGAAAAGATATTAAAGATTCTTCCGAAGGGTCTATCGGGACATAATCATTTTCTTTATTATCGAACCATTTATTTTGTTTTGCTTGATAATAAAATTCTGTTCCGGGAAACGGACATGCAATATTAAACAGAACATAATTAATGTCAAGTTCTTCTACTTTTTTTATTGTATCCTTAATTGTTTCTTCTGTTTCTAAGGAAGACGCACCTAAGAGAATATTCAACTCGGGTTCTATATTATATTTTTTCAAAATCTTTATTCCTCGGGAAATATTTTCCACTTTTATACATTTACCTATAGAATCAAGTATTTTTTGATTAAAGGATTCCACGCCTATATCCACATAGACACAATCTGACTCAGCCATTGCTTTGGCGATTGGTTCCGTTATTCTATCTGCCCTGGCAAGACATGACCACTCTAAATTTAATTGTTTTATTCCTTTGATTATTTGTAAGTCCCTTTCTTCATTCCATAAAAATTCATCATCCATAATAGATACGGATTTAAACCCTAAATTGGCTATTAGACGGAATTCTTCAAGAACCCTTTCTACAGAATGCAGCCGGGGTACAGGCTTATGATGGAAATATTTTTTGTATTCGAGTTCTCTGGCAAATGCAAGCGAATTAGGTACACAAAAAGTGCATTTAGCATAGCATCCCCTGGATGTGATAATTCCCGTATGGGGCATTTTCCTCATCTGCGGCCTGTAATATACGCTGTGGTCTAAAAGTGTTCTATCGGGTATTGGTAGGTCGTCGAGGTTTTCAATCAAACCATAGGATTCATTGTGGAAACACCGGTCATTTTTTTTATAACTTATTCCTTTGATTTTTTCTATTTCTCCATTTTCACGGATGCCCAACAACAAATCTCTTATTACGAAATCAGGTTCACCCCTTATTACAAATGTATCTTCGGTATCTAAGAAATTCTCGGGTAACCATGTTGGTTGAGTGCCGCAAAAGATGAATTTAATATTTTTTTTAACTTTTCTTATATAATTTCTAGCTAAAATATCCGTTTCTTCAGAAAGAAAAACAGTATAAAACACATATATATCAGAATCGTCTTTTTTTATGAAATTATAGAAATATTCTATTGATTTACCGTGAGTTGCCATATCATGTATTTCTATATCAAAATCGTTCTGTTTTAAAATAGTTGCTAGATATAATATAGGTAAATGCGGCAAAAAATAAAGTCCGTAATTACAACCGTAACATCTATCAACAGCTCTTTTATTATCCAATGGCGGTGGAAGAAGAAATGTAATTTTCATATAAACCCAAACCCTTTCATAATGGCGGCTTTTGTGGTATAAATCGTTCCTGCCAGTAGCCAAGCGGCCAGGCAATTACAAATGCTAAAGCTGCCAACGGTATTTGTAATGTAACTTTCCAGGATTTATTATAAATTTGCGCCAAGGTCATTAATATTGCTATACAAAATAAAATTAAACCTATTGATAAAATAAATATTGTATGAGATAAAATTGATAAAAAAAGCAATATAATTCCTACCAGTAAAGCGATACCTATAATATGGTGTATCGGTTTAAGTAATGTATGTTGCCATCTCCCAGCCTGAACTCTATTTCGTGCGTATTGATTCATTTGTATAAAAAATTGTCTGAAACTTTGCCGATGGTAATGCCACATACGAACTTCCGGAGTAAAAAGTAACTTATATTTTAAATCGTGTAAAACAGAACCCATCCAGAGATCGTCCGAGCGCAAAACTAATTTTGGCGGAAAAATTTTTGACAACGCTTCTCTGCGGAAAATACAGTTACACCCCGGTAAATCTGTTACTTCAGTAGTCGTGTTGCAATTCTGAACATGCCGGGTTCCACCAGATATTGCAGCTAAATTAAATACAAACGCAGCTGCCTGTCCAAAGGGTGATTCGTCTTCGGGTATCAATACAGGGCCACCTATTCCACCGACTGCTGGATTATTGAAATAATGGATGGCGCGCGAAAGCCATTCCTGTTCTACTATACAATCAGCATCAGTATAAGCAATAAGTTCACCCTTGGCAGCAAAAAAACCAACACTGCGTCCTGTTAAAACAGTTTTTTGATGGTCATAAACTACTTGATAACCACGCTGAAGAACTCTTTCAGCGGTTCCATCAGTAGACATTGCGTCAGATATAATAATTTCCAGCCGTTCTTTTGGATAATTAAGTCGACCTATTGAATCAAGACAACTATCAATAGTTGAAATTGCATTATAAGTCGGAATTATTATAGTGACCAGTGGTTGCATTAATATATTTTTGAATTATGTAATGTCTCACAATTTTTTTTAATATATAATGTCTCTTCGTACATTTTCCAGTCAGGACAATTTTTACAGAGAGATAATTTACTGAAGTCACCTTTAATCAGAGACTCCCTGGCTTGTCTGTGAGTCGCCCCCCAGACAGTGAATATATTTTCCTTATTAGCATCTCCTGAAACACAACTTGCTTCGTAGTCATGACAGCATATAGGAATCTTACCGTCCCAGGTTATAAAATAGGAACCCCAGGCAGCATGACATGGATAGCGTTTTTTAATGTCCACAGTAAAACCCGATTTTCTCTCTAAAGCATTCGCCCAGCTGTGCGTTACTTTCAGATAAGTGCTTATTCCTTTTTTGCCTTTCCATCTTTTCTTAAACAAATTATATTCATCTCTGTTTTCCTCTTGAATCAAAAAACCAAGAATAATATTTACCGGAAATCCTTTTTTTGAATTCTCTTCGTAAAGAAGATTTATATTTGAAACCAACTTCTCAAAAGTTCCGCCCACCCTAATCCTGGAATATGTTTCCGGATTATCCGCATCTACATCAATAAAAATATATTTCAATCCGGAGCCGATTAATTCCCCGGCAAAACCCCTGTCTAAGTTCATAGTACAATTAGTAGTCAAGCCAAGAATATCAATACCTGATTTTTTAGCATATTTAATTCTACCGATAATTTTTTTATCTAATAATGGTTCGCCAAAACCGATAAAAAATACAGGGATTTTAACTTTTGACTGGCTGATTTCATTTATTATTTTTTCATATAGTTTATCATCCATTATTCCTTTTTTTCTCTTCATAATTTTATTTGTGCACATCAAACAACTCAAATTGCATAAATTGGTCAATTCAATCTGAATCTGGTCAGGATAATTAGAAAAATATCTATGATATAGCCAGCAGAGGGTTTGATTTTTAAGAATTATTAGTCTGATATGAGTTGAAAATTTAGTTAAAAAACTTTCAGGTTGAGTTAAAAATTTCTCTATCAGAAACGTTCTTAATCCGGTAAACATTATTCCATGCCCCTTTGATATTAATTATACTAAAATATAGTTATAAAATACAATTGAGAGTCATATTATTAGTAATCCCTTGATAATCCCTTGAAATTCGGGTAAAAAAAAGGTAAAATTATAAACATAGATGAAACATAATGGAGGGGTCTTCATGGAATATAGTACGATTCAAAATATTTATGGTATTTTAATTACAATACTCCTTTAGTGAAAGAGAAAAACAAATAATATTTTCTGGTGGACTACTCAATGTGCTTAAGAATAAACCCCCGCACCTATGACTGATATAAGTTTTTCTTGATGCTGTAAAGGCTTTTGTATTTTCAATTAGAACCTTTAAGGATTAACAAACAATGATAGAAATTTCTATCATAATTTTGACAAAAAATGCTGGGTAAAAATTTCATGAATTGTCCAGTATGTGAAAAAGAGATAGAACCAAAATTAAAAAGAATATGGAATGATTATAAACTACTATTCTGTCCAGAGTGCGAAGTAATTTTTGCTGATCCTATGAAGAATCCTGGGCGCGAATGGTATGAACAAGAAATAATATATGAAATTGCAAGAATAGTTGTACATGGAAACATAGAATGGTACCATCAATATTTTCTCAATTACAAAAAAATAGGAGATACTCTATTTGATGTGGGTTGTGGTATTGGGCGCTTCCTTAACAAAGCTAGAATTAAGGGGTATAAAGTAACAGGAATTGATTTTGACCGCCGTAATATCAAAATCTGTAAAACAGTATTTAAACTATTTGATGTATATGATTCTACTCTAGAAGATTTTAGATCTGCAAATCCGAATCGTTTTTTTGATGTCATAACACTTTTTGAAACTCTTGAACATGTAGATAACCCACCTTACTTCATAAAACAGATTAAAAGTATTTTAAAGCCTGATGGATACATCGCATTAAGTGTACCAAATCGCGAAAGAAATATTGATCCCCTTAGATCTGGAGATATGCCACCAAATCATTTAACTTGGTGGAATAAAAAAACACTTTCAGATTTCCTTGAGAGAAATGGTTTTATTATTGTTAGTATTATTGAAAAACCCATTGATGCGGATGATATAGCCAATCTTCTTAAGTATTTCTTTATAGTCTTGTTAAAATCTAAATTTAGTATAATTAAGAAGACAGTTGAAAAAAGTGTTGAAACAGGACAAGGATCGAGAATCCGGATAGTAAAATTTCTAATAAAAATATGGCTGACATTTTTTAATTGTATTTCCTTCATCATAAAACAAATATTCAAAATCTTTTCTCTGTCAAAAGTCATAAAATTGAAAGGTCAAAATCTTTTCTGTCTTGCAAGGTTAAACAGATAAAAATTCCTGTTTAAGTAAAATATTTAGTAAACAAGCGAACAGGATTATATAGAATATAGTTCGGATTTTAGAATATTTTGAAAATAGACTAGAATTTTGGTGGCAACAAGTGATAAGTAATTATTATAAAAATACAGAGAAACTCAAAGATGTTGATGAAGAATATGAAGTAAAGAGATATAAGAATATATAAACATAAACTTTTCCGGTACTGGTATGATAAAGATTCTTTGTTATTAAGGAAAATCAGAGAACTTATAAAATCATCACATTTTATGAGAAAATTAAAAGTAACAATAAATTGCTGTAATACAGAATAACAACACAATTGACACTCAAATTTGACATTAATATTGAATTATGATAAAATTTTTAATATGAAATACTTCATAACAGGTGGAGCAGGTTTTATCGGCAGTCATCTTGTAGATAGATTAATCGGGGCTGATAAAATCACTGTTTACGACAATCTCAGTTCGGGCAGGACGGAGTTTATTGAAAAACATACAAAAAAACCCGGGTTCAAATTTATTAAAGGTGACCTGAAGGATATAGATAAACTGAAAAAAAGCATT
>Ga0210051_1001007_pt1 | contig 28088 bp, 26 predicted proteins | sample CryGey092014_all_FD_185464 | JGI IMG/M metagenome (GOLD analysis project Ga0210051, IMG submission 185464) | Groundwater microbial communities from aquifer - Crystal Geyser CG23_combo_of_CG06-09_8/20/14_all (SPAdes) (version 2) | ecosystem: Environmental > Aquatic > Deep subsurface > Groundwater...
TCTCTGCGGAAAACTTTAAACTCGTCTTCGGGATTTCCTGGTAATTATCGATCGTGCCGCTCGCCTTGATGAGCGCATTCACTATTCGCGTCGAAAGATTATTGATCGTGATCCGGCTTTCGCCGAAATCGGCGTTAAGGGCGATATCTTCTATCGGTATTTTTTGAGCGCCTACGAGAAGAGAGCCCTTATCGAATGTTATTTTGCCCTGAAGGGTAGTGATCTTACCCGTATTTATTTTAAGATCATTGATGTTAATTTTTAGATCCCCGGAAAATTTTTCACCCAATTGTGCCGCCTGTAAAGAAGGGACCGCTTTAACAAGCGATTGGTAATCCAAAGAATCGAGATTTAGGTCTAAAGAGAGGTTTTTAAAATACATAGGAGCCGTCGAAAAGCCGCCGATACTCCCCTTCATAGCTATGTTCTGGATATTACTGAAAAGCGCGGCTTTTATATCAAGCGCAACCGGTCCTCTAAGCGATACGTTCTCTAAGAGGACGTCCAATTTATCAAGCTTCATGTTAATAGGGGGCGTCATTGTCATGTCCTCGAAACGCACATTGCCTCTTTTAATTTCAAAACGGTCTACAAGAAATGGCACTACCGGAGCCGCTTCTGCTTTTTTCCCGGCAGGCGCCGCTTCCTTAGGCTCCACGCCGCGAACTTTAACCAGTCCTTCTTTTGTCCTTGTTATACTAAGGACCGGGTTTTCAAAAGAGAGTGCCGATATATGAAATTTCTTTTGCAGCAATCCGAGTAATTGGAGTTTCGCGGTAATATTATCGGCGGATATAGCGATATCGCGCTTGTCGCCTTCCTGGGTGAATATCTTTAAGCTATCAACGCCCAGGGTCAGCCCGCCGCTCCACTTTAAGGAAAGCGTTCCTATCTCGACCGGGTTACCCAAGGCAACCTCAAGCTGTTTTGTGATAAGCGGTTTATAGGAGTTGATGTTAAACTTAGCGATAAAGATCGCCGGCCCAACAAGACATACTAAGAAAATGACAATCGCAATTAAAAATAGCTTTTTCATAAACGCATCCTAATGTTAAAAATGAAACATCACATCTAGTGGGTCATGAAGTCGCGTAGTCGTAGGCTACCGTCTTAATGCGCCGTTTTTATCACTTTTTTATTTACAGTTGAAATTTCGAAGCTTGTGTTGTTTTTTTTGAAAATTTTTCCTTAACGCCGTCCACGGCCTGCTGGAGGGCGCCGATTATTTTATCCACCTCTTCCGTAGTTGATTCATAAGCGGAAGATGAAAGATGCCCTAATAATTCTATTTTCTTTACAGCATTAGGCACCCTTTGTGTAGCTAATCTCTTAAATTTATCATGTTTGCTTTCCACTTCTGCCATCTTTTCCTCCTTTTTAATAAAAGCAGTCCAAATCCTTATTTCTAATTTTATCTTTTATGTGTAATTTACTAATTTTCCAGTGAAAAATAGGTTATAACATAACTTATCTATTGTCAAGAAATTAACTATTCTCATTGTTATCCGATGTTACTCGATTTATACTTTTGTTTTCGACTTTGGTGGGCATCCCTCGACTGCGCTCGGGATCTTTCGAGGGATCCCCAAGCCTGTCGAAGGACAATTTTGGCGCAAGATTCATAACTGGGATACAATAACCATCCCCAAAATCTAATCTTTTCTTTAGGGGGCAGGCCTAAGATAGGATACGGGACGGGCCTGGGTTCAGTTTCAGGATCGTCCCTGATTGGACATAAATGTGCGCTTTATAGAATTACCGAGTCTGCCTTTTTGTATTTCTTTAACTACAATATTCTTTAGTACGAAGGGACTCACAATAAGGAAAGACATTATATCTTTAAAAGTATAAAACCTTACAATATTCATCTTCCACGCTATCTTCAAAAGCCTTGGCAACGTATAGAAAGAGAATCTTATTTTCTTACCTATCTTTTTTAGCGCAGGATGGCTATACATATCGGAATAAAGCTCTCCTTTGTCGGTAATATGGTAACCGGGCGTTTTCTCGGCAAGCTCCTTAAGCGCTGAATATTTATCTATTCGCAATTTGTTGTAACTAATGGAATCAACTTTTATTTCTTTCGCGAACTTCGGTATGCACATCATCTCTTCCTCGGTCTCGCCTATATTACCGTAAATAAAGTAACCGTGGCAATATATAGGATATTTTCTCAAGATCTCAAAAGCTTTCCTTATATCATCCGAGTTAAAACCCTTATTCATTTGAGCTAGTATATGGTCATGCGGAGATTCTAGGCCTATTAAGAACATTTTAAAACCTGCCTTTACCGCCTTTTCCAACAATCTGGGATGTTTTGTTATTTCAATGCGCGCCTGGGCTATAAATCGTTTTTTTATTTTGCATTCTACTATTAAATCGCAAATTTTTTCCGCTCTTTTTACATCTACAAAAAAATTATCATCACTAAATAACACTATATCCGCGGTTATTCCTTCGATCTCTTCGATAACAGAATCAATGCTGCGGGCCGAGTAGTTTCTCTTTTGCCCCAGAGGATTTAAACTAAATGTGCAGAATTTACAGTTATAGGCGCATCCCCGCGCGCTCAACATATAATCATAAGTCGGGCTTGTAAGGTCAACGCCGTTTAATCTCATGTTGTATTTATTGCGCCTCAGGCTGCGATCCGGAGCGGCTATAGCGTTCACATCCGGCAGGGGCCTGTTTGCGTTGTGAATTATACTGCCGTTGTTTCTATAAGAGATGCCTAAAATATTTTCGAGAGGCAAACATTTAAAAATTTCCTTTATTGTCTCTTCGCCTTCTCCTCGTACGATAATATTTATTCTCGGAGAGGCTTTAAATAGATCTTCGGTTATCTCGGTTGCCGTATACCCTCCCACGACAAGTGGTATATTATCCGGCATTCGATTCAAGAGGTCATATATTTCGTTAAGCTGGCGGCGCCATCCGAGGCTAACGCATACAATATTTATTTCCTTGCGTATAAAATCTAGGAGCTTATTAACATCGCTTAAGTCTTTTTCGTATCTTAAGTCAATAAGCGTTATTTTATCCGCAAGGCCTTTGGCGTTTGCAGCTACATATTCAAGGCCTGTAGGCGGAAAAATTTCCATAATACTTCTTGTGTCGTCTTTATGGGCGACGTAAGGATTTAAAAATAAAGCGTGTTTATATTTCATTTGGAATTTCCTGGTGACACTTTTCACTCCGATCCCGAATTTGCCTTGTATTATAGTACAAACATGACCCACAAACAAGCACAAACGTGTCCTTTTGTTCAATCCAAAACTGTCGCTTTTTTATTACCTGATGTTACCCGATTTATCCCTTTGTTTTGAACTCCGGCGGGCACATTTTGGGCACAAAAGTCATATCTAGACAAGACGTGCTATCGCTTATTCGGAACGCCCTTCTCTTTTTTCTTTAATCAAGCTTCCTATGCGCTTCAACTCTTCGGGTAATTTATCCTCAAAATCTATTGAAATATAGAAATACGAGTCGCAACTCTCGGTAATAGGCTTATCGCCTACAGGAAACCCCCACTCCAGCCTTATCAATACCTGGTCATAAAGCCTTAACCTTATTCCGCTGCCTACACCCCAGAAATCGACGGATTTTTTCTCCGTTGACAAAGGGGATCTTCGCTCTCCATGACCATAATCAAGAAACGTAAACACTGTAACTTGGTCTCTTAAAGATTCCTTAGCATAAGGAAGCCGTATATTCTGCGGGATAAAAAAACTCGGTATAAGCAATTCCCCGCTTGCAGTAGCCGCGTTATCGGCTGAATAGTCACCGTCGGGGTAACCCCTAACCGAATTCATGCCACCCAAATAAAATGTCTCCTGAGGCATGAGTTTGGTAGAAGCAAACTGGGTTTTACATTTTAAATTTGCCTGAAAACTGCACGGCAGACTTTGTCTGCGCTGGACGTCAAAATTAAACTTGCTGAATGAGGATTTTGCCGCTCTCGAAGCTAAGGGATTGTTGTTAGGGCTGGCACCGAATGTATCGACGCCTTGAGAAAATTTAGGAGAGAAATATGTCATACTGCCTAAAGCGCGATATACAAAGTTGCCGCCCGCGTTTATAATACGCAACCTATCCCTATTAATAGTCCCGGCATTCTCTTTGATCGTCTTATCTTTGGCGTCGAATCCTAAAAATAATTCCCCTAAGCTTTCGCCTTTTGCGTTAAAAATATCCTGATATAAAGAAAAACTTATATTTTCTGCTTGTGAATTGATCCCAAATTGTGAAAAATCTTTTTTGGGAACGGCCTTACTTTCATTATACCCGTAAAGAAGGTGCGTGCCGCTAGCGCCTATGGGCAAATTGTGATAGGCATATTTTCCGCTGAAATCTTTCCCGAACATATAACCGGCCATAAGAACATCGTCCAGGCCTAAAAGATTATTATGCCTGAAACCAAGGCTGTTCCTGTATTTTCCTGTAGAAATCGAGCCTTCATTGTCAAATGAGTATATCAAATGGAGAGGGAAGCGCGTTTTGGTTCGCAAGAGGATGTCCGTCGTACCAGGTTTTTCTCCGGCATGAAGCGTCGCCTTGACTTCGCGGTCAGGGTTTCTATTCATCAAATCTAAAAACTTCTTTATCCTGCTATAGCGAAGGATCTCTTCTGCTTTAATTTTCCAGAAATCTCTTAGCCTATTCTTTTTAAAATACTTGTGCTCTTCGATACGGAGTTCGCCCATCCTTGCCTCCACGACCTCTAGCGTAACTGTGTTGTCTGTGATTTCCTGCGGAGACACAAAGACAGCTGCGATAATCCCGCGTTTTAAATACTCCTGTGTGTTTCTCGGGGACAGGTCCCGCAACAATCCCAGACTTGTCCCTTATTATAACCCTGAATTGTCCCTTTTTCAATCCCAGAATTGTATTTTTAACCAACCTGGACATGTCACTTTTTTTAAAATAGTTTGAAAGAAAATGCCTACTTTTAGTGTCATGTATAGTAGGGGAGGTAATATCTATGCCGAGACAAGCCAGATTAGTTTTGGAAGGTTTTTGTTATCATATTATTAACCGGGGAAATCGTAAAGAGAGCATATTTAAAGATACCGATGATTACGAAAGATACCTCAAGCTGTTGTCTAGATATAAAATAAAGTATAATTTTAAGTTATACGGATGGTGCCTTATGAACAATCACGTCCATCTTATACTAGAATCTAATAAACTAAGCAATGCTATGCATGGTATAAATTTGTCATATGCGCAATATTTCAGATTCAAATATAATAAATCAGGCCACTTCTGGGAGGGCAGGTATAAGAGCTTTGTTATACAAAAAGACCAATACCTCATCAATTGCATCAGTTATGTGGAATATAACCCTGTTCGGGCAAATATAGTAAGTAGGCCTGAGGATTATAAATGGAGCAGCTATTCTACTAGACTTCTTGGGCAGTCGAATGGGTTACTTGATCCTTTAGCTCTTTAGGGACAGGTCTGAGATACGCTGGGGGACAGGTCTAAGATTGGCTTGGGACCTGTCCCTGGATTCTCGGGACAGTTTTGCCTGAGTTAAACTATGGCAAAACTGGCGGAGGAGGTATGATTCGTCGTCCCGCCCGTGCTTTAACTTCCGGCGGGACTCCTTAAAAAGGAAACCTGATGTTTCCTTTTTAATATTTTTCCTTCTTCCGCAAAGATGTTCTCGTGCGCCGATAAGGAAAAAACTATAGTTTTTTCCTTAAAATCCTTTTTCACGAATCCTACCAACTACACGCGTAATATAATACATCCTCAAACTGAGTTAATAATACTTGGCGGAGGAGGTAGGATTCGAACCCACGGTGGGCTTACGCCCACAACGGTTTTCAAGACCGCCGCTTTCAACCGCTCAGCCACTCCTCCAAAATTTCTATAGCTTTTCTCGTGTGGGAAATTTTGCCCCGAGGCACCATAGTTTAAGGTAAGTGCCGAGGGACGAAACTTACTTCCCTTCCATAAACTCAAATATCGTTTCCGCCACGAGTTTATGGCCGTTCTCGTTCAAATGCCCGTCAAGAGGATAATATAAAGCTTGGTTTTTATTATCCTTTAAAATTTTAAGCATGTCAATAAAATCTATATCGTGGGCTTTACAAAATTCCCTCGCCGCATTATCGAAATCATCCGTTGGTTTTTTATCAAAATAAAACGGGTTATTTATATTTTCAACCCCCTTAACCTGGAACTCCAGCGGCGCGATAAAAACGATGAGCTTTATTTTATTACTGTCGGCGATTTCTTTTATACGTGAAAGATAATCTTCTGTATCGCGCCACGCCTCTTTTTTAAGTTCATCATTGCCCTCCCGGATAAAAAAGAATTGGTCTACGGGAAACTTTTCTTTTTTGGATATTTTTTTCGCGAGTTTTACCTTTTGCCTTGAAAAATAATGATAAAACCTCGAATGCTGATAAATAAACGATCTTCCGAACGGAGGGTTGACATTATCTTTTATGTTTTTATATTGATAATGGTCATCATACACGTCATTGGCGAAAAGCTGGACTATTATATAGTCGGGCTTGAACTTAAGCAATCTATCCCTTATATATAAATATTCAAGCTTAGGCGAGTAACCTGACATGCCGGCATTGATCACCTCGACGTTCTCGCCTCTCTCTTTGAATAACTGCTCCAGGCGGCTTGAATAATTCTTACCCATGTCCACCTGGACGGCCTCTGTGAACGAATCCCCGACGGTGATAATCCTTAATGTCCCTTGATTTTTTCCAATATTGCAGGGCTTCCCTATAAACCCCCATTTATTGATATATCCATGGCCTATAAACTCGTTTTCGCGACCTTTGCTGGCAAAATAAGTATTCGGGATGTGCTGGGTGTGTAGATAAGGATCTGGGGTCCATATGTGCCCGCCTTCTATAGACGCCTCTATGCGGATAATTATTTCCCCGGCTGCAAGAAAAATAATTACGGAAAGGATCAAGGAGAGAACCGTAAAAGAAAGTTTTTTACTCATACGACAAAAAGCTGGTTAAATATAGAAACATAGATATCCTTTGTGATCGTGATGAATGAACAAGAAAAATTTTTAAATGAAAAATCGGGCAGTAAGGATCCCAATAAAATGCCTATTACAAGAAAATTTATGATATAAACCAGTACTAGCGAATTCCAATAACCGAGCCGAAGGAAATCCGGCTGTTCTATCTTGGTTTTATCTATGGTCATGACTATATGGAACGAAAACGCAAAGCCTACTAGGAATATAAAATATCTTTCGGAAGAGCTGATCCTCCAGAAGGCATCCACGAACAGGTATAAGGCTAAGACCAGTATCGCGTGTATAGGAACGAAATAGGGTGCCAGCTCAATAAATGTATTGGATTTATTAGTTTTCACGCTCCCGCCTTTTTTTGAAACTTTAAACGAGAAGATCTTGCCGCCGAAGATCCAGACGAATATCGCGTGCACAAATTCGTGGCCCGCTACGTACAAATAATCCATTTTAAAAAACACAATATACATGATAACGTACGCGACGACGCCGCAAAAAAAGTACCTGGACATAGTTGTCAGGGCCTTTACCCCGGTCAGTTCAAAGTAAAAAGCCTTTGTTACGGCAACAATAAAGGGTATGAACGCCACGCTTATGAGATTTTTTACTATTTTGCCAGCCATGATCTTTTAGGATTTACGCTCTATAAGCTTTTGCCCGTCGAGGTAGGGCACTAAGGCGTCGGGAACTTTAACGCTTCCGTCTTTTTGCTGGTATGTTTCCAATATGGCTACCACGAGCCTTGCCAGCGCGACGCCTGAACCGTTCAGCGTATGGATATATTCGGCCCTTTTTGAATCCTTTGGCCTGTATTTTATATTTGCCCTTCTCGCCTGAAAATCCGTGAAATTGCTGCAGCTTGAAACTTCGAGATGGGTATTCATCCCTGGGGCCCAGAGTTCTATATCATAACATTTGCTTGCGGCGAAGCTGATATCGCCCGTGGAAAGGAGGACTACTCTATAAGGAAGTTTAAGCAATTGAAGCACCTGTTCCGCATTTTTAAGCAAGGCCTCTAATTCGTCAAAAGAGGTTTCGGGTTTTACAAATTTCACGAGTTCGACCTTGTCGAACTGATGGACGCGGATAAGCCCTTTGGTATCTTTCCCGTAAGAGCCTGCCTCTCTCCTGAAACATGCAGTATAGGCCGTATAATAAATAGGCAGGTCTTCCTCATCAAGGATCTCGTCCCTGAATATATTCGTAACAGGCACCTCTGCCGTCGGTATTAGAAAGAGGTCATCGTCCTTTAATCTATACATGTCCTCTTCAAGCTTCGGCAGCTGGCCTGTACCTGTCATGCTGTCCCTGTTCACTAAAAACGGCGGGAAGATCTCCGTGTAACCATGTTTTTTGGTGTGCAGATCTAACATAAAATTGATAAGCGCCCTCTCTAGCCTAGCGCCTTGCCCTTTGTATAAAATAAAATTAGAGCCTGTTATTTTTGACGCCCTCGGCAGGTCGATGATATCAAGAAGTTCCACGATCTCGACGTGCGTCCTGGGTTTGAAATCAAATTTCGGAATCTCTCCCCAGCTTCTCGCTATTTTATTGTGGCTCGCGTCAGGTCCAACGGGAACAGAGGAGTGGGGAACGTTCGGTATCATCAAAAGCATTTTATTAAGGCCTTCTTCGACCTCGTTCAGGCGTTTATCGAGCTCCTTTATCCTATTCGATACGTCTTTCATCTCCGCTATTTTTGAAGAAGCGTCGGTTTTATCCTTCAGCATCTTGGCGATCTCATCCGAGGCGATATTTTTCCGGTTTTTTAAGCTCTCGGCTTCCTGTAAGATTTTTCTTCTTTCGGCATCCATTGAGAGGACCTTATCTATATCAATTTTTAAGTTCCTGTTCTTTATCGATGTTTTGACCAGTTTCTCATTTTCTTTTATAAATTTAATGTCGAGCATTTGTCTATCCTTTTCGTTTTTTTATAGTTTAATATTAGTTATGATTACGGTGATGAAAAACCAGATTACAGTGATAAAATATGAAACTTATCACTGTAATCTATTGTTTATCATTGTAATCATTTATATGAATTTTTTCTTATCCTTTTATAACACCTAAAGGTCGCATCCTGCAGACTTTTTTAGAGATCCCCGCCATATGCACAACATCGACGACGTCATTTACGTCTTTATACGCCTCAGGCGCTTCTTCCGCAAGTGTAGCCCGGCCTTCAGCCTTCACAAATATTCCTTTATTTTCAAGTTCTTTCGCTATGTCCCTGCCACGGCACGCTGAAATAGCCGCTGTCCTCGAGAGGACCCTGCCTGCGCCGTGACATGTGCTGTAAAATGTCTCTTCGGCTTTTGCTGTCCCGACGAGCAAATAAGAATTGCGCCCCATGTCGCCCGGTATGATAACGGGCTGGCCTATATTTTTGTAAGCCTGTGGCAATTCCGGGTGGCCTGGACCGAAAGCGCGCGTGGCGCCTTTTCTATGAATGAATAACTTTTTTTCTTTGCCGTCAATTTTATATTTCTCGAACTTGCCAATATTATGCGTGACATCGTAGATCAAGCTCATTCCCAGATCTTTTTCGCTTCTTTCGAAAACTTTTTCAAAGACCTCACGGGTGAGATGCATGAGACATTGCCTGTTGGACCATGCGTAATTCGCGGCGCAGGTCATGGCGCCTATATAAGATTTGCCTTCCGGTGAATTCACCGGCGCGCAAGCCAATTGCCTATCAGGCACTGATATATTATACTTTTCAAGACACCTTAGCATACTTTTTGAATAATCGTCGCATACCTGGTACCCGAAGCCTCGGCTGCCTGAATGTATCATAACCGTAACCTGGCCCTTATACAGCCCAAAGACCGCGGCGGCCTTCTCGTCATAGATCGTATCTATCGCCTGGATCTCCAAGAAATGATTACCCGAACCGAGCGTGCCTGATTGTTTCTTTCCGCGTTCATAAGCCCTGTCAGAAACTTTTGAAAGGTCAGCGCCTTTAAGCTCTCCTTTTTCTTCAGTATACTCCAGGTCCTCTTTCCTGCCGTAACCTTTCTCGACAGCCCAACGGGCGCCTTTCAAAAGGATCTCTTCTTCTTCTTTTGGGTTTACTTTTATATCGCCGGACGAACCGACCCCGGATGGGACATGAGAAAAAAGCATATACACGAGGTCTTTAAGTTTTGGGCTCGTCTCGTCCAAAGTTAAATTCGTTTTAAGCAACCGGACGCCGCAATTTATATCAAAACCTATTCCGCCCGGGGTGACCACGCCGCCGTCTTCCGGGTCTGTCGCAACCACTCCGCCTATCGGCAGGCCATAGCCCCAGTGTATATCAGGCATTGCCAGCGAATATTTTACGATCCCGGGCAGGGTAGCGGCGTTGGCGACTTGTTCGGGCGCTTTATCGAAACGGATATCTATTAGGAGTTTTTGGTCGGTATATATAATACCGGGCACGCGCATGCCGGATTTATAAGATTTAGGGATTCGCCACCGGTAATCGTCTATTTTTTCTAATTGGCCTTCCCATTTATCCGCCATGACAGCCTCAGGTCACACGTCAAAAATCAATTGCGTCTGCCAAATATTATTTTTATTTTCTATTTTTAATTCATGGTAGGTAACAGCCTTGATCTCTGTTTTCAGCCGGCTTCTGTTCTCGCCTATGTGCCGCCCGAACGCTTTTGCCGTGATATGGCTATCATTAAGATCGACGATCTCGAATTGGCTGAATATCAGGCCTTTGGTGTAAAAATTATATAAAAGCTCGTCGAGCCAGGCCACAAGAAGCTCTTCGGAATTAGGCGCGTCTTTTTTAATATCGACCGTAACCGAATTTTTTAGGCTGCTTAAGTCGGCTATTATATCGAACATGGCGAATGCGGCATTTTTGAAAAGTTCGGCGAGGTCTTTTCCGTAAACCTTTATACCGATATCAGCAGTATGGTCTATGAGTTCGTATGGTTTCATTGGATCAAAAAAAGTGGTGAGTCGCCCGAGACTCGAACTCGGCACGCCCGCCTTAAAAGGGCGGTGCTCTACCAGATGAGCTAGCGACCCACGAAATTAAATTTATACCTTATGGCTGTCGAAGGATCACGTCCCGAGGATCTCTTTTTCTTTTTCCTGCAATACCTTGTCAACTTCGCCTATATATTTGTCAGTGAGCTTTTGGACCTCATCTTGGGCCTTGAACCGCTCATCCTCAGGGACACTTTTATCTTTTTCCAATTTTTTAATGTGCTCATTAGCGTCGCGCCTTATGGAGCGAATAGAGATCTTGCTGTCCTCGGCGATCTTTTTCACGACTTTTGTTAATTCTTCCCTTCTCTCTTGCGTAAGCGGCGGCATTGAAAGGCGTATGAGTTTCCCGTCGTTTGTCGGCGTGACGCCCAGTTCGGAAGCTAAAATAGCTTTCTCTATTTCGTTTATCACGCTATGGTCCCAGGGTTGTATGATAAGCAAGCGAGCCTCGGGAGTAAGGATATTCGAGATCTGTTTAAGCGGCGTAGGCGTGCCGTAATAATCTATTTTTATACCTTCTACCAGGCTTCCTGACGCCCTGCCTGTGCGTATGGTCGAGTATTCTCTTTTGGTAACCTCGATGGTCTTCTTCATCCTGTCTTCGGAATCTTTTTTTATTTCATTAATATTCATGGCTGTACCCTCCTTCTACTTCACTACACTGCCTATTTTTTCACCCAATACTGCCCTTTTTATATTGCCTTCTTTTGTCAGATCGAAAACAACAATAGGAATTTTCTTGTCCATGCACAAACTCACCGCGGTCGCGTCCATAACCTTCAGGCCTTTTTTCAAGATATCCAGATAGGTGAGTTTGGCTAGTTTTTTAGCATTCTTGTTTTTCATGGGATCATCGGAATAAATCCCGTCGACCTTTGTGGCCTTTAATATGACATCGGCGTTTATTTCCATGGCCCTCAGGGCAGCAGTGGTATCTGTCGTAAAATAAGGATTACCCGTACCGCCTACAAATATGATGACCCTATTTTTTTCTAGGTGCCTGATAGCCCTGCGCCTTATATACGGCTCTGCCAATTGCTGCATTTGGATAGCGGTCTGAACCCTGGTAGGAACATTTTCTTTTTCAAGCGCGTCCTGGAGGGCTAATCCGTTTATTACCGTAGCGAGCATCCCCATATAGTCGGCCGTAACCCGGTCCATTCCCCTTATGGAACTTTCTTCGCTCCCTCTAAATATATTTCCCGCGCCTACGACCAGGGCTATCCCAAGGCCCAATTCCCGCACTTCTTTTATCTGTTTCGCGAGAGAAGAAAGGATCCTCGAGTCTAAACTTGATTTTCCCTGGCCCTGCAGCGCCTCGCCGCTTAATTTCAAAATAATTCTTTTATAGATCGGTTTTCTTTTTGTTAGCATTCTTCTCCGACTTGGTATCTTGTGAACCGGCGGACCACTATATTTTCGCCTATCTTTGCCACCATAGATGTGAGATAATCCCTCACCTTAATGTTCATATCTTTAATAAAAGGTTGATTCAGGAGACATGCCTCTTCATAGAATTTTTCCAGTTTTCCTTCGGCTATTTTCTCTATCACGTTTTCGGGTTTGCCTTTCATCTGCGCTTTTATGATCTCTTTTTCTTTCTCGATCACATCGACCGGCACGTCTTCTTTCGATATATACCTGGGATGACTGGCCGCTATCTGCATAGCGACATCTTTAACAAAAATCTTGAAATCCTTATTTCTAGCCACGAAATCGCTCTCGCAGTTTACCTCAAGCAAAACACCGATCTTACTGCCTAGATGTATATAGCTTTCTATAACGCCGTCCTTGGCGGTCCTTGAGGCTTTTTTGCTGGCTAAGGCAATACCTTTCTTTCTCAATATTTCTATAGCCTTATTTATGTCGCCGTTCGCTTCTTTGAGCGCCCTTTTGCAATCCATCATGCCGGCGCTGGTCTTTTCTCTCAATTCCTTTATTGCATCAAGCATTGAAATCACCTTCCTTGCTGTTATATTTTTATTGTGTTTTTGTCTTTTTCTTGGCCGGCTTTTTCTTTATGCGCTCTTCCTTTGTCGCGTCATCTTTCACAGTGCCTTCGCCGATCAACTTTTCAATTTCCACATCATCCGCCTTGACGAACGCCGCTTCTTTCTTGTCGTCCGCTTCTTTTCTCCCTTTCAGGAATTGCTGCCTACCTTCTATGGCACTGTCCGCGATCACGCGTGAGATCAACTCTATCGATTTCATCGCGTCGTCGTTACCCGGTACCACGCAATCAACCCTGTCAGGATCGGAATTGGTATCGACAAGACCGACTACTGGTATCAAAAGCCTATTAGCCTCTTTTACGGCTATATCCTCATTCTTTGAGTCGATTACAAAAACGGCTCCCGGAAGCCTTAGCATATTTCTTATCCCTTCCAGGTTCTTGAGCAATTTCTCCAATTCTTTGGCTATCTGCGCCTGTTCTTTTTTAGTAAGAAGGGCATATGTGCCACTTGCTTTAAGGCTTTCCAACTCCTCAAGGCGTTTCACGCTTTTGCGTATAGTCATAAAATTGGTAAGCGTACCACCGAGCCATCTCTCAACGACATAAGGCATCCCGCATCTTACGGCATGGTCCCTTACTATCGCCTTGGCCTGCTTTTTAGTGCCCACTATGAGAATATATTCGCCTCTCGAGGCCACGCTCTTGATAAGAGATGTGGCCTTCCTTATGCCTTCAAGTGTCTTTTGTAAGTCAACGATGTATATACCATTCTTCTCGCCGAAGATGTACTTAGACATTTTAGGGTTCCACCTGTTCGTCTGATGGCCGAAATGGACCCCCGCTTCAAGTAATTGTTTTATTAATGTGCTCGAATCCTCCAATTTTGCCTCCTTTTTTTATCCTGCAATTATACCAAAATAACAAGATATCTGCAAGCGTCTATATTACTCGATAAACTGCATTTCGTAAAGCCTTTTGTATAGCCCCTCGTCCTTTATAAGGCTATCATGATTACCGATTTCCGTTATTTTACCTTTCTCCAACACTATAATCCTATCCGCGCGCCTCACGGTGCTAAGCCTGTGCGCGATGACAAATACCGTTCTCCCGGACATAAGCCTGTCTACGGCTTCCTGAACTAATTTTTCCGCTTCAGCGTCCAGGTGTGATGTCGCCTCGTCCAAAATTAATATGGGCGGGTTTTTAAAAATAGCCCTGGCTATGGTCAACCTCTGTTTTTCACCGCCCGACAGCCTGAAACCTTTTTCGCCGACTATCGTATCGTATTTCTTCGGAAGATTTTCGATAAATAAATGCGCGTTCGCTATTTTTGCGGCGTTTATTACATCTTCCATTTTTACACCTTCTACCTTGCCGTAAGAGATATTGTTCGCCACTGTGTCATTAAAGAGTATCATATCCTGGGTCACTATGCCTATTTGATCCCTGAGGGATTTAAGGGAAACGGTTTTTGTATCTACTCCATCTATAGTTATGCTTCCCTTGATCGGGTCGTAAAAGCGGGGTATTAGATTTACCAAGGTTGTCTTCCCAGCTCCGGTCGGGCCTACGACGGCAATAATTTCGCCTGTCTTTACATTTATATTTATATCCTTTAAAACCTCTTTGTCTTCATACTTAAAATATACATGGTTGAATGCTATATCTTTTTTTATCGTCTGGAGAGGAGGCGCGCCCGGCAAGTCCTTTACAGTAGGGTCTATATCGAGCACTTCGAAGATCCTCCTGGCGGCTGCAAGCGCTTCCTGGTTTATGCTGTGAAGACGGCTTAGTCTCTTAAAAGGCTTCAAAAGCGAAAGAAGCGCCGCCAAAAATGTTATAAAGGCACCTGCTGAAAGATGGCCGCTTACTATTTCCTTTGAGCCGAACCACGCGACCGTCGCCACGCAAATAATCCCTACAAACTCTGTCATCGGGCTTATTATTTCCATCCTCATTATGGATTTCATGACCAACTTGTAAAAACGCATATTATGCTCTTTGAACCTGGCCAGCTCATACTTCTCCATGGAAAATGCCTTGACGATCCTCATACCGGTGATAGTCTCGAATAACGCCGTAGTTATATCGCCCATTTTTTGCTGGCTTTGTTCGCTTATCTTACGAAGCCTCTTACCGATCCTCAAGATAGGATATATTAGGGAAGGGAGTATGATAACGCTTAAGATCAAAAGTAACCATGGAATTGAAAAATAACTCCTCACAACAAGCACAATTACAACATAGATGATAAGCTGGATCGGCTGGTAGAGCAGGTCTGTAAAGCCTTCGGAGATCGAATTTCTTATTATTGTCGCGTCATATGTAACGCGTGATGTAAGTTTGCCCGTGGCATGCTTGCTGTAAAAATCCAATGAAAGGTCCAAAAATTTCTCATAAACTTTATTTTTTATGTCCCGGATGACCCTCTGGCTTAAGTCATTCATAAAGTAAGTCTGGAAATATGTGAATATTTCCTTCAGGAGGAACATGACCATTACCCATATAATAAGCCAGTTCAAAAGCGTGAGCGGGCTCAGGTTATTTATTTTATTGATCAAATTCAATACGGCCTGCGGAATCGCCACACCCTCGGGTATCGGTATTCCTTTTCCCGATATTACATTATCCACAAAGGGTATGATCATACCAAGTGATACCCCAGCGAACAAAGAAGAGGCCACCATGCATAGCATAGCCATTACCACAACCCATGTATGGGGTTTTATGAGTGAAATCAGCCTTATATAGTCTTTCATATTATCACCTAATAGCCCGGTTATTTTATCATATAAGGGCCCTATTGTCGAGTGAAAAGTCTTAAAAAAGGGGCCCTAAAAAGCCATTAAGATGGTAGCAACAAGGGCTCGTGGCTTTACTGCCCTGTTCTTGCCTGCCCTTCGTTCAGTCAAAATTTCTTAACGCTTTTTACTCGTCAGAAATCGGGGATGGGCATAACTCACCCGCCACTGATGCAATGGCGGGTTCGGACAATGCCCATCCTTTTGGAAACCGATTTCTTCCTTGTAAAAAGCTTCCCGTCTAAACTAATATCTAGGCATGCATGTGCGGGATCCCGCCATGTGTTGCGTAAAGTTATAAGCGGGAGAAATTTTTGAAACTTCACTTAAGGGCAGGCCAAAAACAGGAACCAAGAGTACCTCTCGGTAGCTATTCCAAGTCAAACCAGATGGCATGCTTTACCACATATGGTAGCAATAGGGGTGAGTGGCGAAATTGTAAATTTTTCCCAAATGTGGTTTTCGAACTTACGACGAGTGCCGGAAAGGGTGTGCTGAATGAATAGTGCAATAGGTGCGAGGAGTAAGTTCAAAACCACGGGAAAAATTTACTTAAGCCGCGAACCCCTATTGCTACCATATACGACCGCCCGCCGTTACGTTTTGACAAATACCCCATAAAATGATATAGTATTGGCCATGAATCAGACGCTTCTCTCTTTTAACAAAATCGGAAGATGTTTTCTTAATTTGATCTATCCATCGGAATGCCAGATCTGCAAAGCGTCGCTTGACCCAGTAAGGAAGGAATGTTTATGCGGCGATTGCAAGGCGAAGATACGTTTAAACCTTCCTCCTTTTTGCGCTAAATGCGGCAGGTCTCTAATTAATTCCGTTACGGCCCTTGAACTCTGCAATGACTGCAAAAGCAGTAACTACCATTTCCGGAAAGTGTGGGCTGTAGGCCATTACGAAGGGATATTAAAGGAGTGCATTCATTTATTCAAATTTAACGGGAAGCTTTCGCTCGCACCCCTTTTTAACGAGCTCTTCCTAAATTTCGCATCATCTTATATGAAAATCGCATTGTTCGACGCGATAGTGCCCGTCCCTTTGCATAGTTCAAAAATAAGGGAACGTACTTTTAATCAGGCTGAGCTGCTGGCAAAAAATTTTGGGAGAAAAACCAAGATCCCTATAAACACTTCTTGTTTGATAAGAATAAAAAACACTTCGCCCCAGACTGAATTATCTAAGAATAAGAGGTTTCTAAATATCAAAGGCGCTTTCGGGACAAAGAGATCTCCTCTTCTGAAGGATAAAAATATCCTGCTCGTGGATGACGTATTTACTACTGGCTCTACGCTCGATGAGTGTGCTAAAATACTCCTTGGCGACGGGGCAAAAAGCGTAGAATGCCTGGTTCTCGCAAGGGGATAAAGATTATGCGGATACTGCGAAATTACATACTGAAAGAATTAATAGGACCTTTTTTCCTATCGATCATTGTGTTCACCTTCGTTCTCTTGATAGGAAATCTCTTGAAATTGGCTGATCTAATTATAACAAAAGGCGTAGATGTAGTTTCCGTCGCTAGGTTGTTTTTTTACCTACTCCCGTATCTTCTGAGCTATACGATCCCCATGGCAACGCTTACCGCCTGCCTTCTTGGTTTCGGAAGGCTTGCCAGCGACAACGAGATCACAGCGATACGCGCAAGCGGCATAAGCATATTTAGAATAGCGACACCTGTGATCATTATGTCTATAATCATCAGCTTGTTTCTTATTCCTTTAAACGACCAGCTCATACCTAAGGCGCGATTCATATCAAGAAGCATCTTGAAGGAAATAGGGATGAAAAGGCCTACGGCATTTTTGGAGGCCGGAACTTTTATTAAGGATTTTGAGAACTATATAATCTTTATATATGCCATAGAAGGCAACAAGCTGAGGAATATACGCATATATCAGCCGCAGGAAGGAAAGCAAACCCGGACTGTTGTCGCGGAAGAAGGTGAAATCATACCGATTCCTGAAAAAAATATTATAAAATTGAAGCTAATAAACGGAACGAGCGATGAACCTGACCCGAGAAACCCTGAAAATTTTTGCAAACTTAACTTTAAAACTTATTACATGACGCTTAATTCAACGGAAGTAACCGATTCCGGTAAACTTGAAAAAAAACCGAAAGAGATGTCATTAAGCGAACTGGAAATAGAATGCGAAAAGATGAAAAAGGCCGGAATCAGCAAGGACGATCTCGGCCATATTTTTACAGAGATACATAAAAAAATAAGCCTGTCGTTCGCGCCTCTCGCGTTTGTGTTGATAGGCATCCCAATAGCTATAAAAACTCGGCGTGGAGAGCGCACAATAGGCTTTGGCATAAGCCTAGCAATAATAGTTATATACTGGGTAATACTTGCCGGCACCACAGCCTGCAGTTTAAAAGGCTCGATCCCAGCATGGCTCGCCATGTGGACGCCCAATATAGTGTTTGCTTCCTTCGGGATCCTGATGCTTTGTTTTACCGGAGACAAAGGGGCATGAAAATAATAGAGCGTTATATATTAAAAAATTTTCTCCCTTCTTTTATATGGTGCCTTACCATATTTTTATTTTTGTATGTGATAATAGACCTTTTCGCGAACTTAGACGAAGTTATAAGAGAACACATACCATTTGGCACTCTTGTATATTATTATCTTACGTTTTTCCCTCTTATTTTCGTACAGACGTCTCCAATTGCTATATTGCTCGCTACAATATACAACCTTAGCAATTTGAATAAAAATAATGAGATTGTAGCCATCAAGGCAAGCGGCATAAATATTTGGGGTCTTATACGGCCCATATTGATCACGGGCATTCTAATAAGTATAATGGTATTCATAGTAAACGATAAGATCGTGCCGCGCAGCGCCAATATATCCGCTCAGATGAGAGAAACGCTTATCGACAAAAAAGCGCCTGCCGAGACTAAAATCCTAGACAATGTGGCTATATACGGCCGAAAAAATAGGATCATATACGCGAGGCAGTTCGACACCCAAAAAAATGAACTATCAGACCTTGTAATACACGAGCATGACAAAGATCAAAATCTGATCTTGAAGATTAGCGCTCAAAAAGCCAAGTTTGTATACGGAAAATGGTATATTTACAATGCGCTCATCTCTCAAGTGAACAACCAGGGCCAATTCACAAACGAGCCTAAATTCTATAAGAAAACTCTATTAGATATGGAAGAACGACCTTCGGATTTTTTAAAAAGAGAATGGCGGCCGGAGTTCATGAGTTACAGGGAATTGAAAAGATACATAAAACTTTTTAAAATGGGCTCGACAAAATCATTAAATAGATTAAAAGTTGATCTGTGCTACAGGATATCCTTCCCGTTCATTAATTTCATAATAATACTTATAGGCGCGCCTTTTGCCCTGCATATAAGGCGCGGGGGCGCTCTGACAGGGATCGGTATAAGCATAATAATAGCCCTGTTCTATTATGCCTTTTCCGCTATAACATTAGCATTCGGCAAGGCAGGCATGCTCCCGCCTATCGTGGCAGCCTGGTTAGGAAACATAGTATTCGGCGTATATGGCTTTATTAAAATGCAGAAATTGAGGTAGGTAACTGCTACGTGGAAAGTATCTTTGTCAGCCTGTAAAGCTCTTTATCTAAAGCCACTTTTTCCTTGCAATGTTTTGAAGCGTAACTTAAAGGAGTGAGCACTGCCTTATTGGCGCACATTCCAACCATTTTATTGCTGTTACCTCTAGCAATCGCTTCTACTGCTGCAGCGCCGAGCCGCGAGGCCAAAATCCTATCATATGCGGTAGGGGAACCGCCTCTCTGAATGTGCCCTAGCGTGACAGACCTAACTTCATAGCCTGTCATCTCATGTATTAATTCTTCGACATCTTTGGCTGTAGCAACACCTTCGGACACTACAATGATCCAGCTGATCTTGCCTTTTTTTCTGCCCTTTTTTATGTCATCGCACATGCGTTCTATATCATATTCGGTATGGGGCACCAATATATCTTCTGCGCCTCCGCCCAAGCCTACCCGTATCGCTATATATCCTTCTTTCCTTCCCATTACTTCAACAACATAGATCCTCTCCATGCTAGTAACTGTATCGCGGATTTTATCAATAGCGTCCAAGGCTGTATTTACTGCGGTATCTGAACCGATAGACATATCGCTTCCGGTAATATCGTTATCGATCGTACATGGAACGCCTATTATTTTTATTCCGAACTCCGAAGCAAGAATCTGTGCGCCTTTAAAAGAACCGTTGCCGCCCAAGACAACCATGCCTTCTATGTCACGCTTTTTAAGATTGTACGCTGCCTTTTTACGCCCGGCCTTAGTTGTAAATTCTTTACATCTGGCGGTTTTTAAAATCGTGCCTCCCCTATTTATAATATTACTCACGCTCCTCAAGCTCATCTTAACAAAATCATCCTCTATAAGCCCTTGGTATCCTCTTAAAACACCATAAACTTCAATACCTAAATATAGAGCATACCGCACAACGCTGCGAACGGCAGCATTCATACCCGGGGCATCTCCCCCGCTGCAAAGCACGGCTATGCGATTAATCTTTTTCACGTTCCTAGCTCCCAACTCGCCAAATATTTTTTCTGCTCGGCAGTCAAAGTATCAATTGCGACTCCTAAGCTTTTAAGTTTAAGTCTCGCTATTTCTTTATCTATGACGGCAGGTACTTTATAAACCTTCTTCCCTAATTTTTTATAATTTTTGCATACATATTCGCAGCTTAATGCCTGATTCGCAAAACTCATATCCATAACAGAGGCCGGATGGCCTTCTGCGGCCGCAAGATTCACAAGTCTGCCCTCACCTATCAGATTTAATTTCTTACCGTTTATAAACGTATATTGGTCTACGAACTCTCTCATTTTACGTTTTCCTTTCGACATCCTGGAAAGCGCGGGAATATCTATCTCCACGTTAAAATGGCCTGAGTTACAAATGATAGCTCCGCTTTTCATCTGTTTAAAATGCTCTGCTCTCAAAACATTTATATCTCCGGTAAGTGTAACAAATACATCACCCAGCTTTGCGGCTTTTCCTATAGGCATTACTGAATAGCCGTCCATAACGGCCTCCAGGGCCTTCAATGGATCCACTTCGCAGATTATGACATTTGCGCCCATACCCCTTGCCCGCATTGCAACGCCTCTGCCGCACCAGCCGTATCCGCAGACTATAAATACAGAGCCTGCCAAAAGTACATTCGTAGCTCGGACAATACCGTCTATTGTTGACTGGCCTGTGCCATAACGGTTATCGAAGAAATGTTTTGTATCGGCATCATTAACTGCGATTATAGGATACATCAGGACATTATTTTCTTCCAAACTTCTTAAGCGAATAACCCCCGTCGTAGTCTCTTCTGTTCCGCCGAGTATATTTGCTACAAGACTCTTTTTATTTTTATGAATAGTGGCAACCAGATCAGCTCCGTCATCCATGGTTATATTCGGTTTGGTATCCAAGGCAACATTTATGTGCTTATAATATGTCTGGTTATCCTCTCCTTTTTTTGCGAATACACTCATCCCATAATCCTTCACCAAAGAAGCAGCAACATCGTCCTGCGTGCTCAGCGGGTTCGAGGCGCAAAGAATAACCGAAGCGCCCCCAGCCTTTAGGGTCAATGCCAGATTGGCCGTTTCTGTTGTAACATGCAAGCACGCGGCAACCTTTACGCCTTTGAGCGGCTTCTCTTTTGAGAATCTTTTTCTTATCAAAGAAAGGACTGACATGTATTCATTAGCCCACTCTATACGTTTTTTCCCTTCACCGGCTAATTTCAAATTTTTGACGTCGTATTTCATCTTCTCTCCATTGTTATTCTGCTTTCCAACTAAACGCTATACGCTAGCCGCTAAACGCTATTTTATGTATTTTGCTAAATCCTTGACCCTATCTCTTTTTTCCCAAGTAAATCCATCTTCTTCTCTTCCGAAATGGCCGTACGCCGCCGTATTAACATATCTATTTGGATAATATTTTCGCAATTGCAGCTTTTCGATTATCCCGCGAGGCGTCAGGTCAAAATTATCCCTGATCACATCTATAAGCTCTGCGTTTGTAATTCTGCCTGTGCCATAGGTGTCTACAAGTATTGACAATGGGTCAGGGTTTCCTATTACGTAAGCTAATTGAATAAGGCACTTATCGGCTATCTCGGCTGCGACTATATTTTTTGCTATATACCTCGCCATATAGGAAGCCGACCGATCGACCTTTGTCGGATCCTTGCCTGAGAATGCCCCGCCGCCATGCGGCGCCATTCCGCCATACGTATCGACAATTATTTTTCGGCCGGTCATCCCTGTGTCAGATTGGGGTCCGCCTATCAAAAATTTTCCTGTTTGGTTAACATAAAATTTTGTCTCTTTATCAAGGTAGTTTTTTAAGATAGGCCTTGCCACCTTATCTATTATCTCCTGCCTCGCCTTCTCCGTTATCATGTCTTTTTTCTTATCGACAATAACATCGGTGTGCTGGAATGCCAGGACAACTGATGTCACTCTCTTTGGTTTTCCGTTTTGGTACTCAACGGTAACTTGAGATTTTCCATCAGGCCCCAAATAATCCAATATGCCTTTTTTTCTAACTTCTGCCAGCCTTCTTGCAAGCCTTTGAGAAAGCGTGATAGGAAGAGGCATTAGTTCCGATGTCTCATTGCACGCATAACCAAACATCATGCCCTGGTCTCCGGCTCCGCCCCTATCAACTCCTTTTGCTATATCAGGCGATTGGGTATGAATAGCGTTCAGGACCGCGCAGGTATGGTAATCAAAGCCGTATTTCGGGTGCGTGTAACCTATGCGCTCCAGAAGCTTCCTGCACAGGCCGTGAATATCCACATAACCTGTCGTTGTTATCTCGCCTCCGACAATAACAAGGCCCATTGTAATATAAGTTTCGCACGCAACCCTTCCTTTTGCATCCTGCCGCAGCACGTCGTCCAACACCGTATCCGACATTTGGTCGCAAACTTTATCGGGGTGCCCTTCTGTTACGCTTTCAGAAGTAAACAAATATTTATTTGTCATTTCTTCCTCCGTATATTTTTTTGACTTCTTCATAGGATTCCTTACTGCCTATATCATACCAGGCCTCATCAAACGCAAAGGCGCAAACGCCGTCATTTTCGGATAACCATTTTATATAATTACCCGGGGCATCTTTCTTTTCGCTTGTATCCAGGTATTTCTTCACAAGATTAAGTTTTGCTTTCGGAAAATAATAAATACATGTCGAAATAAGCGTTGATTTCGGATTCTTGGGCTTCTCTTCGAAGCTTATCACTTTAGCATTAGTATCGATCTCCAGCACGCCGTAAAGGCCAGCTATCTCTTTCTTTTTTATGTCATAAACCGCTATTGATGAAACAGGAGATTTTCCTTTTGCGAATTTTAAAAATTTCTCCAAAGCAAAGTCAAAAAGATTATCCCCGGCAATTACGAGCAAGCTATCGTCTATTTTTCCTTCACTTATCGTAAGCCCTATGTCGCCTATGGCGCCGAGCCTGTCGTCATTCGAGAGGGTTTTATCGTTTACGACCTGTATCGGCAAGGCACATTTCTTTACCTTGGCCCACTCTTTAAATTGCTCAAAAAATTTCTGATTTGTTACGACATATATCTTGTCGATCTCTTTTATCTTTAAAATCTTATCAACCGTATGGTCGATCATTAATTTTTTGCCCACAGGTAAAAGCGGTTTTGCCGTGTTGAGGGTTAAAGGATAAAGGCGGGTTGCGTAACCGGCAGCTAGTAGTAATGCCTTCACCCCGTTAGAAATGCCTTGTTTATGATCTGATGAATCAAAATTTCTAACGGGGTTCATTATTCGCCTAGCCTCCTTTTTAAATATGCTATTCTATGAACCGGCGTGGGGTCCACCTTATTCATGACCGCAAGGTACAAGCTCACCCAGTCACCTATATAAATTGTCGAAAAAATCCTGGCCAAAACACTCTCCCCCATGGAGTTTACCTCGAGCAACTTTACCTTTTTTCCTTTTATAATATCTTTTATGATCGCCATTCTTCTTTTTATGCGAGGATGGTCGCCCTTATCTCTTAGATACAACGCTACAATATCCTTTGACACCTTTGAGAAAGGCTCAAACCCCTCGATCTCATTATGGTTCATCTCGGCAAAAATATGATGCGAGGCAAGCGACTTCGCGTTTTCTTCGATCTGTGTTCTCCACCTATAAGCAACCGGTTCAAAATGGTCGATTGACGCGTATATCAACGGGAATTTGCCGTATAGTTGTTCGGCTAATTTCAGCGAAATATTGGAACTTTTACTCGCCATGGGACTTAACCTGTCTTTGAGCTTTCGTAGCAACGCTATCGTCTCATCTATTTCATTCGCGCATGAACCGATAAGGCCTAATTTTGAAAATGCCATAATAATAGGGATACTGGAATAGCCCAACGCGCAGCGCGGAGGAAGCCCTTGTGGAATTACTATCAGCATATCGCCGTTCTTGACGGCCGCTTCGGCAAGCTTCCCTCCTGAAGTCATCATAAGTATGGTCGAGCGCTTGCTTTTAGCCTGGGCATAGCAGCTTCGCGTCTCTTCGGTATTCCCGGAATAGCTCGATATCAAGACAAGCGTATCTTTGTCAACATAAGTAGGTATATCATAATGCCTGTTTCTTATTATCGAGACATTTATTTTATCTTTTAGATAAGAGGCTATAACGTCTCCGCCGATAGCCGAACCGCCCATACCGCACCACAGAATAAGCTTCGGTTTCATGATTTTCTTTGAAGGTTTAAACCTTTCGCCGATTTCTTTGGCTATTCTGCATTGATTCGGAAAATCCAGCATGATACCCAGCATGTCGGATTTATCGAACTCGTTAAAAGAGCTTATCGAAACCATGATATCTATCCTTTCGCTAAAGTTAAACTTTTATCTTTAAATCTTCCAGGCTTTTCTTGGCCAGGTTTTCAACTTCCTTAGCCGTTGAAAGGCTCAAAGCCTTCACTGCGATTTTCTTCGCCTTGAAGTATTCCATGCTCCTGATTATTCTTTTTACCTCAGGTAATATTATAGGCGAGGTACTGAACTCATCCAGCCCTAATCCTAACAAGAGAACGGTTAATATTATATCCCCTGCCATCTCGCCGCACATGCCTACCCATATGCCGGCTTCGTGCGCGTTATCTATAATAGTCTTGATAAGCTTCAAGACGGCCGGATGGGCCGGTTCATATAGATAAGCGATCTTTTCATTAGCGCGATCAACGGCTAACGCATATTGTATGAGATCATTAGTTCCTATGCTGAAAAAATCGACTTCCCTGGCTAATATGTTACTTGTGAGAGCCGCGGAAGGAATCTCAATCATGGCGCCTACTTCTATATCCTTATTAAATGAGATCTTTTCTTTCTTAAGTTCTTCTTTAACTGACTCCAGGACCTGGTTCGCTTGAATAAGTTCTTCAACGCCTGAAATCATAGGATACATCATCTTAAGGTTCCCGTAAGCAGAGGCGCGCAATATCGCTCTCAATTGAACCTTAAAAACATCTTGCCGCGCAAGGCAAAATCTTATGGCGCGCCAGCCAAGGTAAGGATTCATTTCATGCGGTATTTCTAGCTGGGATAAAAATTTATCACCGCCAAGGTCTAGGGTGCGTATTATAACGGGATGGGATACCATTTTTTGAGCTACGGTCTTATATGCGTGAAATTGCTCTTCTTCGGTAGGCAAATCTTTCCTATTCATATAAAAATACTCTGTACGAAAGAGACCTATCCCCTCTGCACCGTGAGTGACAGCTGAAGTTGCCTCTTCGGGTAATTCTATATTTGCCGCGAGCACTACCCTTCGACCGTCAATAGTCTGGCAAGGTAAATGCTTGAATTTAGTCAGGTTTGACTCGAATTTTTTAAATTTTAATTTAAGGCTTTCGTATTTCTTTATCGTCTCTTTTTCCGGCCTTATGATAACTTCACCGTTGCTGCCGTCTATAATGATTACATCGCCTGGTTCCACCTCCCTGGTAATGGTTTCAAGCCCTACAACCGCAGGTATTTCCAGGGATTTAGCCATGATAGCCGTGTGAGAGGTCCTGCCCCCGATATCGGTCGCGAAACCGATCACATTTTTTCTATGCATCGTGGCTGTGTCCGAAGGGGAAAGGTCGCCTGATATGACAATAACTTCTTCTTTTAAATTTGAAAGGGCATGACTGGTAGTACCTAAAAGATTCCGCAATATCCTCTTGCCAACATCGCTTATATCGCTAAGCCTCTCTCTTATATATTCATCATCCAATTTAGCGAATGTTCTTATGTATTTTTTTAAGACCTCTAAGAATATATATTCCGCGTTTATTTTTTCATTCTTTATCTTGCCTATTACATCGTCGATGAGCATCGTATCTTCCAATACCAGGATGTGCGCGCTGAATATCTCGCCGTGTTCCAAGCCCATCTCCGCAGAAATTTTCTGTTTAATCTCTAATATTTCTTTTTTTGTTTTAAGTAGCGCACCTCGGAAACGTTTTATCTCTTGGGACAGGGACTTATCATCCAATTTCCTTTTATTTACACGGAAATCCTCCCCGTCTAAAACTAAAACCTTGCCTATCGCAACTCCGGGAGCGGCTGGTATGCCTTTAATAACCCTTTCTATCATTAAATTTCTCCTTAAAGAAAAATCAAATCTGCGGTTTCGGTGTGCCCAATTCGTCTATTTTTCCTGACAAAAGGTCTTCCAATTCTACCAAAGCCTTTTCCGCGTCTTCGCCGTCTGCCTTAATAATTATTATGCTGCCCTTCCCTGCGGCAAGCATCATTATGCCCATTATGGATTTTCCGTTAACCTGCTGCTTGCCCTTCTGAACGGTTATGTTCGAGGTAAATTTATTTGCCATTTGAACAAATAGCGCTGCAGGCCTTGCGTGAAGCCCCTGTTTATTTTTTATAGTTATTTTTCTTTCGATGATCATAGCGTTTTTTACTGTTTGGCTTCGTCTTCTTTTTCTATAATACCAAGAATACCTTTTACATCCTTGGCCGACATTAATGAGTCGCGGAAATACTTATCCTTCAGAAGCCTTGATATCCTTGAAAGGGCTTTGAGGTGAGGGCCCGCTGAATCTTCTGAGGCAAGCAATAAGAAAAATATATGGGTAGGCTCACCGTCTAAAGATTCGAAATCAATACCTTTTTTGGAAACTCCGAATGCCGCGACTAGTTTTTTTACGTAAGCTGCTTTTGTGTGTGGAATGCCTACGTTCTGGCCGATGCCTGTTGACCCTAAAGCTTCTCTTTCCAAAAGCGCCTTAAGAATTGCTTCCTTGTTGCCCTTTACTGCACCGGCATCATACAGTAGTTCCAAGAGCTCTTTTATCACCCCTTTCTTATCCGTGGCCTGTAAGTCGGCGCTCACAGCCTTAAAATTTAAAAAATCTGATATTTTCATCTTTCCTCCTAAGATATTTTTATGTTCTCAAGTTCTAAATCTGTTGCCCTTATGTGATCTTTTTAAAACCCCTTATCGGAAGGGGTGCCAGAGAGCGAAGCGAGCGTCCTAGGGGGAAACCTAGGTTTCCCCCTAGAAAATTATTCGGGCGCTAGCCCCGCCCTAGTTTTAACTCTTTGCGGGTCGAAGGCAGATGCGACCTTTATTTTAGGCATCTGCCGAAGACCGAATAATGGAGCGGGTGATGGGTCTCGGCGCCCTCATTCGGCCCGATTTCATCGGGCCAGGATATTCGGGTCGGCCGCTCGCCTGCTGACGCTAGCTTCTGCGAAATTGCATGTATGCGCTTTTCCTCGCTTCGCTCGGCGCAGGCTCACTTCGAGACCAAACATCAAGCCTCACCTTATCAATGAAAACAAATCATTCCTTCGAAGCTCAATCGTGAAAACGATTGAGCGAAGAAGAATGGAGCGGGTGATGGGTCTCGAACCCACGACAACAACGTTGGCAACGTTGTGCTCTACCAACTGAGCTACACCCGCGTTATTAGCAAATAGCTTGTAGCAAATAGCTAATGGTTTCGTTTTTTTGGCATATGCCATTGGCCATTTGCTAGTTTGCTAATCTTCATAAATTGTTAACAGTTTTTGTTTTTTATTTGCCATATGCCATTGGCCATTTGCTATATTGGTACCCCCATCAGGACTCGAACCTGAAACCAACGGATTAAGAGTCCGCTGCTCTACCAATTGAGCTATGGGGGCGCATCTCTAAATCGCTTCTATTAGCACAACAAAATTGTTGAGCCTAAACCCCACCTTTCGCAATTCATGGCGAAATCCCACGAAGCCAATCTTTCTTCTTCGCATGCACTG